>Ga0181352_1000187_pt1 | contig 29004 bp, 48 predicted proteins | sample Fa13VDMLBSN_FD_130103 | JGI IMG/M metagenome (GOLD analysis project Ga0181352, IMG submission 130103) | Freshwater viral communities from Lake Michigan, USA - Fa13.VD.MLB.S.N | ecosystem: Environmental > Aquatic > Freshwater > Lake | place: USA: Michigan | collected 2013-09-23 | reverse complement strand
TCATGTGTTCTCCAGTGCTGCGCGTGCGGTTTCGTATTGCATGACGGCTTCCCAGTGTTCGCCGTTTTGTGAAAGACCAGCACGGCGGATGAGAATGTCGGCGCGCTCTAGCGCAGCCCGCAGCCGCTCGATCTCGTCGGCGGCTTCGCGCACTAATTGCGCCTCGTCAGGCCAGCCGTAGCCGTTCGCTATCAAGACTTCAGAACGCAACCGGCCCAATATGTCATCGCTCATGTGTTCTCCTTCAGTGCGCGGATGCGATCAGCGACTTTTTCGCAGACTGCTTGCGACCACCGATCCTGTTTATTGTCGGCCGCGCATTCGTCCGCCACTTTCGCCGCCTCCTCCAGCACCGCATCGCGAGCAGCCCGCAGCCGCTCGATCTCGGCGGCGGCTTCGATCAGGTCATCGCTCATAGCCCACCTGCCCAACCGAGAAACTGAAGGTACTTGATCAGCAGCCAGATTGCGGCGGGGAGCGCGACGAAGAAGACGCCGACGAAGAAGACGCCGACGACGATGTTGGCTAAAGTGTTCAGGTCAAACATGTGTTTCCTTCCCTTGCGATAAGAGGCTGGCCTTGGCGCAGGACCCTCGCGGGGCTTTCGCTGTACCGACCGGAAGCGCCTCCTCGCAAGGATAACGCTGCGGCCAAAGGCCGGATAACCGGCACCCCTTGCTGCGAAGACCGTGCCGTCGACCGGGGGGAAGAAAGTCGACCTTCGCAGCATCTCTATATTGGCGGAAGTTGGGTGGGATGTCTAGGGCCTCTTTTTCCGGCGCGTCCGAGAGGGGGTGCCCCGCTCGATGCGCTTCCAGTTCTCGAAACGAAGCACAAGCCCCAAAAGGTAGGCGGTCATAATCTCTACGTCGGTCATGTCAGCCATCCCCAATTGTCGCCGGACCAGATACCGTAGACCAAGGAACGGCTGACGCCATACTTGCGGGCGACGTACGTGCCCTTCATGCCGGTGTCCTTCGCGCTCTTGATTTCGCGGGCCTGCTCTTCCGTCAACACAGATGCAGGATGCCTTTCGCCTCGGACGCCCAACAGCGGGCCTTTCCGGCCGCGTCGTTTTTCGTTTCCACTCCGTCCCTTGCGCATCTTGTCCAACATGTTCTCCCGGTGCGTTCCTGTCCAAAGGTGAAGCGGCTCCCAGCACGCCGGGTTGTCGCAATGGTGCAAAACGTCGTGCCCTTCGGGGATGGGACCCTTGTGAATCTTCCATGAGATGCGGTGGGTGCCTTCTTGACCAAGGCCGTTGTATGCCTTCCCGTATCCACCGCCGTCCCGACTGCCGTTGAACTCAAGGCAATAGACGCCTGCGTACTTGACCGTCTTGCTGCGCGCACTGCGCCGCTTGAGTCGGATGTTCAAGACCTCGGGAGGGACCCGACGATCTCTGGTGACGTATTCAAGCATGGACTTCCAACGGGGCATGGGACCCATATTGTGGACTATAGTACACAATGTCAAGGGGGGTGTGTACTCCCTGCCCTCGGACCCCCTCAATGCACACCCTCCTAGTTGAGCTTTGGGGGAAATGGGGGTGCACGGGTTTCCCACCAAGAAAACCATTGACGTCCCGGTCGGGGGAAGGGGACCCGAGAAGTGCCGCCCGCTGATCCTGTTCCCATCAAGGGCGGTCTGTAGGACAGGACGCGGACGCCCTAAGCAGCAGCGGGCGGCGATCTTCGTTATACGAGCGCTGTAGGGGGCCGGTCGAGAGGGTGGGGGAGGTAAAAGGGGACCCGCGAAAAAATTCCGCAAAAAGGCTCTACCCCCCATCGGCTCATGAGCTAGGCGAGCGATAGGCTGCTATCCCTGCGCGCGACCATGGCGAAACGTGACGCATGACTCGGCATACCATTGGTAGTGTGTCGCATTTGGATTTGATTGTGGATTCAGCTAACCCATTGAGAGATATGAATAACGGACCTCTCATAATAGCTATTATGGCAAATCACTTTGCGTTGTCGTCACCTTCGACAACGTCAACGTCAATCGGCTCGGCTCTATCGGCACGCGTGCGCCTGCGCTCCACCATGTCGCCCACAAGCTCACTGATAACGCCGCGTATCCTATGCCGTTGCTGCTCGGTCTCGGCGTCAACGTCTGCCTTGCGTAGCCCCGTCTTGCCTTCGACCCGGTCCGCTATCAGTGACGCGGCGGACAGGTCGCCCAGCACTGCCTTGGCGACCTGAGTCTCTGCCAGTGCCACGATGGCAGGGCGCGAGTCGATGTCTTGGGACAGGGCGCGCTCGGTTGGATCGTCGCTGTCCGGGGGCGCTGCCATCGCGTCCCGCTGCGCTTTGAGCAGGCCGGCATAGCGCTGCAACAGAACGCCAGCGGGCTGCTGTAGCGCCATATTCAACGCGTCTTTGAGCGGGTGTCCGACAGTCAGGAATCGCGTCTTGTCTGCTGCCAGCGCGGCAAGCTGCGCCGCGTATCCTTCGACCCCATCGTCCAGCGACTCTAGGTTGTTATTCTGCTCGGCATGCGCTGGCGTTTCAGGCGCGGCCGGCGGCGCGTTCGGACCGCGCGGGGCGATGGCGGGATAGCGTGGCGGCATGTGCGCTCCTCGGTGCTGTGGCTCGGCTCGTTCAAAACGCTGTCCCGTATGGACCGTGTCCCAATGGGGGGGTCCAGAGGGTATAGACTCAAATTTGACTCTCAATTCTATGCTCATAAAAATGTAGAATTATGGGCATAATCCTATCGTACCTCATGCAATATATACAATTCATATGGGACATACAGGACAACAGGGACAACCCACCCCGGCCAGCGTTTTGCCCCGTCCCATCTCACTGGACCATTGAGCCTGTCCCACTGCATCAAAATGGAATATCCGCATCATCGCTGCGGCCTTGCTCCGATAAATACCTTTCGTCTGAGTCAGGCACTTCAAGTGACTCCACATTTCCCGATTGCGACGGGACAGGGCAAACAAAAATCCACGGCCTGTCCGACATGCCCGCGACACGCTGCCGGCGCGTTTCCCAACCGAGCGAGCGCATGACGCTGGCGATGATTCTGGCTGCCGCTGTATTGCGTCCCAAGGTTTCAGAACTGAGTCCGAGCCACTGCACGCCAATGCGTGGAATCGTCAACGTATTGCCCCACTCCGTTGTCTCGTTTGCCGTGCCATCCCAAGGGCTAGGGCGGGCGGCTGGGCCTGTCGCGGACAGGTTGCCGGTGAATATCCACCCCGCCTCCATCTCACGCCCTAGGCGGGCTTCTATGATCTCGTGCCACGCGTGGCGCGCGGTCTCGGCATCCATAAGCACCGCCTGCTCGTCGGCCGGCACATTCCACCATTTGCCCGCCTCCAGCGCGTCCGCGTTAGCCGGAATTTCGGGCGCGTGGAGCGCTTCAATCCGCCCCCGGTAGTACGCCAGCGCTTCCGCGAAAAATTGCGCCCGGTGTTCCCTGAGCCAAGCCAAATCTATGGTCCCGACATGCACCGGCCAAAAGCGCCGCGCTCCGGTTTCATCGTTGTGCCAGTCCCTGTTGTTGGTCGTTCCGGCCATGACGGCAGTACGCGCGTGGTCCTCGGGCATGTAGCCAAAGGGCAGCCGGAAGTGGTCAACGCGCGTACTTAGGACCGCCTTGATTTTCGCCGTGCCGTGGCGCGAGCCTACGATGCTATGCAACTCCGGGATTTCAAAGACGAGCGCGCCGTGCAGTTCCTGCAAAAAATCCTTCGAGTCCACGCCGGAAGATGCCGCGCGGTACCATTGCCCGCCCAGCACCTCCAGTGCTTGCGACTTAAACAATCCCTGCCCGCCGATAAATACAGGCATTGTGTCAACCTTCGTGCCCGCAACCATGATGCGAGCGGCCATCGAGACAAACCAGCAGCGGCCTACCGCGCGGTTGAAATTGGAATCGGACGCGCCAAAACCGCGCGACATGAGCGCTTCCAACCTTGGCACGCCGTCCCATTGCTGCGCTGTGATCCAGTCGCGCGGCTCGTTGCGCATGTCTTCGCGCGCAAAGGACAACACGATGGCGCGGACGGTCTGCTCGCTCAACCTTGCCAGCTTGGGGTTCATCACATGGAGCCACGTTGTCACGCGTCCGACAAACGCATCGTCGAGTCCGCGCGGCTCAATAAGCGTGCCGCTTGCGTCGCCGGACCAATCGCAAAGCGCTCGCTTGTGAAACGTATCGTACCAGACTCGGCCTTGCCTGTTCTGCGCCAGCAGGCCCAGCGCATTGAGCCGGGTCGAGTCGGCTTGCGCCATGTCGGCCGAGTCCATCGTGCCGGTTGATGACGTCGCCCCGGCCGCCGCGCGCCTGCGTCCGCCCATCTGGGCGGCCATGCGTACAACATTCGCTGCCTCGTCAATCGCTGCTTGCCTGCGGCGGTGATCCGCTGCGCCGTTCTGATACAACCTGAACGATATGCGCGCGATATCAGTGTTGCGCCATGCCTGCTCGCCGGACAACGAGCGCGCATGTTCGCGCAATTGCTGCTCCACGACTCCCGCTGCCAGAACGTTGTTAATGTGCAGGTCCAGCAGCGTTTGATGCTCATCGGCGCTTAGCACCGCAGTAGGCTCGCGCGTGCCGTTTGTTATCGCTTCCATAAGTCTTGCAACAATCGAATCAACCTGAGCGGGTGTTGGCATTGGCATGGTCTATTGCCCCAGCGCTTCTAGCGCGCGTCTGAAATTGTTGTTGTGCTCGTAGTGTACGAACAGCGCGAACGAATCGCCCCAGCAGGCGCACTGCGAGCTAGGTCGAGCGGGGCGCGTGCCTACGCCGGCCGCTGCGTCGGACTCGCTGAACGATACCCATTGCTTGCCGTCCGGGAGGATCGTTGTCGCGCCTATGCCGTGCTGGTAACGCGAACGCCATCGCGTGCCGTCGCGCTGATAGCCGTACTGGGCGAGCCTGTCCGCTATCGCATGCGCCTCGTTATAGGCAACAATGCGCGCCGATATTTCGGGCGGCAACGCATTGGCGGCGCGTCTGGCTGCTACCGCTGCCATGTCCTGCGCTACACCTTCCGCGACCGTTGTCGCCATGGTGACGAGCATGCCAACGTCCAGCGCGTCCCCTTCGATTGCTGCGCTCGCATGGTCGCACGAGTCGGGCTTGTGTCGGGGCAAATAGAAAAGCGATGCCGCGCCAAATTTGGACGGATCGCATACGCCATGGATACGAAGCTGGGCGGCGCATGAGCTTGCAATGTACGGGTCTATATCGGCCTGATACGCAATAGGATCAGATAGGGGCATCACTATTCTGTATCGGGGTGCGTCTGGCGTGTGGCTGTGAGTCGTCCAGCATACGGCGCGTATGCGTTTCGCGCTCAACGTATCGACGCAGTCCCGGAAGCTGACAGGCACCTCTCCGGTGCGGGGGTTCGCTTCTATGTCCAGCGCGACCATGGAGCGCGACTCAAGGTTGGCGTTGCCCCGCGTGCCGGTGAAGGTCGCACACGCGAGCGCAGGCCCATCCTTGTCGCCTTCCCTGTGATCGCTGCAACGGGCCACAAGTGCCCGCCACGTTGGCTCGGCGCGTACGCCGTGGCGGTCCCATGATGCTTGGAAAAACGTACAGGGCAGCGTTTCAGGCACGAATCCCCCACGGCAAGAGTCTAGTTGCTCGCGGCGTCTGGCATGCTAGATATTGATTCCGGCAACGGTCTAGCGTGCGACGTCACAAGCCGGCCACGTTAAGCCCAAGAAAAAGACGAGGCAAGGCCCGCGATTAAATTCGCGGGCCTTTTCCTTCAGTCGGCCATAAGAGCCAGCAGTATCAGCACGGCAGCAACGCTCAACAATATCAGCATGTGCCACAGCGTATCAGCAGCGACTCAACGCCGGACAGGCGCAGCGCGTTGTTGTCGCCCTTGCCCTGCTCCGGTTTCCAGCCGGCGCGTTGTTGCTTGCGCATGTCGCTCCGCAATTGATGGCGCAACCGTTTCAGTCCGCTGATTATCAGCCGCAACTCATGCGCGCTTTCAATTACCAGACGCAACTCGCTCATGACTCCACCTTTTCCGGCGTTATGTCTGACACGCGGACGCGATAGACTCGGCCGTCCGGGAGTTTCAAATCGAATCTCCGGACGTCATGCGGCGCAATCTCTTTCATAAGGGGAGTCGCGTTGCCAAAAGGCACGGCGCGTTGGAACGGCACAAACTGGCCGCGCAACACTTCCGCGATATGTCGCGGCGTGGGAAATGGTCCGGGCATCACTTGGCTCCTTTGCTTGCCTTGTCGCGTGGCACCTTGCGCGCCACACGAGTCTCTTCGACTATCTTCCGCACCGCCGCATGATCGCCCAGCGCGCGGAACATTGGGCCTTCTATGTACTCGTCCAGCGTCCACAAGGGCAGGTTGCCCGCGCGGTTGAGCAGAGTCATGGATCGCACCGTTAGCGCCGCTTGCATGCGTCCGCGCTCATAGGCGAACTGGCTCTTGCGGTGCCACGTATCGTACGTGTCCCGGAAGCCCCGCCCCTTGGCGTAGTCATTCCAGCCCCGCAGGCGCATGCGCGCCCAGCGGCAATCTTTGGGAAGCTGCGCCATCTGCGCGAACGCGCCCTTGCGCGCGTTCGCTGGAGTCTTTGCTGCGGTTTTCATTAGCGGAGCCTCCAGCCAAAGCGCTCAATGCAGACGGGGCCAATTCCCTGCATGACCGATACGGGATCGGTCAACGTGCGGCGGCAGCATGAGCAGCGCGTGGTATCGGCACCATGGGCGCGGGCTGCCGCTTCCGGGTCGCTGGCTGCCAGCGTAAACGCCGCCATGGCCTCCGCGTTGACGGTGCCAAAGTTAGCGCTGAGCGTGCCGTCGCGGCGAATGTAACCGTGATAGCTGCCCCGGTGGTAACAAAGAATGAGTCCCTCGCCCCCGTTGCGAAACGTCGGGCCGGTCCGCTTGAAGGTGACGGGGCCAAGGTCAAGCCGCACCTTGCGCAAGCCGGAAGCCGCAGCGGCATCCAGCGCGGCGCGCAACGGGCCGGCGTCAATCGTGACGGGGTCCGGTGCGGGGGCAGCAATGGGAACGCGAGCGTCCGGCGTCCGGCCGATTGCCGTGTCGGTTTCATGCACCTGAGCAGCGGCTAACGTGGCCGAGTCGATTGCCAGCGTAGAGGTCACAGCTTCCGCCATGCCCGCAAGCATGCGTTCCGGCGACGGCGCGGCCGGCAGGTTGCGCTGTACCGCCGCAAGCTGGCGCGGTGTCAGGTTGCCATAGCGTGCGATCCCATTGAGCAGAGACATGGCAAAAGTGTTGCCAGCAGCCTGCCCGGTGACGAGCCACTGATACTCGGCCGGCTGGGCGGCAGCGAACGCGGACAGGGACAAGGCCCCGGCGCGCGTGGGATGAGCGATGCCCAAAGCGACGGGGGCCGGCGCGGGACGGTTGGCATACCCAAACCGGGCGCGGCGGAAGCCCCCGTTGCCTTGGCAGGCAAAGCAGGGCGCGGTGTAAGACGAGCCGTCACGGCGCGTGCCGTGGTACAGGGTCGAGCCGTTGCAGCGTGTGCAGGTGGCGGTGGCGGTGGCGGTGGCGGTAGCGGTGGCGGGCATTTCAGTCTCCTTATGCGGAAGGCCCATAGGGGGCCGGGTTGACGTTGCCGTCCCCCACTATCTGCGCCTTATATTGGCGGGTTTCAAGCCCCCGGCCGAAACTATTTTAGCGGGACCGGCGACACCTTATATATGCGGCGATACAGCAGGCCCCGGAAAACAAATTGCAGTGGCCGCCTGTGGATGAAAACTAGAACAAACGCTAACGCGCGACCGTCTGGGGGGTTGTGCCCTTTCCCGTCAATATAGCGTGGCGGGCAAATCTTGGGGGACACGGCGTTACCGCTAAAATAATTTCGGATAATCGGCAGGGACCGCTTGCATCCCGCCAATATAAGCCCCATAAAGTGAAGGCGGCAGCGTGCCGCGACAAACAAGGAGTCCACCATGAGGCGCTTCGGAATTGAGTTGGAATTGGTCGCCCCCGCTGCCGGTCGCGGCAACCCGCTGGGCCATGCGGAAGGCATCCTCCGCACTGCCGGTATTGACGTCCGCAGCGTGCGGACGCATCTCGGCCGGGAATATGGGCAGTGGCAGGTAAAGCCAGACGGCAGCATCCAGCCGTATGACCGGGGCGCGGAAGTCGTCTCCCGCATCATGCCGGCCGACGAGGCAAGCTATGACGAGGTGTCCCGCGCGGTGCTGGCGTTGGATACCGCAGGCTTTGGCGTCAATCGTACCTGCGGCTTCCATGTCCATGTTTCGGTCGCGGACCTTCCGGTGCATGTGCGCCAGCTTGTGATCATGCGCTACGCCCAATTGCAGGCCGGCATTTCGGCCATGATGCCCCCGTCGCGCCGCGCTAACAATTTCTGCGAGGTGCTTGGCCCCCAGCGCTTCCGGGAATTGGCCGGCTACGTTGACGCCGGCCGCGCTAACTTCCCTTCGATGGGACGCTACAGCGTGACGAACATGGCATGGATCAGCGACGGCGCGAACGCCCGCATCGAGTTTCGGCAGGCTGGCGGAACGTGCAACGCTGGCAAGGTTATCGGATGGGTCCGGTTCCTTCAGGAAATGATTGAGGACGTTGCCGCGCGCGCCGCTGGCGTTTCCTTCGGCGGGCTGCGCACTGCCGCCCCGGCCCCCGCCTTCCGCCCCGTGTCGCTGGCCGTGTCGCCCCTGTCGCGCATGCCCCGCATGCGTCCCGGCAGCGACACGATGAGGGCGGCCGAGCAGATCGCCACGCGTGGCGCGGTGTCGGCCGCTTGGGCTTCCCAAAACGGCATTGGCGAAAACGTCCTCCGCCGCATCATCGTTGGCTTTCGCCGGCATGGTGCAGACCTTGTCACCACGCGAACCGATAGCGGTCCAGTCTACTCGTTGACCGGTGCCCGGACGCTGCCGATTGCCATCGCGCAAGTGTTCGCCCCCGTCGCGCCCGCCCCCGCCCCCGTCGCTGCGACCGTCGCGCCCGCCCCCGCCCCCGTCGCTGCGACCGTGTGGGCCGCTGCCTTTGTCGCCTATCCCATGGAGCAGGGACTGTCGCCGGCAACCGTCGCGTGGGTCCGGGATCGCCGGGACACCTTCAACGCGGACCGGGATCAGAACGAGTCCGCAGCCTAATCAACCCCCACAAGGAGAGCCAACATGGCGAGCAAGAAAAACAACAAGCCCGCGACTCCCCCGGAAGGGGAGTCGCCTATCCCGGTGAACGCGGAAAACGTCGCGCCTGTCGCTGCGCTGCCGCTGCGATGGGTCCGCGTGACGCATCACACGCCGGACCATATCGCCACGCGCTACCCGTACGCCGGGTATGGCAGCAACCTGAATCTTGAGCAGATGGCGCGACGGTGTCCCGGTGCGGACATTGTCGGGCAGGGACTGCTCCGCAATGCCCGACTCCTGTTCGCCTATCACCTTGGCATTGCCGAGGATCAGCACGCGACCGTGCCCGTTGGAGTGTTCCGCCTGACTGCTGCCGACGTCGCAGCGCTGGACCGGTACGAAGCGCTTGGCAGGTCATATGAGCGCTTTCTCGTCACTGTCGAGGTCAACGGTGAAGCGGTGCGGTGCTTCACCTATGTTAAGCGCGACAACGAGCCGGAACAGCCGAGTGAAAAGTATTACCAGACATGCTTGCAAGGTTACGCGGATTTCAATTTCGACTCCCGTCGCCTGCGTCATGCCCGCGAACACGCCCGGAAGAATGAAAAGCCCAAGCGCTACGGCAAGGGCTACGACTCCAGCCATGCGACCAGCAGCGGCATGGATTGGCGCGACTACATGTCAACCGGTCGCGGGCAGTGGGGCATGCGGGGCGACTATCGCGCCTCCATGGTGCCTAGCGTCCCGTCAATGGACGGCAGCGGCACGGCAGGCGGGCAGGGCAAGGTGTCGCTCGTCACTGGGCGCAGGCTCGCGCCGCGCGACAACATTAGCGGCAGGCCCGTCAGTCCCCCTCGTGAAACGGGCGACCATGGTCCGACCAAGCAGGGAAAGAACGGCAACGCGAACAGCCCCTACATGCCGGGGGACGAGTTCACTAACCCCCGGACAAAGGAGACATGGATCATGGGCAAGAATCGCGTCTGGCTGCGGAAGGAGGGCTGAGCCATGAATAGCCGACTCTGGAATCGCATCCGCGAATATGTATCGGCCGTGCGGGATTATCCGCGCGGCGTGTTCTGTGAATGGTGCGGCAGGCTCAACCTGTTCTTTGATGACTGCGGATTTTTCGCGGTCGCGCCAACCGGCGACGAGGCGAAAGCATGCTGCCGTCGCTGCTATGACGGCGAGCCGGGGCGTGCTCATATCGCGCGCTTCGGCATGGGGGACCGGTGACATGTGGGCGATACGAAACGCGCAAGGAGAATGGTGGAGCAACCTGTCCGGCTGGGGCGACAGGGAAGGGCGCGACGTCTATACGAATGATGAGCGCAAACGCCTGCGCCTGCCGCTGGGCGGGAAATGGATTTCAATCGGCGCGCGGAGTTAGCCCTTGCTAAACCCGCCAATATAAACTAAGACTGAATAGTCGACTCCCGTTTCCGAATTCCCGGAACGGTCCAGACAAGGAGAGACAAATGTCCGACGAATCAATCAAAGACGCCAGCCCGTATCCTTCCGCCGCCGAGATGGACCTTGACCTGTGGCGCGTGGCGCGGCCCGCCCCCAACGGCAACCGCATGGTGAAAAATAGCGATGCTATCCTCGCCATTGTTCCCAACTCTACCAGCGCTGCTGACCGCGACGTCATGGCTCGCCGCATCGAGGCCATGGGCGACCTGTACGAAGCCCTCCGCCGCGCCGCCGAGCGCATGATCGAAGCGGGCATGGATATCTCGGACGAGCATCGCGCGCTCACCGAGTTCGTTTCGCCCAAGCCGTTCGCGAAGGGGCAGTGACATGTTGAGCATAGTCTTTATTGGCAGCAACGGCCGGAAGCAGCGCGCTACCTGTGAGGGGCGCGGCCATGCGGACGCCGTCCGCTACATGTCCCGCCATCATCCCGGCGTCTACATGTATCGGGTTGCCCCGGCTCGCCGTCGCCGCTTGCCCATGCCTATGGTCGCGGCCGACGAGACAGGCACCGGAGCCGCGCCCGACATGGCCGATGTCATGCGGCTCTATCAGGCTCGCAACAGGGGAGGGCGGTCGTGAACCTGTACGGACTCGCCGTCAGGCGCGCGGAGCAGGATGGGGGCGAACCTGTCGCCACCTTCCTGTTTGAGAATGAAGTCGAGCGAGATGCTGTCATCCTGTGCCTTCCGCCCACGCTCCGCGTGTTCAACCAATGGACGGAAAAGACGGTAAACGCTCGCTCCGCCATCGCATCGCTTTACGAGACATTGAAAGAGGGATTCTGAGTCGTGACCGCGCAAAACAAAGCGCTCGCTGCCGAGGCCCACAAGCTGGCCGACGATCTGGCTTATGGGCATTACGCTATGCCTGATGCTATCAGCATGATTCGCAGGCTGGCCGTCGCGCTCGATCCGCCGCCCAAGGCGAGTCCGACTCCTGAATGGGGCAACACCCGAAACGCGAGGCCGTGGTGACTTACCGAATCGAAAAGCTCTGCAAGGTTTACACGGTTGCGCGCGGCGAGCAGCGCGTCTGGCGTCCGACGCGCCCGTCAGGCCCCGACGCAAAGCCCTATGAATGGTCGACTCTGAAAGAGGCAGAGTCGTTTTTGGGCCTGTTCTATGACGTCGATAAATCGACGGTGCGAATCGTTGAAGTGAAGCCTGTCGCCGCATGATCCCGGATCATGTCGCCCGCATCGCCCACGCCGTTGGGAGTCGAGCCGTGCCGGGAAACCGGCATTGGCGCGTCCGCTGCCCGGTATGCCAAGGCCCGTGGGAGGGCGCAGGCCGTCCTTCGCTCGTCCTGTGGGAAGGGCGCACGGAGGGCTGGAGGACGGCCTGCATGAGCGGAAAACCCGAGTGCACGGCAAACACAATCCGCCTTGTTATTCACAGGCTGTTACATGCGGGGAAAAGTGAGCCTGCGCTCAAGTCGGCGTCCGACGCCGTGACCGAGGGAACGCTCCGCGCTCAGAGAGTATTCTCCGAGGCCGAGCCAATCAGGCAGGGCGATCCCGTCGACCTGTTCCTGCGGCGCTACCGAGCGGACTTCGACCCGTCCCTGCTCAAGTACGTGCGCCGGGGGCCGGGAAAACGGGCCGGTGAATCGACCTTGATAGAGGGACTCTTGGACCCGGTTTCCGTGCTTGAACCAGTTAGCTCCGAGCCGGCCATCCTAGGCGTGACCATGACCTACCTGCGCCGCGACGGCGAGCCGGTCATCATCGCCACGCCGGACACGCCCAAGACCAAGCACGTAGGGCGACGGCAGGGTCTGGCCTGCCCGATGGGGGAATGGGACGGTGGCACCATCGCGGTTAGCGTCAGGGCGGGCCGTACCTTGCGCCACATGCAAAGTTCCGGCCTGTCCTGTGGTCTGGCCGTCGCCAAGGCCGAAACGCTGCCCTACGCCTTCCTGCCGCTTGGCGAGCGGTTCCAGTACGATGTCGCCGTGGCCGACGAATGGATGGCGCTCTCCTTGGCCGAGGCCCTCAAGGAATCCATGGCGGCGCACAACACTTCGGTCTATATTGACGCGAAAGTACGAACATAGAAAGGTCGACTCTCATGTGGGGATTCCGAAAACGAAAGGCTGACTTCGTCATTGCCCCGCAAGGCGAGACGGTGATGAACCGGTGGTTCCTGATCCCGCGCAACAGGTGGTTCAACGTCTACCTCCACCGGCTCGACGGTGCCGACCCGCAGTCCGTACATGACCATCCGTGGTGGAATTTGAGCATCATGCTCAAGGGCAGACGCGCCGAGTACATGCCTGTTCATCCCCTTCCCCGCAGGGAAGCCGAACAATGGGCACACCCGGTCGCCAAGAACTACTCGGCGTGGAAACGCGAGCGCGTATCTGCGAATTACCAGAACCTGCGCATCGCCGTTCGCAACCCCGGCTCGTTGGTGTTTCGGAGCGCGGTCGACGCCCACCGCCTCCAGACCCTTGGCGGGCCGAGCTATTCGCTGTTCATCACCGGCCCTGTCGTCCGTGAATGGGGCTTCTGGCTGCCGAGCGGCTGGGTGTCCTACAAGGAACATGTCGAAGTGATCGACGGAGTCAGCAGACAAAAGGTTTAGCTCTATGAGCAAGATTGCACTGATCGCAGCAACAGGCCACGCCGTCCGTGAATGGCGAGACGCTGCCTGTGTCGAAGAAGGGGAAGCGCCGTGGGTCAGGCATGAGCGCGATCTGGCGGGACGCACGTTCTCCTCCGTGATCTGCCTTCCGGGCTGGGAACATCGCGGGATCAATACCCGCCTTCTGGAGCGCCTTCGGCCGCAGTTGGTCGCTCCGTCGCCGCAGGAAATAGCAGCGGAAGCGGTGCAGGCTGAACGGGAAATCCGCGCAGGAATCATGGCAAGAGCCGTCGAAAGCGGCACGCGCCCAGAAGCAGCCGCAGAGGCCGCCATGAACGCACGGCTCAGTGAAGATCAATTCATTGATCAGGCCGAGGCGCCAAACCTGTACGATTCAGGCGTTGGTGAAGCACGCGGAATACGCGACCGCGAGACCGCCTTTCCGAGCGTGCCGGTGCCGCCTGCCAATTCCGATGAATCGATGTGCCGCACTGTAATTGGTCCTGCCTTGTACGGACGCATGGCGGAAGCCGCCAGAGGGCTGTTGGCCGATGCGGTCAGGAGCGGGAATAGCCGGCACGTTGCTACCCTTATACGCGACCTAGAGAGCATATACGGAATGTCGGCAACCCGCGCGCCGCCCCGTCGTACCCTTCCGCTCGCGGACAATTTCCGCGATGTCGCCCGTCAGGAACGGCAGCGGGAAGCCGAGCGGCAGGAACGAATCAATGCCGGCCGCCTGCGCGCGGAAGAAATGCGCCGTAACATACGCCGGAACCTCGACTAAACTATTTTGTCGGAATTTCTATTTTGCCGTTGATTGTCCCCCGGACCTGTGGCATCTTCTGAACGTGGCGAAAACGCCGGGGCCACTTAAACCGCTTCCCGGCAGCACAAAACAAGGAACTGAAAATGACCTACCGTGTAGTTACCTTCCCCATCCAGTTGGGCCGTCCCATCGACTCCCTCATTCTCGGTGCCCGCATGGCGGTTGCCGATATCCTGCGGACCGAGGGCCGTGCCGCCGTCGCCCGCGCCAACGAGGCCGGCGTCGATGCCATGACCACCGGCCAGCGCCTCGTTATGACCTACATGTCGGCCACGCGCGCCAGCCAGTTTCTCCGCGCCTATCCCGGCCCGGTTGCCCGCTGGTGCTTCCAGACCGAGCAGCACTCGCAGCAGCTTTCGGGTGAAGGCTACCCGGCCGCGCCGGCCATGAGCATTGGCGGCTATGATCGGAACTGGATCACCCTCATGCCGGGGAACAACGTCCTGATCAGCGCTGGCGGCGTCCGTGCCGCAGGCATGCTCGCGACCGGCCCCGACGAGACGCCCATCGCCTTGCATGAGGTCCGCGAGGTCCGGCTCACCCGTGGCGTCGATCTGGACGGGCAGCCGACATGGTCCTGCTCCGTCATCATGTCGAACGATGTGGGCAACCGCGACATGGTCGAGGACCCGGCCGAGCCGCATCCGGTCATGGAACCCGAGGACCAGTAAAGGCCAAATGCCCTACAGGTTTTTCTTCAACGTAGAGCAGGGGGCGGGGGCCTATTCAGGGGACCCCGTCCTTTCCGCGCTCGATGAGAGGATACACCGGTCTATCTACGTCCAGCTTCAACCATTGGCCGTCATGCTGACAGAGATGATGCCTATATTGACGGACGAGGAATGGACGGCCCTGCCGATCAACCAGCAGCGGTTTTTTGAATATACGAGCGCCTCGTCGCCGCGACCGATACCGAATCATGTGCCGGCAACCACGCCGTATGGATCGGCGTATATTGGGCCGCGCGTCGTGGGCGGCAGTTTCCCGACAGAAGTTTCTATTACCGAGGTGCCGTTGCCGTTCACCACTGACGGCGCGAGTACGACTATCAGTGCCAGAATTACCCCTGAATCTTCTAGCGATACTTTGCGCGTACGCCGCACGCCACATGGCGAATTGGCAGTGACTAGACTTCCCCGGACGCCAAGCCCGCCGCCAGTTGTCAGGCAGGGACGCGCCCGACAGACCTTCAACGATACCGAGCCAGAGGATATCTGATGCCCTCCCGCATTATTGAACCAGCCGCCCGACCGCATACGCCGACGACGTCACGATCCGCCCGTGGAGTCGAGGCGCTCCGTGTCGCCACGTTGCGCGCAAGCGAACTGGAGGCGCAGTTGGAGCTTGCCAAGGCCGAGATCAAACGGCTGGAAGAATTTGAGCTACCGTCCGCGTTCACCGAAGATGGCATTTCCGAGCTAAGGCTGCCTGACGGCCAGCGCGCTCAAAGGTCCGTCGACATTCAAGGCTCGCTTCCGAGCGAATCAGAGCATCCCGTCGAGCGGGAAAACGCCCTGACATGGCTGGCGGAAAACGGCTACGCCGACGTCATCCGCTGCATCGTTGCGGCCGACTTTGGACAGGACAACCGAGCCGCCGCACTGGAACTGTACGAACGCATGCGGACCAGCAACGTCGCGCATATCACCAAAAAGGAGACTGTCCACGCATCGACTCTGAAAGCGTTGATCCGTCAACGCATCAACACCAACCCCCCGGTGGAGACTCCAATCGAAGAATTGGGCTGCACCATCATCCGTCGAATCAAGCTGACGACGCCCCCTCGACAGCGCGACCGGTCAATCACAAGAGAGGATTTGTAAGATGCCTACCAACGTACCCGCTACCCAAGCTGCCGGCCTTCCGGCCATGTCTGCCGACGACCTTGCGCTCATGCAGGAAGGCTCCAAGACCGGAGTCGAATCCTTCTCGATGAAGCAGTTGGTCGTCCCGTACCTGTTCATCGTGCAAGGCTCGTCCGACTACGTGAAGCGCGGGCAGGCCAAGTTCATCGACGCCGCTCGCGAGGGCGACATCATGGACAGCCTGATGCTGACCCCGCTCTCCGAGGCGCACGTTATCGCCTGCAAGTTTGAGGACCATTCTACGGAATGGAAGCCCAATCAGGGCGGGCTGGTGAAGCAGTGGTTCACCGACCACAGCAAATACTTCGCTTCGGCCAAGAAAAGCGCCGACGACTTCGACGGCATGCCGCGCGTGACTTCGGAAGGGCATGAGATCACGCTCGTTCCGACCTACTACTGCCTGCTGTTCAACCCCGAGACGGGCCGCGCCCGCCCGCTCGTCCTGAGCATGGCCTCGACGCAGGCCAAGAAAAGCCGGCGCTGGAACGGCCTGATCGACGCCTTGGAATTCCAAGGCCTGAACGGCTCGTTCACCGCTCCGATCTACGCCCGCTCGTACAGACTGACGACGGTGCCCGAGAAGGGACGCGACAACACCACGTTCGCGGGCTGGAAGATCGACCCCGGCGCGCTCACGCTCACGCTGCCGAACGGCCGCGCGCTGTGGGAGCAGGCTCAGGAGGTCCGCAAGCAGGTGGAGGACGGCGTTATGAAGATGGCCGCGCCGACCGAGGTCGACATAACGCCTGCGGCTACGACGGCTCCGACCGAAACGCGGGGTACGGCGCGGCGCGGCTCCGCTCGCGGGACGGCCCCGACCGACGATGGTGGGGCAGACATTCCCTTCTAGAAAGGTCGACTCTCGCTCAAGGAAACGGAAAACGAATGACCCTGATCGAAGCCTTGAAAGCCGTCGCCCCAGCAGTGGGCGACGGAAAGATCGTGTCGTTGCAAGCCTACTGCTTGAAGCGCGGTCAGACGCTGCATGCCGGCGACGGGTACATGTGGGCGAACGCCCTGCTTCTGTCTCAAACGGGTCAGTCCAACATCGACTTCTGTGTTCGACATGAGTCGTTGCTCAAGGCGTTCGACCGTGAAGATGCCCGGATACATCAGGCTCCCAATTATGGTGTCCGCATACAGGCTGGACGGAGCCGCATCGTTCTCAAGGGCATTGACCCTGTCGAGTTTCCCTTTCCCGGCCAGACCGGCTCCGGGACGCCTTGGAGCTTGCCTGCCGACTTCAAGACGGTGCTGGGCGACCTGTCCAAGTTCTGTGCCGGCTCAGACGGCCACATCTGGCAGCAGGGCGTTCACATCTACCCCGATTTCGCCTTTGCCGCGAACAGCCATGCCCTGATCAAATGCGAGCATGGCTGGCAGATTGATCACGCCTTCACCATTCCGCCGTGGGCTGTTCGATTCCTTTTGGCTCAAGACACGCCGCCCGACTGGATGGCCGACCACGAACAGACGATGGCCTTCCATTGGGAAGGACGCATGAGCCTGCGCTCGACGCGCCTGATCGAAGAACCGCCCGACAACATCGTCAGCTTCGCCACCAACCTGTCATGCCCAAATCCCCTTCCTGTGCCCGATAACCTGAAGGAGACAGTGGAGCGCGTGGCGTCCTACGGCGCGACGCAGTTCACGCTTGGCGCGGGAAAGCTCAAGCACATGACGACCGAGATCGAATTTGAGGAAGAGGTGGCCGACGCCGGGACGGCCAAGGTGTGGGGCACCAAGACGATGCTCGCCGCCTTGTCCCTTGCGACTCACATCGACCTGACCGACCATCCGGCAAAGTGGAAGGGCGGTCCCTATATTGGAGCTTTCTCTGGACTCAGTGGGTGATACATGTCGGTGGCGGTCATAGTCGAATTTCAGCGGGTAACTGAACGGGCGATCCTCGTTCACTACGAACACACGCCTGTATGGTTGCCCAAATCACAGATTGAGAATTGGGGGGCCGATCAGGAGCATGCCAACGCGCAACGGGGCAACGAGATCACGCTCGTCCTGTCCGACTGGATCGCGCGGCAGAAGAACATCACATCGAGTACGACGGCCGACGACTCCCCGATTGATGAAGACAAATATCAGGTGGAGATTTTTCTGGACGAGCATCGCCCCGCCGATATCAACTTCACGGTAAAGGAAGGCGACTCTGTGCTTTGTTTTGCTAGGGACGAACGCACTGCGAAGATGATCGCTGCCGCCATGGCTTTGACCGAGGGAAAGGTCTAGGTGGGCCTGTTCGATGATCTGCTCATGCCCAACCGGCAGCTACGGGTCCCCCGCCGTGGACTGCAACTGTCCCGTCCTGTTTTCACAAAGCCCGACGACTGGAGTCCATACACCGTTCTGCCAGAACTATCGGGCATCGTCGCCCTTGATACAGAAAACAAGGACCCCGGCCTTTCCAGCGGCTACGGGACGTCTTGGCCGCACGGCCTAGGGTTTACCTGTGGCATCGCCATCTCATGGTCTGGCGGGGACTTTTACCTGCCCTACGGCCATTCCGAGGGCAACACCGACAAGCGGCGGGTGATCGAATGGCTCAAGGTTCAAGCCGCCAAGCCTGACGTCACGTTTGTCTACGCCAACTGCCAGTACGATCTGGGCTGGCTCTGGCGGGAGGGCATCACTCCGCTCAACTTGCCCCATGACGTTCAGGGCATGGCCGCGCTTCTGGATGAGTTCAAGTTCAGCTATTCGCTCGACTCGCTGGGCCGGGAGTACCTAGGCGAAGGCAAGTCCGACGAAGCCTTTTCCGCCGCCTGCGCTGCCGGGGGCCTGCTCGACCCCAAGTCGAACATGGACCTTGTCCCCGGCTGGATCGCGGAAGCCTATGGCGTTCAGGACGCCCGCCTGACCCGTGACCTGTACCTGCACTTCCTGCCCATGCTGGAAGCCGAGGACCTGATCCCGATCTACAATCTTGAGCGGGAGTGCTATCTTGTCGGCTTCGACATGAAGCGAAACGGAGTGCGCGTAGATACCGACGAGGCCGAGCGTCAAATCACCCGATTTGAAAGGTTGCGCGATGAAAAGATCGAGTTGGTCGCAAGGACGACGGGTGTGGTTTGTTCTGCTACCGATAATGTTTCTCTTGCTCGTGCGCTCCGGGTGGAGAATCCTGATCTCGATCTTCCCAAGACCACTCAGGGACGAGACTCGATCCGCAAAGAGGTCATGGAATCGCTACATTCGCCGGTAGCCGACGCCATCAACTCGGCCCGACGCTACGACAAGGCGATCAACACGTTCCTGCAAGGCTACATTCTTGAGTCGTCCGTGAAGGGGCGTATTCACGCCGATTTCAACCCGTTGCGGCGCAGCGGGACGGATGCGGGCGGCCGGGAAGGAATGAAAGGCACTGTGACGGGCCGCTGGAGTTGCACCGATCCTAATTTGCAGAACGTCAGTGCCCGCGACATCGAAATAGGCGTGGCCGTGCGGCGCTGCTTTGTGCCGGAAGAAGGAGAGCAGTGGGTCAAGGCGGACTATGCGAGCCAAGAGCCGCGCCTTACCGTCTACTATGCTGAGCGGGCGAAGCTGCGCGGCGGCAAGGAGATGGCGGACAGATTCCGCATCGACCCCATGACCGATTTGCATGGAGAGACGGCGACACTGATGGGCGTTCCGCGTCCCCAAGCGAAAGTGATAAATCTAAGTCTCGCCTACGGGGCGGGGGGTGCGAAGCTCTGCAAACAGCTTGGCCTCCCGACCGAGTGGACGGAAAAACATGGACGACGTATCGAGATAGCTGGCCGAGAAGGAAAACGTCTGCTTGACCGACACATGCAGGCTGTTCCGTTCATGCGTGCACTTCAAAAGATGGCGGAAAAAACCGCGCAGACTCGGGGCTACATCATTACGCTGGGCGGTCGTCGCTGCCACTTCCAGAAAAACGGCGATGAATACGAGTGGACCTACACCGCGCTGAATAAAATTATTCAAGGATCGGCCGCCGACCAGATGAAAGCAGCGCTCTGTCATTTGCGGCGCGAGAAAATACCGACTCTTCTGACCGTGCACGATGAAGCTGACTTTAGTGTTCCCCGAGGCGAGAAGGGCGAGTTGATCCTTCAATCTATCCGAGCCATTATGGAGCAGGCGATCCCGATTTCTATTCCAATGATCGCGGACATAAAGGTGTCGGATACATGGGCAGGTTCGTAAAAGGACAGGCGGCACATAATCGCACGCACGGAATGAGCGAGACGAAACTCTACGGCGTTTGGCTCGCCATGAAGCGCCGCTGCGATCTGCCTACTACGACAATGTACCGGTACTACGGCGGCAGGGGCATCACAGTCTGTAGGGCTTGGCGGGAGTCTTTTGAGTCATTTCTCGCGTGGTCACAGGCCAATGGTTATGCGCCGGGACTCACAATTGAGCGCAAAAACAACGACGGAAATTACACGCCCCGGAATTGCTGTTGGATTCCGAGGTCCGCTCAGTCCCGTAATAGAGGGGACTACAATCACATCATTGATACCCCGCACGGTAAAATGCTGCTTTCCGAAGCCGAACGAGCGGCGGGCCTTTCCCGATGCGTCATAGCAAGTCGAATCAAACACGGGTGGCCGGTGTCCAAGTTGTTTGCGCCGAAGGGCTATCGACACTGGAACAGGTGGCGTCCCCGCCCCGGCAGAGTAGACACTTGACGTTTCCGCTAAAATAGCTATGTTGTCCCCAGCAACAAGGAAACACCAATGACACTCCATCTTATCAAGGGCACCAAGGCGGCTCCCAAGGCCAGCCGTTCCACCATGGAAACGGTTATCGTCACGATTGAACAGGTCAACGCGTGGCGGGTTCCCCCGTTCCAGCGTCCGGTTCGCGTCAACCCCAAGGTCCAGATGATCGCGGAGGAGATGAAGTGCGAAGGTACTTCGATCCCCGGCATCATTACTTTAGGTAAACTGGCGGGCGAAAATGCGTTCTATATCGTTGACGGTCAGCATCGTTGCGAAGCGTTCCGTATCTCTGGATTGCCGGAAGCCATCGCGGACCTGCGCGTCGTTCACTTCGACTCGATGGCTGAAATGGCCGACGAGTACGTCCAGTTGAACACGGCCATCGTCCGCATGCGGCCCGACGACCTTATGCGCGGCCTTGTTCCGGGCCTGCCGAACCTGAAACGGGTCATGGAAGAGTGCCCGTTCATTGGCTACGGCAACGTGCGTCGTGGCGAAGGTGTCGGCCCGGTCGTCAGCATCGCGGGCGTCTTGCGCTGCTGGAACGCGGCCAACAACGAGACTCCGACGAACAGCGGCGGCTCCATTAACACCATCGCAGCGTCTCTTGACGGTGACAGTGCGGGCAAGTTGATCCGGTTCATGCACCTTGCCGTCGCCGCATGGGGGCGCGATCCCGAATACTATCGCCTGTGGGGCAACCTGAACGTCGCCCTGTGCATGTGGCTGTATCGCCGCATCGTTCTGGACACCGTTCGTCGCGGCAATTACCGTGTCGCCGTCCTGACAGACGCCCAGTTCAAGTCGGCCATGACGGCACTTAGCGCCGACTCCAACTATCTGGACTGGCTGCCGGGACGTCTGCTCAACGACCGCGACCGCAGTCCAGCGCTGGTCCGCATCAAGCATATTTTCTCCCGTCGTCTGGCCGACAACTTCCCCGGCAAGCTCCATTTGCCGCAACCCGCATGGGCGTCAAAATGATCCTAGAACCTGCCGACCGGGAACAGCTTTCCCACTACTACGAGCTTCTGGAACGCTACCAGAATCTCGATACGGATCGCATCATGCCGCTTCTGGCTATCCGCCTGCTCTGCATCAAGCACGGCTACGGCGGCGTGATGAAAGCGATGCGGGCGCTGGGCGAGGATGCCATTGTCTTGGCGTCCCGTTCCCAGCTTATCGGCATGGTCAAGATGTGGGAGCGTATGATCAAGACGGCACCGCCGCCGCCCGAGATCATCGAAGGCGTCCTTGAAAACGTCGCTACGGTCAAGGCGGCCTATCTTGATCCGGCCGTGACGACGCGGCTCTACAAGCAACTGGGACGCATGCGGATCAGGGAGGATTGGCTCAGCCAGCGCGACAAGGTCGCTCCGTCGAAGCCAAACTGATGACGTCCAAGACCCCTGAACACTACGAGTCGATCATCGCCGCCCTGCGCCGCCTGCGCGCCGGGGTGCTGAAGAACGAGGCGCTTGTTGACCTGATCGAAGCCGAGCAGGGACTCATGGCGGTCACTCTCAGGATCGCCCTGATACGTTCGATTCCCGATTCGGTAGGGACGGAATACCGGACCATTGAAGGCTACAACGGATACCCCGGCATGACGGCTCAGACGACGGCGACATGGATATCCCGTGCCACCAAAAAGCAGCGCGCCCTGCTGACTGCCGCCCGTGGCAGGGTTCGCTGATGCCGGCCTTCATTACCGTAACGTCTGCCCTGACGAGCTTGTCCGGCATCGACCGGATGCGGATCAGGGACCTGTACTATGAAGCACCCGAACCGCCGCAGGGGAACCCGGACGATGGCCTTCGCACCAACGCCGCCAACATACTCTATCTGCATGAGCAGTTCCCCGACGCAGTCTGGCACGATCCGGGTAATCGCTTGGTCGAAGCACGAACGTATAGATATCTTGGGCGACTACGTTCAGAGCCGCCCGGTGAATACGAGCGAAACTGGCCCTTCAAAGTTCAGCCTTTACCCCACCAGCTTGAGGTATTCACGCACGCTCGTCACCTGACGCGCATCGCGCTGGCTCCGTGCGCGCTTGGCACTGGCAAGACCAAGATGACGCTCGATATATGCGCCGACAAGTTCATGCGCGACGAGATCGACGGTGTCGCCATCGTCTGCATCAACAGCGTCAAAAACCAGTGGATCAAACGGGCAATTCCCGAGCATCTGACCGACGCCGTGGAGCGCAAGACGCATGTCTGGAAAACGACCACGAACATCCCTGCTGACGTTCATCGCCAACGCCTTGGTGAGCGACACATGCGGATCATGGCGTTCAATGCCGAGGCGTTCAGCCGACCACGCTCCAAAGCCGCCCGCGACCTTGCGGACTTCCTGCGGTCCGGCCGCATGTCCCTCGTCTTTGATGAATCGACTCGCATCAAGAATTACAAGACACGGCTCACGAAGGAAATCCTAGCCCTGCGCCATCTGGCCGTCGTGCGGATGATCCTGACAGGCACGCCGATCACCAAGGGGCTGGAGGACTTCTTCACGCAGTACCAGTTCCTTGACGAAGATATCATCGGACTCAGCAACTACTTCTCATTCCGGGGCCGCTACTGTGTCACCGAGCCTATTCGTGGCCGCAATGTCGATCCGCGCGCCGTGACGATCACTGGCTACAAGAACCAAGAGGAATTGATCCGCAAGATCGCTCCGGTGTCGTTCATGGTTCCTGACACGGTGCTGGGACTTCCGCCGAAGCGCTACGAACGGTTTGTGGTCGAGATGACGACCGAGCAGAAGACCGTCTACGTCGCCCTGCGCGATCAACTCATTGAGGACTTGCGCGAACACCGGATTGAAAACCCGGCCTTCGCCATGGTCCGCCTGCTCCGCATGCAACAGGTCCTGTGCGGACGCTACTACGAGTCCGTCGAAACCGAGGATGACTTCCGAACGACCATTCCCCGCCGTCTCCCGAACAACCGGCCGGAAGTGTTGGCGAACCTGCTTGAGCAGCACGATGGGCAGGCGCTCATATGGACCCGGTTTTCCGACGACATTGACGACATTGTCGAGGCTATCGGCGGGCTGGGCCGGCTGGGAATTTACGAAGGCCCTACGTCCCAAAGCGAGCGCGACCGTCAAGTGCTGGCGTTCAAGCGTGGCGAGATCGACTACATGATCTTGAACAAGGCGACAGGCTCGACCGGCATCGACGGGCTTCAGTGTGCATCGGCGGCTTTCTATTATTCCAACAGCTTCAACCGGGAACACCGCTGGCAGAGCGAAGGCCGAATCTACCGGCTTGGGCAGACCAACTCGACCCTGTTTGGCGACCTTGTCGTACCGGGGACCGTTGACACGCGTATCTTGAAGGCGTTTGCCGAGACGGCGGACTTGGCGCGCATGGTGATGACTAACCCCGCCTTTTTGTCAGGAGGACTAGACGATGATCAGCATGTGGTTTCTTCACCAGCTTCGGGCGCTCAGGGACGGGGGCCTGCCGTTGAGTTTTGATGACGTCGTGGACGGCATCGACCAAGCGAGCGCTAACGCCAAGATGGACATAACGCGTGGCGAAGTGAACGAGGAAACGGTGCTACGCTTCATTGCCGACGCCTGTCGCAAGCGTGTCGCCAAGAACGAGGCGGACTACGACAGGCTCAAGTCGTCGGTCATGTCGTCTGAGATCTATAAAACGGTGGCGTCCGCTCAACCTCAAAGTTGAAGTCGAGGAAGAACAGGACGCGGCCCTTGTAGCCGAAGCAAGTCCAGACCGGTATGCCGTAGCGCATCCGCTCGTACCCAAAGTCGCGCTGCGCAGGGCGTAGCGCGTTCAGGCCGGGTTTTCCTACCTTTAGCTCAATCCATTGAGTGCTCAGATTCCACAGCCCAATGCAGTCGGGCAGACCGTCCGGCGTGACGGTTTCCAGACGCCGCCACCAGCCGCGCAACCGGGGCCGGATCAACTCCCATAGCTGATCCTCGTCCCGGATTGCGGGCAGGCGCGGGCTAGGTTTTTTGGTAGCCACGAAACACCGGAAAGTCGATGTCGGCAAGACGGGCCGCATCGCGGTACTTCTTGAGCGCGGCCACGCCCGCCAAGAACGCCGCGTTCGACGCCAGCATGAGCGCGTCCGGGGCGATGATCGGCTTGAGCTTCCGGGGCGGCTGGAACTTGCCGGTCGGCTCCGGGGTAAGCCCCCCTTCGACAATGCGCCGGTACATCTGGACGGCATACGTCATGCCGGTAGCCGTATTGGCGAGTCCGTGGGTAAGGGCGGGGACCAGCGGCTTCCTGTGCCCCTTGAAATACGCCGTGGAGGCCATTTTCTTGCCCATCCAGCGCACCTGATGCGCTTCGGGCCTCCATGCCCCAAGCTCGTTGATAACGTGTCGTACGTCGGCCTGTAGGGCTACCAGCTTCGCCAGAGGCTCCTCAAACCCCCGCCACCGGGGCAGGGGGACGACCGCCCCCAGCATGAACAGGGCGTCATTGTCGCCCGTACCACCCCAACTGTACCCGGCCCCCAGCCACGCCCTGCGCCAGACCGTGTGGCTGTTCAGGATGGCGATACAGGTGCCGTCGTCCTTGGCCGTCACTACGAGGTGCCGGGACTTGAGCTTGGTGTCGGAATCGGCGTGCGGCGTCCCTTGGGCGGCAAAGACGGGCTTGTAGCCCTCCCCGCCCATATGGCGCAGGAACGCCGCCGTGCTGATCAGGTTGTCGTCGCTCTGCGGCAACTTCTGTGCTGCTGGAGCGGCGGTGCGGAGGTCGTAGGGGGTAAGGTATTGCATGAGCTTATATTAGGGATTTTGAGCGCATTTGCTAGTTGATTTTTCCGACAATTTAGACGATATTGATCGCAGCAAAAGGAACCAATCATGTCTGAGATTACCAACACCCATCCGCACGCGATTTTCGTGTACGGCACCCTCAAGAGCGGCCACGGCAACAACGGCCTGATCGTCCAGCACGGCGGCAAGTTCGTGGGACCCGCCATCACGGCCGACAAGTACCTGCTGAACGACGCCTTCCCGTACGTGTGGGAGGTCAGCCGCCGCCTGTCGGAAAAGGTCCATAAGGCGGCCGAGCCGTATCTTGGACAGGTCGTGGGCGAGGTCTACCTTCTGACCGACGAAGGTCTGGAGGCATGCGACCGGCTGGAGGGGCATCCTGACTTCTATTGCCGGACGAACATCAACGTCCTGCTGAGCCAGCGTCCTACGGCACGGCACATGACGGCGGGCATCTATTTCGCCCAGCGCGGACTGGAGAATTCCAACTTGCAGACGCCGAAGGACGGCCGGTTGGAGTGGGGACGCGACGACCGCCGCCGTGCCGCCGACTTCCAGCGGCGGGGAAAGGCCCGGTGATCGCACGGGGAGCCTTTCTAGCCTGTGTGATCATCCTGCTCGTAGGATGGTGCACACAGGTCATGGCGAACGAGCCTAGGGTGTGGGTACTCGCAGTGTGTGAGCCGAAAGGCATACGCTGCGTTGCCTACGCCTTCGACATGATCCCGCACCGCTACATCACCAAGACGGCCTGCGACGTCGATGCGACCATGTCGCCCCGCATCCCGGACGGGTATTATGTCCGGTGCGTCAAGGAATCCGAGTTTCCTAAGTAGGGTTGGTGTTGAGTTGACGCGTCAGGTCGGCCAGCCGGTCGCGTTCCGAAGCGAGCAGATCGGCAAACGCCGCTAGTTCTTCCGGCGTGCCCGGTGCCGGCGTATTGACCAGATCATGGGCGCGGTTGACGATTTCAGCTACGTCCATGCCTGCCTTGATGGCCCCCGGCAGGAACTGGAGGGCCTCAACGAGCAGGACTGCAATGCTTCCCATGTTTCACCTACTTCGCTGATTCTAGAATCGACTGCAAGACGGGGATGCCTTGCGTGGCAACTGCGATGGCCGCCACCACCTTGCTCTCGGTGACGCCGGGGGTCGAGGCGACGTTCATCGCGGCGACAAACGACTCCATGATGTGGGCGTTGATCACCCGAAGCCGAGCGACGATTGTCGGATCGGAACAGGTGATGATCGTGCGCGGCTCTGTGCAGCGGGGCCTCTGGTTGTAGGCCACGGCCAGAGTCAGAAGTGCCTCGTAGGCAATCTCTGCCTGCAAGACCATCTTCTGTGCCGACGCCGTGCTGGCGGTCGGCTGCGGGGCGGGCTGGCACGCGGCCAGCGCCAGTACGAGGATCAGGACAAGGCGTTTCATACCGGTGAGACTCCGTTGTTGGCCTTGTCGAGCGCGGCAGCGACGACAGGGGCCGGGGCAGTGTTGGTGTCGACCTTGACCGTGACACCGGGCATCGCTCCGACTGTCAGGGCAATGTTCTTGGGCGAGCGCGTGACAAGACCCCAGATCACGGTGCCGGCGATGGCGATGATCGGCGCGGCTTGAACGGCCAACGCTGTAATCTGGCCCATCTGTTCGTTGGACAGGCGACCGCTTGTCACCAGCCATGTGAGCGCGATGGTTGCGGTCGTCCGCATGAGGGACGCCCACTGAGCCTGAGAGAGACCAAGAAACATGCCTGACTCCTATAGTTTAAGTGACGAGCGTGTAAGCGCCCCTACGATACCATCGACATCGCCGCACTCCGGGTGCGTCCGCTGCCACTCCATGACGGCGCTCTTGGTGTTGGGGCCGAAGTCGCCATCCGCCGTGATATCCAGCGCCTTCTGGAGCGCTACCACATCAGGGCCGCGACTGACACCGATCATCATAAGGCGCGGGGCGGGAGGCGACACCGCAACGCCGTCCGCCGCCAGACGCGCCTTGAACACGTTGACCGCATCCAGAACGGCGCTCAGTCGCTCCGCGTAGTTGGGGTCGGTCGCATAGCCGTCCGCCGCCAGACGCCGGAAGTACTCCTGATCCGACATGGTGTTGTCGGTGTCAAACACGTTCTTGTAGCGGCTGTTGTTCTTCAGGAACTGGAAGTGATCCTCGATGCCGTCAGCCAGAGTCGGATAGTCTCGAAACGGTGCCGTGATGTGGACGGTCTCGCCGTTCTCAACTTCCCATGTGGGCTGCATGACGACCTTGCCCTTCCAGCCGGGGGACGCCTTGATCCCGAACACGTTGTTGCCGATGGCTGAACGTCCCCAGCCTGTCTCCTGCGCGGCCTGCGCTACGATGGCTTCGGGGCTGCATCCAATCTTGGCGGCAGACGCCTCGGACGCAGTCAACATGCAGGCTACCCATTCCAGCTTTCGCTGCATGCCGGGGTCGGCGTAGGGCTTGTCGATGGTGTACATCAGGTCCTCGTGTTTCTAGGGGACGGGCTTGTCGATGGTGAGCGGGACCAGAAAGCGACCCCGCAGAAGAAGCTCGATGCGGTCAAGCTGTTGCCCCTGCCGGTCCTGCTCTTTTCGCACCGCCTTGGCGTCGCTGCGAAGCTCGATCACTGCCCCATTGAGTGCGTTAAGCGCCCTGTTGTCGTCTGCGGCACGCGCCTCGCCTTTATCCACACGCTGTGCCAGCGCACGGAAGTCCGCCGAAAGCGCGCCCCACGCAACGAGGCCGCCGCCGGCTATGGCCGCAATACCTATCCAGTCGCGCAGGGAGAGCGGTGCCTGTTTTTCAGTGATGGGCATCATGTGATCTCCCCGCCGACTTGATATGTCGGTCGCTGTCGAAGTTCTACGTCTCGCTGGCGGGTGGCTCAACCGTCGCGCGGGCGGCAGTCATGACGGGATCGCCCTGCGCCCGGATCGTGGCGATCAGGTCGGCAACCTCGGCGTAAGGTGCTGCGCTCAACAGCTTCAGGATGTAGTTGACCTGTGCGGCGTTGAGCGTGAGAGGGATTTGAATGGCGTCGAGCGGGGGCATGTGATCCTCTTACGGTACGACTTCGGTGATGGTGATGGAGGAGGCAATAACTCCTCCGTAATACTCTGTGCTGCTATAACCATTGAAAGTCGTAGTTCCAGAAGTGCCGACACCAACCCTAACTTTGAACGTCTGTGACGATGTTCCGCCGCTGATCTGCGAATGATTAAAATTTATATTCTGAGTATGGGAGGCTGATGGTGACGCCTGCCAGCCCAGTGCTAGTGCTGAAGCATCACTATCCTTGAATAGCGCCGCCACTATGTTAGTGCCGCTATGGGCAGATGTTGAGGCGTGAACCACGACTTCGATCACCAATACACTTGACTCGCTGCGTGGTATGATCGCAAGGCTCATGTATTGATCGCCCTCGGTGTTTTGAGGGATGGTATTATCAGTCGGTACAGTCGTAGAGCCTGTAGCGACTGCGCCCGTCTGGTAATTGACGATCTGCAACACCTGACCCTGCGTCGTCAGCACACCTGTAGTAGTGAGCGCGGTGCCGCCGCTGTTGCCGTCTACGGTGGTGCTCATGGCGCGATCTCCTCAATCACCATCGCCCACCGTGAGGTGCCTGCGTAAAGCCGCGTGGTCGTGTTTCCGTTGATGTAGGTGGTGTAGGTGG
>Ga0181352_1000186_pt1 | contig 29151 bp, 53 predicted proteins | sample Fa13VDMLBSN_FD_130103 | JGI IMG/M metagenome (GOLD analysis project Ga0181352, IMG submission 130103) | Freshwater viral communities from Lake Michigan, USA - Fa13.VD.MLB.S.N | ecosystem: Environmental > Aquatic > Freshwater > Lake | place: USA: Michigan | collected 2013-09-23 | reverse complement strand
TTGACGACATCATCTTAATCACGATCGCCGTCCTTATGTCAGTATTTGTTCTCGGCCTGACCGTTTACTTCATAGTTGAGATGGGGCAGCGGCATATATGACCGAGAAGCTCAACGCCAACACAACCCTCGACAAAATTCTGGGGTATGTGGATTCACCGTTCAAGCTGTTCGCGGTGATCCTGATGGCGGTGATTGCGTTTGCGGGATATGCGCTGTATGAGAGTCAGGATTTCATCCGAGAGGCATACAAGGAGTCGCAGAAACTGCCTGAGATACGAACAGAGCGAGCCGATGATGCGGCGACCATGCTGTTCAAGCAAACTGGTGCAACGGTGGTGGCGGTCTTCAAAGTCAACCCGCTGTTCAACTCTCGGACGCTCTACAGAGCCTACACCAAAGATGGGCGAGACAAGACAATTGAGGATATTGACGTTGGCCTGTTCACGCATAACTCGTCGAATAACGCGGACGTTGTCAAGCTGATGACCAACGAGATTCCATGCGGCGAGTATCGTTACGCTCAATCAGAGGTTGGGCTTTGGTATCTTGAGAAGGGCGTGACGTACACCTGCCGGGTAAGCGTCCCGCCGGACTCGCATCGTTTCGTGGGACAGGTTACAGTTGGCTGGGCAGCGCAGCCGGCAAACCTAGAGCAGACAAAATTCATGCTGGAGATTGCCAGCGCAATGTTAACTAAAAGGGGTGGGTAATGCTTTCACTGATTTCGACTCTTGGCGGCCTGCTGATCAGCGGCCTTCCCAAGCTGCTTGAGTTCTTCCAAAACAAGAGCGACCAGAAGCACGAGCTTGCCCTTGCGAGGCTCCAAAATGAGCGTGAGTTGGCCTTGGCCGCCCAGGGCTACGCCGCCCAGCAGAAGATCGAGGAAATCCGCACCGATCAGGTTGCAATGCAGACCGAGGCGCAGATGACCGAGGCCGCGCTCAAGCATGACGAACAGGTGCTGGAGAAGGCCCACAAGTGGGTGGCGTCTTACGTCGGCACTGTGCGCCCGACCGTGACCTACATCTTCGTGATTGAGCTTGTCCTGATCAACGCCTTCATGGCGGTGTACCTGTGGAATCACCCCGGTCTGATCACCAGCATCGACGATGTGGTCAAGTACTCCGACTTGATCTTCTCCAGCGATGAAATGGCAATGCTCGGGGGTATCCTTGGATTTTGGTTTGGTACTAGAACTTGGAGCAAGAAGTGAAACTGAGCAAGGCTGGCGCTGCGATGATGCACAAGTACGAGGGGTGTAAGAACCGCCCGTACCTGTGCCCGGCGCACATCTGGACGATTGGCTATGGCCATGTGCTGTACCAAGAGCAGATCAAGCTGCCGATGTTCCGGCCAGAAGGAAAGACCAAAGCCGACATCCCCATGATCCGCAGTGAGTATCCGCTCAAACCGGAGGACAACCGTGTCTGGACAAAGCAAGAAATTGATGATCTCTTCGCGCAGGATGTCGCAGATTTTGAACGTGGTGTTCTTCGACTTGTTCCCCCTGCTGCTGGGCATCAAGGCCGCTTTGACGCTCTGGTCTCTTTTGCATTCAATGTAGGGCTGGGCAATCTCCAGCGTTCGACCGTCCGCATCAAGGCAAATCGCATGGAGTTCGGGGCCGCAGCAGACGCCTTATTGCTCTGGAACAAGGGCGGGGGTAAAGTGCTACCGGGGTTGGACCGTCGGCGCAAGGAAGAGAGGGCCTTTTTCCTATCATGAGCACCGCAAAAAAGACAGACCCCGCAAAATGGGACAGGATCGTTTCCCAGGTCAAGGCCAGCGGGAAGGGCGGATCTCCTGGGCAGTGGAGCGCCAGGAAGGCCCAGCTTGCCACGCAGAAGTACAAATCTTCTGGGGGGGGTTACAAAGGCCCCAAGAAGGCGGATAATTCGCTTTCGCAGTGGACGAAAGAGGACTGGGGCACGAAGTCTGGAAAGCCGTCCACACAGGGTTCCCAAGCAACCGGCGAGCGGTATCTGCCCAAAAAGGCACGAGAGAAGTTAACACCTTCTGAATACGCGGCAACAACGCGAGCCAAGAGAGAGGGCATGCGCCAGGGCAAACAATTTGTCCCGCAGCCCGACTCCATCAAGAAGAAGGTGTGGTGATGACCGTAGCCGCAGTCATGACATACGACAGCTTGGTCAACGATATCCAGACGTATCTGGAGCGTACCGACCAAGCCACCCTGGACAAGATTCCCCAGTTCATCATGCTGGCGGAACAGATCATTGCCGCCGATCTGAAATTCCTGGGCAACATCCAAGTGGTAACCAGCCAGATGGTTCAGGGTGCCAACGTGATCGCCAAGCCGGCGCGTTGGCGCAAGACGGTTTCAATGAACGTCACGGTGGCCGCAAGCGCCAGCCTGTGCTGATCCGCAGCTACGAGTACATCCGCGAGTATTGGCCAGATCCGGCTCAGGAGGATGCCCCGAAGTTCTTCTGCGACTACGACTACGAGCACTGGCTCGTTGGCCCGACGCCCGATGTCGCATACAACTACGAGGTGCTGTACTACGAGCGCGTGCAGCCGCTTGACTCAGCAAACCAGTCCAACTGGTTCACGCAGTACGCCCCCCAGGCGCTGCTCTATGGCTCCCTGCTCCAGGCCATGCCGTTCCTCAAGAACGACGAGCGCATGCCAATGTGGCAGGGCAACTACGACCGCATCATCCAAGTCCTGAAGGAAGAAAACATCACCAGGGTGGCTGACCGTCAGGCGATTGTGAGGGATTCATGAGCTTTACCAGCCCTTTCACCGGACAGGTGATCCAGCCGACGGACGTTTCGTTCCGCGCCATCACCCTGAGCGTTACCACGACCCTGTCCTGGCCGATCAACGGCGGCGACACGGACAACGCTGCCGCCAGGATCATGAACGTCACGGCCACGGCGGGCAGCTTGCTGCTCAAGATGCCGCCGGCCAACCAGACCTCTGTAGGCCAAGATGCGCTGATCCGAAACGTCGGTGCAACCACCTTCACGGTTGCAGACTACAACGGCAACACCATCGTTGCTGTGGCTTCTGGAGAGGCCAAGTACATCTACATCACCACTAACGCGACCGAGGCCGGCACCTGGGGGATCATCTCCTTCGGCGTGGGAAGCTCAAGCGCAGACGCTGCGACCCTTGCAGGATATGGCCTGAAGGCCATCTCTACGACCCTCAATCAGTCTCATCCGGTTCAGACGTTCTCGAGCAACTACACCGCCCTGGACACTGACCGGGCCTCCTCCTACGTTTGGACGGGCGGCTCTGGAACTTTGGGCCTGACTGCCGCAACGACCCTGGGCAACGATTGGTTCTTTATGGTGCGCAACGGTGGCACCGGAACCCTGACGGTAACCCCCGCTGGAGGCTTGATCAACGGCGCCGCGAGCATTGCCTTGCAGCCTGCTGATTCTGCCTTTGTGGTGTGCTCTGGGGCTGCCTTCTTCACGGTTGGATTGGGTCGCAGCACGCAGTTCAACTTCACGCAGTTGACCAAGGCGGTTGTTTCGGGTTCGTACACATTGACGGCGTCAGAGGCATCCAACGTGGTGCAAAAGTACACCGGCACTCTGTCCGGCAACGTGACGGTTACGCTGCCCCAAACGGTTCAGGTGTACTACATCACCAATCAGACTGACGGTGGCGGGCCTGGGTATCAGATCACGTTTACCACTGGATCTGGTGGCGCGACGGCAACCGTTCCTGCTGGTCAGCAGGTTATTTTGCTATGCGACTCTGTCAATTTGCTGAACGCCTCGACGATTGCCGCTGGAGCCGCCAACATATCTTTGGTTGACGGCACTGCTGGGGCGCCTTCTCTCAATTTTGCAAATGAAACGTCAACCGGCATTTATCGTCCAGGGTCTGGCGAGTTTGGGATTGCCGTTTTGGGTGCAAAGTATTTTGGACTGACGACCACGGGCCTGTCTATCACCGGCACTGGCACGTTCAGCAGCGGCGTTCAAGGTGGGGCGTTCTAAATGACGCAGAAGGTTTTCTCGCTTGACACGCAGCCTGGAATCCAGCGCGATGGAACCGTTTACGACAAACTGTTCTACAACGACGGGCAATGGGTTCGATTTCAGCGTGGCCGCCCAAGGAAGATCGGTGGATATCGGGTCATCTCTGACGGTCTGAGCGGCCCTTCTCGAGGCATCTGGGTCAACTCTCAAGACGCCTTCAACTCAATCTTCAGCGGCTACGCTGACGGCTTGCAGGTTCTTGTGATTGACGACAACGGGGTCGGTGCCGGCGTGACCAACTTCACGCTGTCCAACTTCACTGCATCTCCTTTGAACCTTTGGCAATTCGATGGCTTTTACGATGTCGCCGGGTCTGGATTGCAGACGATTGTTGCCCACCCCGGAAGGAACCTTGCGGCGATTGACAGCACCGCTGACAGCCCTGTTCTGGCCGGCAACATCAACGGATCAACGATGTCCAAGGTCGGCGTTTTCACCGACTCGGCGACCACGGTGAGCGGTAGCAACATCATCACCCTGGCGGCGGCAAACCCCCTGATCGGTGCGGGCCAGACCGTGACCGGCGCAGGCATTCCTGCCAACACCACTGTGGTGTCTGTCTCGACGACCAGCGTGACGATCTCCAACAACGCCACGGCCTCGGCCACGGTGACCGTCACGTTCGACAACAACATCTCTGTCTCTGGCGGGGTGGTGTCACTTCACCCGTACCTGTTCGTGTATGGCAACAACGGGTTGATCCAAAACTGTTCGGCCGGCAACTTGCAGGACTGGGTCTCTGCGGACGCAAATGCGACCAATGTAGCCACCGGAAAGATCGTCCAGGGGTTACCCGTCAGGGGCGGCTCCAACGCGCCTTCTGGGCTGTTTTGGAGCCTTGACAGCCTCATCCGCGTGTCGTTCATCGGCGGCACCGGCACGCCCCCTCAGTTCTGGCGCTACGACATCATCAGCAGTCAGTCCTCAATCCTGTCATCCCAGTCGGCCATTGAGTACGACGGAATCTACTACTGGTGCGGTGTTGACCGTTTTCTCCTTTACAACGGCGTGGTCAAGGAGATTCCGAACAACATGAATCAGAACTACTTCTTCGACAACCTGAACTACTCTCAGCGTCAGAAGGTCTGGGTCACCAAGGTGCCCAGGTACGGCGAGATCTGGTGGTTCTATCCCCGTGGGGATGCGACTGAATGCACCGACGCCATCATCTACAACGTGCGCGAGAACGTCTGGTATGACGCCGGGCAGGCCCTGGGTGCGCGTCGGTCTGCCGGGTACTTCTCCCAGGTTTTTGCCTTTCCGGTCGCGGCCAATTGGGATGTTAGCGAAGCCGAGGCCGTTTTTGTGGCCACATTCAACGCGACCTCTGGCAGCGAGTTCCTGTATCTAGACACCTACAACGTACAGATTGCCCTCAATCAAGTCATATCAGGATCAAGCATTCCTACGGGCACGACTGTTGTGGCCATCACCTCAAGCAACATCAAGACCCTGGGGGCGATTACGCCTGGGTCTGGGTATGTGGACGCCACATACACCAATGTTCCCCTCACGGGAGGCTCTGGATCGAACGCAAAGGCGACGATTTCTGTTGTTGGGGGTCAGGTTACTTCAGTGACTGTGACGGACCGTGGAGCCGGATACGAGGTTGGGGACAGCCTGAGCGCCAGCAACACCAATTTGGGAGGCACTGGGTCTGGCTTTGCGATTCCCGTGTCAGCCATTTATGCCCAGGGCGTTGAGATGTCTGACGCGGCCACGGGTAGCGGTGCGGTTTCGTTGACTTTTTCGACACCCGCTGGATTGGTTCGCTTGTACCAGCACGAGATTGGAACTGACGACATTGAGGGTCAAAATGTGTCGGCCATCCGCAGCTACTTTGAAACCAGTGACTTGAGCTTGACCGCTGGAGGCCCCTCTCAGGCCGCCCCTGATGGCTTGAATCGTTGGCTCAGGATTGAGAGGATTGAGCCGGACTTCTTGCAGTCTGGCGAGATGTCGGTCATCGTCACCGGGCGGCCTTTCGCGCAGGGGGAGGACAAGGACTCCGACCCGTACATCTTCGGGCCGAACACCGGCAAGATTGACATGCGCGAGCAGCGCCGAGAATTGCGCCTGCGGTTCATCTCTGATGTGGCCGGTGGCGACTATCAACTGGGCAGACTGCTCCTGAACGCCGAGGTGGGCGATGTGAGGCCATATGGCCCTTAATCCGGCTCAGGTCTATGACCCCAGGTATCACACCTTTGAGTCGTGGGCTTGCCTCATGGTCGAGTTGTATGCGGCGCAGCAGCTTTCGATCCCTGACGCGAGCACCGATTGGAAGAAGTGGGGCAACGGCCTGGGCGCCATCGATGTGTTTGCCAACGAGGCCATCCCCATGACGGATGAGTTCGACAACTGGATGGACTGGGCTCAGGCCTTGGTGTCGGCGGTGAATCCTGCGGTTCAAACAACTTGAGACTGACATGGAATATCAAACAGAGGATCAGGAAATTCAGGAGGCGAACAGGATCGCCCTTGACTATTTCCGCAAGGTCACAAAGACAGAGCCTGAAGCTCAGGAGATGATGAGTAAGCTCGCCCGCGTTCTACAGGACGAGGGCGCGAAGATTGTGCATCTTGGCAATGTCCTGTTCTTGATTTTGGTCAGGAGCAAGGGTGTGGTTGAGGTTCACACCATTGGAGAGGAGAAGAGGCCAAGAGACATGGCCAATGACTTTTTGGAGTTGTCCAAGTACCTGAAAAACATCGGCGTGACGACTGCCTACACTTACGCCGAAGACGAGAAGTTCAAGAAGTTGGCCAAGATGGTTGATCTGCCGATCAATCAGTACAAGGCCGACTACGAAGGCAAGAAACTCAACGTGTTTGTGGTGGAGCTATAAATGCCGGCAGCCGTAGTAATGGTCGCACTCGGCGCCTCCGGCGCACTGACCGCTATTGGTGGTTCGATTGCTCTGGGCATCGGCGCGTCGAGCCTTGTGGGCACGGCTGCGGCCACCGCAATCGGGGCGGGGGTTGTCTCCGGTGGCCTTACGGCGATCCAGGGCGGCGATGTCAGCGACGTTTTGAAGTCAGCCGTGCTTGGTGGCGTTGCGTCATATGCCGGCGCGTCGATTGCCGGATCTGTTGCCTCATCCGTTTCCGAGTCAATACTGTCTGGCGGCAGCGAAAGCCTTGTGAGCAAGTCTGTAGCGGACGCTATGGGCCGGGTCGCCGGGCAGGCCGTCAGTGGCGGCATCGTGTCCGGCACGGCGGCCGTATTGACCGACAAAGACCCGATTGATGCGCTGATCAAGGGTGGTCTTACCGGCGCCATGACATCCGGCGTGATGGAGACCATCAACTACGCCGTCAAGGATGTGCCTGGGTTTGGTCAGCCGGCCAGCGCAATGGAGGCGGCTGCACAGAGGGCGGCCAAGGCTGCCCTGGCAACAACGGTCATGTCTGGAGGCGATGTATCGAGCATTGCCCCCGTTGTCTTAAATTCGTTCATGAACTCCGCCGTTCAGGCTGCGGGTTCTGGCATGCGCGACCTTGGCTCGACCGCAAATGCAGCGAACGACGAGTACAAGGCCGCGCAGTCGCAGTTCACGAATATCCTGGCTGAGCAGGATAGGCTTGTATCTGATTACAACCAACAAATACAGCCGCTGCAAGACAAGTACGCTCAAATTCAGAATCTGTCGAGTCAGTACGATGATTTGGCAAATAAATATAACAATTACGATTCGTACATGAGAAGTGAGGGTTATGCCTTAACGAGTCGTGGTTATGATGTTGATGGTAATTATGGGGGTGAGTATTACGCAAAAGAAGACGGCAGGCCTGCTCCATCAAAGGAAGAGCTTTACAGTCAGGCGTTAGCCCTCAATAGTAGGCTTGATAGAGAGGCCGCTGACTATAAGAATCAACATCTGCAATTGTTCGGCGGTGAGGTTACGAAGTACCGCACCGAGACACAATTTCGGACAGAATCTCATTGGGACGCCGGCACGATTACGGTTCCGGTAGAAGTTCAGGTTCCTTACACGGAAACTGTTGTCGGCTCAATTACCCCATTAAAGCAGCAGCTTGATAGCTTGCAGCCCAGCTTAACTGCTGCCCAAACCAATTTTGAAGAGAAGAAGAACAATCTCACGAGGGTGATTCAAGACTTCAATGTTGCAGAGGCCGAAAACGCTGCGATTGCAAAAAACAGGCTTGATGAGATTACGACCGCGAGCAACCGCTACAAGGCGCAGTTCGGAGAAGACCCGTCAGCAGATACGCTGAACAAGTACATTTCCAGCGGGAATATATTGTCTGCCGTTGACGCGGACATTGCGGAAAGAGTCAGGATTGCCAGCGCCGCAGATTTTGAAAAAATCATGGGCTCGCCCGGCGTTGATGTGGCCGGTCCCGCTGGCTTCTCGTCAAGAATTGTTGAGGCCATGCCTCAGATGCAGCCACGGGCAAATGAAACGGCCGGCCCAGTGGAGGAGTTCAGGTACGACGATGGGGGGGTCGGTTATACCCGCACCATCACGCAAAACAGGCCAAACGGAGAATCCTTTACTTATCAGGTTTTTTATGACCCAGAGCAGACGGGCTCCAGGCAGATATCTTATCGATGGTCAGAGAAATCTGACGAAGGAAACGTAGGAATGAGAATGGTGGAGGGCATGAGTCCTCCGCCAGAGTTTAAGCTGGAAGAGGAAATCAAGCCATCAACGAGATCGGTTACGAATCAAGACGGAAGTCAACTGATCTACGACGAGAACAACAATCTGGTGGACATTATTCCTTCGCCAGATGATTCAAGTCCCAGCCCTGAGCCTGGGGTATCTTCGCAAGAGGACGCGATACAAGAGTGGCGCACATACCTTGATAGCCTTGGAAGAAAGCCGTCAGATGTTGGCGCCCCCGGATCAGCAACTGATTCAGGGCAATATTGGGATGACTACAACCAGAACCTCCAGCGGATCATGGATTCTGGCGGGTATACCAGTCAGTGGCAGAGCGTCAATGGTGACCGCGTTTTTGTCAGCGACGATGGCTCGGCCATTGGCATCAACGAAAACGGCAGGACGTATTCCCTGACGGGGTCCGAAGTCGAGAACATGGTCGGCAGCGGCCTGCTGAACACCGCAGATTCCGGCTACGTTGCGGCAACTGGCGGCACGGGTGATACCCCAGGTGGTAGCGCCTCAGGTGGCGATGACCGATGCGGAGAGGGCTTTCACTTTGACGAAGCCCGTCAGATGTGCATTGCGGACACCGACAAGCAAGAAGATGATGAGTGCCCAGAGGGATATGTCCGAAACCTGAACACTGGTGCCTGCGAGCCTGTTTCTTCTTCTGGAGGCGGCGGGAAAGGCGGCGGAAGTGGCGGGTCTGGTGATTGGGGCCGCGCTGCAAGCGTAATGAGCTTGCTGTTCGGAGCCCAGGATGCGAGTGCCGCTCCCGCGTCAACTCCAGATAAGCCGATGCAGAAAACGGGGTTGCCGGTATACGGAAAAATGGATAAATTTGAAGGGCCTTTGGAAGATTTTTTGAAAATTGTTTCAGAGGGATCGTATGTCAATGAACCGGCTCAACAGCCACAGCAGGCAAACAACATGAACATGCCAAATCAACTGGATCGGCTGGATCAGCCGCAGCAGCCTGGGTACTTCAATTACGGGCAAGAGCCCAGCATTGACAGCGCCCTGGCCTCATACGATCAGACCTACAACCCACAGGCGCTTGCCCAGCCCAATTATCTCGGGCAGCAGCCTCAATTCAAGGCCGGTGGTCTTGCGGTGCCGCTGATGGCCGCAGGAGGCACCACGCGATACGGCAGGTATGCTGGTGGCGGCCTGAACGTGGTCGAGCACTCTGGCAAGCACCGACTAGATTTCCGCGAGGGCGCTGCGGTGACCGGCGAGGGCGATGGTCAGTCCGACGACATCCCGGCCATGCTTGCGGATGGCGAATTTGTCTTCCCGGCCGATGTCGTTGCCGCCCTCGGAAACGGCTCAACCAAGGCCGGAAGCGATAAACTCTACGACATGATGCACGCGATCAGGGCGCATCACAGGTCGGCCAAGCCAGAAGACCTCCCGCCACCGGCCAAGAAGTCGCCGCTGGACTATCTCAAGACCCGCAAAGCAAGGGGATAAGCATGTCGTTCACTCAAGGCTCTCCGCTTCCTGATGTCAGAACAACGCAGACTACTTCTGATCAGGCGCCCCAATACTACACAGACTACCTGACCGGCTTGACTCAGGCTGGTCGGACGGCGATGGACCGCACTGGGGATGCGAGCATCGCTGACTATGACCCCCTACAGATCCAGGGTTACGGCGCCCTGCCCGGCGCCGCTGAGTCCTACAAGCCTGGGCTCAGTGCGGCGCAGCAAAGTGCAGCTACCGCGTCGGCGGGAATCACTCCTGAGCGCATTCAGGCGCTCATGAACCCATACACGACCAACGTGGTCGATGAGATGGCGCGACTGTCTCAGCAGAACGTCCAGAGGAATCTTCTGCCCACCATGAGGGCTGGTTTCGTCGGCACTGGCGGCCTGGGCAGCCAACGCTACGCCAACGCCCTTGGGCAGTCTATGGCGGACATCCAGGCCGGTTTGACGGGTCAGCAGTACGGTGCGCTGTCGAAGGGCTACAGCGACGCGCTCAAGAGCGCACTGGAGGAGGCCCAGCTTCGAGGCCAGACGGCCCGCACCCAGGGCGAGCTTGCCAAAATAGAGCAGGATCTTGGGCTTACCGGCGCGGGGGCTTTGACCAAGGCGGGCGCAGAGCGTCAGGCTTATGAGCAGAGCATTCTTGATGCACCCATGAAGACGGCAACGGCGGCGTCTGGGCTCATGCGAGGCTACACGATGCCCACCACGAAGACCGAGACATTTGTCGGCCCGAAGGCGGGCGTTTACTCTCAGTCTCCGCTGGCTTCAATCCTTGGAGTTGGCACCATGCTCGGCGCTGCCGGTCAGGGATCGCTGCTGTCGTCACTCGGGTCTGGCATTGCCGGTGGTCTTGGCAAACTATTCTCTTCTAGCCAAGATTCTTCCGGCTTGACCGCAGATCAAATTGGCGCTGGTGGGGCATCTCTGGCAGAGCAAGACTTCATCAACAGCATTTTGAATGGGTCAAACACTGGTAATTCCAGTTCTTCAAATAATTTAATTTGGGGCAGCGACGATTCGGATGGGCTCACCTAAAAACAAGGCGCACTATGGCTACTCAAAAAGCACAAACGACGAGCTTCCTGCCTGGGGATGATCCCGAAACAGTTGCCGCCAACAGGGCGTATCAAGAAGCCCTCAACAGGCTGACGCAGTCTCTTGACACTCGCAAGAATCGTCTGTTTGACCCTGTGCTGCTTGCTGCTGCACAGGGATTTCTTGCGCCCACTCAAACCGGCAGCTTCGGTGAATCTCTGAGCAATGCAGCAGCGAGGATAGGTCCGGCAGAAGCCGCTGCTTTCAAGGAGCGGCAAGACATCGCTCAGATGCAGCTTGACGTTGCCGGGCGAGGCCTTGAGATGCAGCGGCAGAAATCGCGTCAGGCGATGGCCAATAGGTATATGCAAGAGCCGGCATCGACTGCGAGTGAAGGAGCCGCGCCCGGTGTCCAGCGTGGTATTCAGATTGCGCCACCCGATCCAAAACGATTGACCGGCAGGCAGTATCTTGCTTTTGCCCTGGCCGAAGGCATTCCCTTTCCGGAGGCTTTGCAGAAGGCCGAGCAAATTGATAGAGAGAACATTCAGGCCAGGGAGTCCGGGGTGTTCAACATCCGAGAGGGTCGGTTCTATCCAAGTCAGTACAAAGAGGTTCCGTTTCAGATCGACGGCAAGACCTACAACCTCCCAGAAGGAACCGCCCTGGAACTTGACTTTCTCGCCAGAAGTGGCAACGAGCCTGCGTTCAGAGAGGCGTCTCAGAGGGCGATCAGAAACTTCCGGAGTCCACCTACTGCCGCTCAACAGGGTGCGCCCGTTGCACCGCAGCCCGCTGCTGCGCCGTCTGGACAGCCCGCTGCCCCGCAGGCAGTCGCACCTCAAGCCCCCGCCCCTCAAGCTGCCGCCCCACAGGCTGCGGCCCAACCGATCCTGCCTGCCGCGCCGGTTGTTCAGCCTCCAATCGCCGCGCCGGTCGTTGCTCCGGTCACGCCACCAACAAGCGCAGCGCCTGCGCAGGCTGCAAACCTTGTGGGTGGAATGTTCAGCCCGCCCACCAAAAATGCAGATGACCTAGAGGGCATCCGACAAGCCGTTGAGTTTTATCAATACAACGCTGATATCGCATCAGGAAACGCTGTCACTGCACTCTCAAAAAGGCCCTATCCGCCAGAAGCGATTGCGCAAGCAAGAGAACAGGCCGCTCAAACCATTGAGCGACTGAATCAGAGATATGGCATGAGGCCCGTCCAGGCAGCGGCTGCTCGGCCCGAGGCTCCTGCACAGGTGGCTCCGCCAACTGCGCCTGCTGCCGCACAGCCTGCGCCACAAGTTGCACCTCCGGTTGTGCAGCAGCCCGCTCAGGCCGAGAGGCCTGCTGACACAAGGATGCTCTCTCAGCAAGAAATAGAGATTCGTCAGGCCCAGGAAAAGGCTCGCGCAGAGGCAGAAGTTAAGAAAGAGATTGAGAGCAGGGAAGAAATATCTGCAAACGCGAAAAGAGCCAGGGATATCACCGCAACGGCGAACGTGTTGCGTCGTATGGCCGATGCTCCGGATTTTGACAAGATGACCGGCATCTTGAGCAACGACAAGTGGACATCCGCAATGGCCCTTTTGGCAAGAGAGGGAATCGGCGGAAGGAACATTTCAATTGGCATTCCTGGAATTGAAGATGCCATGAGGAATGCTCGCCTCAACCCCGATCAGCAAGCGAGATTCCGAACATTCCTGATGTACACCGCTCAGATGAATTTGGCCGCCGAAAACACCATGAAGGGCCAAACCACTGAGCGTGAGCGTCAGATTCTGGGCAATGCAACCATCAGCCCTCAAGACACAAAGGAAACGGTTCGGATGAAGGCTGACATCCTGAACCTGAAAGCTCAGTTCGACAAGCGTGTTGCGAACGCATTTGAAGATGCAAAAGTGACGCCCAGGGAGTTCTTCAGGTCCGAGGCGTATGAAACGATGTATGAGGCCTACATTAAGAGGCTTGAGAGAGTTGCGACCGGGGAGAAGATGCTACCCAGCACAGGACAGCCAACAAGGCAGGGAACCGCCTCTGGTCAGCAGGGTGGAATTGGCCGGGCTCGAGACAAGCTCAACGAACTTTTGAACCGGAGACCATGATGGACTTTCTGGACTTGATGGACAAGCTGTCTGAGAAGCAGCGCGAGAACGCCGTGCTTGTTGCCACGGCTGCTGCCAATGCCGGCGTTGACCCAAGGCTGGCTGTCGCCATTGCTTATCAGGAAAGCCGCCTGAACCTGAACCCCGCGAGGGGGTCGTCTGGTGAGATCGGCATGATGCAAGTGATGCCCACCACCGGGAAAGCGATGGGCTTTGACGAGAAGGCCCTGGCTGACCCGCAGAAGAACATTGAGGCCGGCATCCAGTACCTCAAGCGAGCCCTGGCCGCAACAGAGAACGACCTCAGGCTGGCGGCCGTCTACTACAACGGCGGTCCAGGGGCCGTAGAAGCCCTCAAGAGCGGCAAGGAGCCTGACCCCAGGGTGATCAACTATGTGCGCTCCCTGGACTCCTATGGCACGTTTGGACAGGGTCAGGAGCAGCAGGCCCCGCAGGGACAGGAGCAGGCCGCCCCCGTAGAAGATGACCAGCTTGTGGATGTCCCGCCGCCTCCAGAGCCGAGCCCAGACTCCGGAGCGGACCCTGCTGACCGTTTCCTCCTGGGTGGCGCTGGTGCAGCCGTTGGAACGATGGCCACTGGTGCTCAGGGCGTCTCTCGGGCGCGTACCAACGCCGCAATCCATCGTGCCGGCCTTGAAGAGGCGGCACGGGAGCAGGCCCGGATAGCCGCCCAACAGGCCGCAGCCCGTCAGGCAGCCGCCGCAGGACTCCCGCCTGGAGCGAGCATCATGCGCCAACCCATTCCTGTTGGACAGGAGCCGGGCGGCAGGGCGGTTGGGCGGGGTAGCGCCAACTTCAACTACGGCACGGCCTTTGGTCTCACCCCTATTGAAGCCGCCCAGGCAACGAGCATGAGCAACCAGCCCGGTGGTGCCGGGGACTTGATCAAGCAAAGGAACGCGGGCTTGGCCAGGGTTCAGCAGGCCTTCCCTGGGGGCCAGTTCGTTGAAAACCCGATGTATGGTGGGCTGATGACGCCAACCAGCACCAGAGCGCCGAGGCAGTCGTTTTCCCAGCTTGGGGCGCCGACATCGGAGTTGGATGATCCGAGGAATCTTTTCCCACAAGGCTCCCAGCCCGGCGAAGTGAGGCCTCGGGCAATAACGCCTTCCGCCCCCATCTCGACCGCGCCCCCGGCACCATCGACACTTGAGAGGGTTTCCGAGGGATTTCGCCGGATGATGCGTCCCATTGGCAGTGCGGTGGCCACCGGAGCCCGGTACGCCTTGCCTCCTGTTGCCGGGCTATCTGCCGGCCTTGACATAGCGGAGGCTGCGCACGAATACGGCAAGCCCGAGCGCGATTACACGACCATCGGCCTTCGTGGCGCAAGCGCACTGGGCGGGGGTCTGTCGATGATCCCGGCGACGGCCGCTGTCGGGGTTCCGCTTTCTCTTGGCGCAAGCGCGATCCAGGCCTACCGCGAAGATCCGGACATCCTGAACAAGCTGCGCAGACGGATCTTCTCTTCTGACAATCCAGAGCAGATGGTTGCTCCCTGATTCGGGTGCTCTCCCACCCGAGTTGCCGTGGCTTTGCAGTTGCCTGCGGCACATTGCCCCCTCCCATCGCGGGAGGGGTTTTTTTTATGGCCTCTGGTTTTCCAAGGCGCAAGCCACCTCTCGGTTCATGTGGCTGACGATCTTGACGCACCGCTGGTGCTCCTGCCTTGCGATGATCGGCTTGATGACAGCCTCGAGCTTCTGAGCGAACTGCACGATGTCAACCTCATCGGCGATCAGGGCGTCCTTGCGCTTATCGTCGGAGTAGAAGAAAACCTGCTTGACCAGTTCTTCGGTGATACAGCTTTCCATTGGTTCCTCACTGGTGTTGATTCTTGAGTTGCCAGAACTTGAGTAGGGAGCAGAACATCAGCCAGCCACGGTCAAGATCTTCCGCGCTCCACTCACGCATGACTGAGAGGCCCTCAACGCTGCGAGAGACAAATACGTTCGCGCACCGGGCCTTGGGGATGCCCAGGCCGACCCGGTAGGCCGACAGTTGCATCAGGTTTTCGTCGTACCCCTCAACCTTTGCGGGGTCGCTGAAGTCCTTGGTCTTTATGTCCACCACGATGCCCTCGAAATCAAGCCTTGCAGGCGCGTGGAGGTCGCACTTGCCACCAAACCCCATCTCATGGGCAAACGAACGCTCTGCGATCCATCCATGCAGCCCAAAGTGGTTGTTGATGACCTTGGTGCATCCCATAACGTGGTTGTGGTGCTTAAACTTCGGGTCGCCATCGTAGAAGCCCTGGATTGATGCGTGGATGTCAGTGCCGGCGTCAGCCGCAGCGCGGCCCTGCTCCTTGCTGTCATCCATGATCCGGTCAATCCAGTCGTCCTCCGGCTCATCCTGGCGCCTGGGGAGCGTCAGGGCGGCCAGGAGGACTTGCTTTTGCAGCCACTGCATCAGAGCGGGCTTGGCGGCCACGTTCAGGATGGTGGTGACCGACGGCACGAGGTTGAGCTTGCGGGCGTCTCTGAGGGTTGTGTTCCTCATTCCGCCCTTGGCCGCCTCGACCGTGTACATCGGCGCACCGTCTCGGGTGTACCAGTGATTGCTCTCGCTGGCGCGAGGTTCTTTTGCGATCATGTGTTCTCCTCTTCAATTGGTATGTCGCGCCATTCGCCAGTGACTTCGCCCAGCGGAATTTCTCCGCCAAAGCCAAGGTTCATGGTGCCCATTGGCGTTGTCTCCCACCATTGCTGAAGCACGCGATAGGTTTGCGTGGCGGTGACGAGTTCACCTTTTTCGTTGGTCGTTTTGTAGAACGGGTGCATCTCTACACTGCGCTCCACAAAACGAAGTTTGTTGGTTGGCTTCATCAGAACACTCCAAACCAGATGCCGGTGCCATGAACGCACCCGACGGGGAAGAAGATCGCCCCCGCCAACAAGAAGCCCCATGAGGCTGTCTTGAGGCAGGTGACGACATGGGTAAGCCAAGCCAGAGCCACCCAGACTATCGTAATGAGCGGTAGAAGCTCAGTCATGATTGAGCCGCCGCGAGCTTTTTCTCGCTGTTTTTCGCGTGCCATGCCTTCATGTAGGCGGACCTCTTGGCCTTCATTTCTGGCGTCCACACCGCCTTCTTGCGCTCCTTCTTGACTTCCTTTGGCGCTTTGTCAACTTTGACCAGGGCGCGAAGGTAGATCACCTCGGCGTTGATGTCTTGCACCAGTGCGGCCAAGCTCTTGATGTCCTTTTGCAGTTGCTCTTTTTCGCTCTTGGAAATAAACATGTCGCTCTCCTATTTGTTGACGTTGGATCTCCACAGGGTGACATACATCCCGTGAACTGATTTGCTTTCGGCCCTGACCGGACCTACGGCGCTGACAATTCCCTCTTTCGAGGCTCTCTTCGCAATATGCCCCCAGGCCCTTGAGTCAGGAGGCGGTGGAACGTGCAGGCTCGCTGCACGCACTTGCTCTGTGGTGAACTCAAGGTTCATGCGGGCGAACTGGAGGAAGGACTCGAAAGCCACCTCCTTCCAGCTTTCCCCGGCGTGATCGGCGGCCACCTTGGCCATCGCATGACCGATCTCCAGGCCAGTGAACGGTCGGCCACCGAACATGTCGATGGTCAAATCGTCGCTTGGCATCTTCATGTCAGAAGGGGATGTCGTCAGCCAGATCGTCAAACCCGGAGCCTGAATTTGTTTTTGCTGCATATGCTGACCTCGACTGCCACTCAGGGCTTGACTGGATCTTCTCCTTCAGGTTCTTGCCGAAGGTCTCAAACATCTCCATGTCAGGACTGTCGATGTAGAACAGGCCGAGCTTGTTGAAGCCCTCCGGCAGGCCCGCCTTCTTGACCGCAGCCATCACCGGGTTGACCGACATGATGTTGGTGTACTCCTTGCCATTGGCGCCGGCAGACTTTGCAACTGAGATCATGGCCCATGCGCCAAGCACGTTCTTCAGCTCAAAGCCGCGCAACTCATCCGCAGTGAAGTCCCTGCCACGCCAAGTCTGCAAGTCCTTGCGCAAGGCCGCCTTCTCGCCCAGGGAGAGGGTGTAGTTCTTTGAGATAGTCATCGGCTCGTTCTTGGTCGTGACCAGTGGTTTGCCGGCCTCATCCTCGCCGTGAACCTCAAACTGCAACATCACCTTGTGAACGTGCTTGACCTCGCCCTGCCACTCTGACTTCTGCGTTCCCAAATCCACGATGCGGTAGCACCGTGCGAGGTGCATGCCTGGGGGCACTGGGGTAAAACTGCTATCGCCGCCGTCTTTCGCTACTAGACTCATTTTTCCTCTCCGGTTGATGGTAGACCGCATTCATAGCGGATGGTTTTCCAGTCTTCACTGGTAGCAACGCCCGCCTCGGCCCTTGCGAGGGCCTCCTCGAGCATCTGCATTCTTTCAAGCATGGCTTTGTGGTGTTCGCTCATACGTCAGTCCTCACGATGTTGTTGACGTATCTGCCGATGCGGTCAAGAAGCCCAGGCTTTTGCACCTGAGACCCCGACAGGAGGCTGGCTTGCAACCGCTCCATGTCCCTGCTGACAGCATAGTTGGGCTTGGGCTGGTACATGCAGCCGATCTGCACGCCCGTCTTCGTTGTGTATGGAATCGCTTTTTCTCTGTGCATAAACGCTCTTTCGCTGTTGAGGAAATCGCAGTGTAGCGGTTTTAACGCGGCGATACAACCCCCCTTGCAAAATTTTTTTTTGGTTGTATGATGGCGTTACAACAACCACAGGAGTCTGCATGACACTCAAGGATTATTTTGAAACCAAGAAGCTGGGGGCCAAGACTGAGATGGCCAAGGCGCTGGGGATCAGCCGAACGTGGCTGGCGCTGATCATTAACGGTCAGCGCGTGCCCAGCGTAAGGCTCAGTCTTGACATTGAGCGTTACACCCACGGCAAGGTCAGGCGCAAGGATCTTCGCCCGGACATGTTCGGAGCAATAAAGTGATCTGGTACAAATTCCACCTTGGTGACTACATCACCCACACCACGCATCTGAGCGATGCAGAGGACTTGGCTTACCGCCGCCTGCTGGATTTGTACTACATCAGCGAGCGCCCAATCCCACTTGACACAACTCTTGTCTCGCGCAAGATTCGCCTTGACCTTGACATAACCGAATCGGTTTTGGGTGAATTTTTCGAGAAGACCGAAGAGGGCTATCGGAACGTGCGTTGTGATGCCGAAATCGGCAAATACCAACGTCAGGTCGAGACCAATCGATCCCTCGGCAAGCGAGGCGGCAGGCCGAAGAAAACCGAATCGGAAACCGAACCGGAACCGAACACGAACCCTAAGAAGATAAAGATACAGAAAGAGAATAAAGAGATATCGTCGCAAGCGACTCGCTTCAACGAGTTCTGGTCAGCATGGCCAAGCAGCAAGCGCAAGGTCGGAAAAGCGGCCTGTGAGGCGAAGTGGAAGCGTCTGGCACTTGACCCCTTGGCGGATCAAATCATCGCCTCTGTGACCCGTTTGAAGGCCTCTGAGCAGTGGTTGTCGGGGTTTGAGCCGGCCCCGATGACGTACATCAACCAAAAACGGTGGGAAGACGAGTCCGGAACCGAATCGGTTTCGATTGGAAGGAGAATGATATGAGTGACAAAACAGGCGGGCCAGCGTTTCCAACGCCAGCGCACAATTTGCGAAATGACGGCGCGACCTTGCGCGACTACTTCGCGGCCAAGGCGATGCAAGCAATTTTGCTTGACCCCCGCAACGAAAGTAATAGCTACAACATAGATGCGAACAATGCGTATATGGTGGCAGACGCAATGCTGAAAGCGAGGGAGCAATGAACCCGGTCGAGAACCTGCTCCAGAGGCTTGAGAAGGTCAAGGGCCGCAACGGCTCGTGGACTGCCCGCTGCCCGGCGCATGACGACAAGGGTCCATCCCTGGCCATCAAGGCTGCCGAGGATGGTCGGGTGCTGCTGCACTGCTTTGCCGGCTGTGACGTTCACTCGGTGGTCGGGGCGGTCGGCCTGGACATCGGCGATCTGTTCCCTCCAGACAGCAAACGCAAGGAGTATCCGGTCGAGGGCAAGCCTGCGATCAAGCCGGCCTTCTACGCAAGCGACCTGATGCGAATCATCGGCTTTGAGGCCCTGGTGGTGCAGATCGTCGCCTTCGACATCGGCAACGGAAAACCCATCAGCGAAGAAACCCGCGAGCGCATGCTCACAGCCTACCAGCGAATCGACGAAGCGATGAGGTACGCGCATGTCTAACGTGAGCATGATTGAGCAGAGGGCGCGTCAACTCGACGAGGCCCGCAAGATCCGGATGATCAATTCCGAGGACATCGACACCGAGAAGTACCTCAAGGCGAACGATGTGACCCACAAGGTGCATGAGGCCTCTGTCTGGCTTGAGGAGTTGCAGCAGGAGCTTGTCCAACCTCCAGAGCGCGACAAGAGCGTGACCATGCCCTGGCCAAAGACCCATGCGGGGTTCCAGTACCGCCCAGGCGAGGTGACCCTGTACGCCGGCTCCAACGGTGGAGGCAAGTCCTTGATCACCGGGCAAGTGGCAATGGGGCTGATCAAGCAGAAGCAGAGGGTGTGCATTGCCAGCTTTGAGATGAAGCCCAAGCGCACGATCTACCGCATGCTGCGGCAGTTCGCTGGGGAGAACATCGAGTTCCCGCAGTACGTTGAGAAGGCCACTTACATCGGTCGGCTGCTCGAGCGGTTCACGCAGTTCAGTCGCCAGGGCTTGTGGCTGTACGACCAGCAGGGCACGACCTCAAGCCAGCAAGTGATTGCGATGGCCCGCTACTGCGCGATGGAGCTTGGCATCCAGCATGTCTTCATCGACTCGCTGATGAAGTGCGTGCCCGGCGAGGACGACTACAACGCGCAGAAGTCCTTCGTCGATGAGTTGACGGCTCTGGCCAGGGATCATCACATCCACATCCATCTGATCCATCACATCCGCAAGCTCGGCAACGAGGAGCAGATGCCGAGCAAGACCGACATCAAGGGAACTGGGGCGATTGCAGATCAGGTGGACAACGTGCTGCTGATGTGGAGGAACAAGAAGAAGGAGCACGAGGTGCAGAACGGGAACACGCCCGATCCACTCAAGCCCGACGCGATCCTGATGTGCGAGAAGCAAAGGAACGGGGAGGCCGAGGACTGGTACTCGCTCTGGTATCACAGGGACAGCCAGCAGTTCTTGGAGTCCGACTCATCCCTCACGATGTCGTTTGACGACAGGGGGGCATTTTGAGTGAAGGAGAGGGGGGCGACCAGCATCGGTATCGCTGTCTCGTTCGAGATGTCATCCGAAGAAGGGTACAGGATCGTGCGGCTGCACACCGATTCCTCTACGGTTACCGTGACGACCTTGGCAAGTATCACAAGGGATGGAATGAGATACATCCCAAGTCAAGACTTGATCAGGATGTTAGACTTGAATGGTCGCTTGGCAACAGGGGTGAAGATGGTGACTGGCGACAAGACAAAAAGGAGTCAACATGAAAATTGATAGAACCGGGATGAGATACGGAAATTTGGTTGTAAAAAAATGGTCCCACGCTCAGTACAGATCGCCGCGCCAAGGTAGTTATCAATTTTGGATTTGTAAATGTGACTGCGGCAATTCCAAAATTGTGCTTGCCAATAATTTGGTTAACGGGAACACAAAGAGTTGTGGTTGCAAATCATCAAGATCTTCTTTTGGTCATCGCATCACAACTCACGGCATGTCTGGAACCAAGACATACAAGTCGTGGCAAGCAATGAAAGACCGCTGTTATTCCGCATCACACATTGAGTACAAGCGATATGGCGCTGTTGGAATAAAAGTTTGCAAGAGGTGGCTTGACTCTTTTGAAAATTTTTTACAAGACATGGGAGAAAGGCCGGAGGGCATGTCTTTGGAGCGCAAAGACTCGACCAAAAATTACTCCCCTTCAAATTGCAAATGGGCTGATGCATACGAGCAAGCAAACAACAGGCGTAGCAACAGGCTGATTAGCTGTAACGGATTGACCAAAACTCTTGCTCAATGGTCTCGTCAAATTGACGTTGATGCGACAACCATATCGATGAGGATCAAAAGAGGTTGGAGTGTGGAGCGAGCATTAAATTTTAAGGAGAATGGAAATGAACAAAGTTGAGTTGAGTGATTTTCAGAAGCGATTCCTGCTAGGGCAGGGTGCGGGTCAGACGTTGTTCACCGAGAAGGAGTTCAACGAGGCCCTGGCCCAGGCCAAGGCGGAGATCATGGCCATCGCCATCCAGACCAGCAGGCAGGCCATCATGATTGAGCGTCAGGCCTGCTCAGAACTCGTCATGGGGCTCGCGGATCAGGAAGATGAGGGTGAGACCTCAACTGCCTTGAGGAACGCGGCAGAGGCCATCCTGAACCGCATACCGAGCCAGCGGCAATGATCGAACTGACCCTACCCTGGCCTCCGTCCACGAACACCTACTGGAGAACCTTCCAGGGCCGCATGATCATCAGCGCGAAGGGGCGCGAGTACCGCAAGGCGGTGGCCGATCAGGTGCTGATCCAACGCGGGGCCAAGAACCTTGCCGGCAAGCTGGTGGTTGAGATCGAGGCCTGGAGGCCGGACAACCGCAGGCGCGATCTCGACAACCTGCTCAAGGCGGCCTTGGACGGCTGCACTCACGCAGGTGTCTGGAAGGACGACAGCAACATCGTTGACCTAAGAATTTATTGGGCCGAGCACATCGGCGGAATGTTAAAAATTAAAGTGAGAGAACAATGAACGAAAGCACTGCACTTGATTGGACTTGGTTCAACACGTCCAAGGGAACTGTTGGGATCGCAAAAGTGAAGACGTATGGGGGCAAGATCGAATACCGCATCAGCGCGGTCGATGGGTTCCTTGAGAAGATGGACGTCCAGCAGATCGTTGCCTGGGGAGCGGTTTTCCCGGCCGCTGCTGGGCAGGCACTGTTCAAGGCGAAATCATGAAGCCAGAGCCACAACTGATCGACCTGTTTGCGATGTTCGCCATGATGAACCAGATCAACGACTCGTCACTCTTGGGAAGCGAAGAGTACCGGCGTCGGATCGCGGAGCGGTCATATCGCATGGCCGCCCAGATGATGCAGATGAGACAGCAATTTATCGGAGACCAAAGTGAGTGACAGCGACGTAAAGAACCCAGAGCTTGCGATTGAGTACATCTTCAAGTACGGCAAGAAGTTCGGAGAGGCCAAGGCAAACCGGATCTACATGGAAGAGTACCGCAAGTCTCTTAAGGCGATCATCATGAAGCGCAGCCTTGAGACATCGGTCAATGCGCAGGAGCGAGAGGCATACTCCGACCCGGAGTACGTCCAGCATCTCAAGGCCTTGCAGGAAGCTGTGCAGATCGAGGAGGAGCTTCGCTGGCGCTTGATCGCTGCGCAGGCCCGCATCGAGGTTTACAGAACTCAATCTGCAAATGAGCGTGCTATGGATCGTGCGGTAATGTAAAATTTTTTTGTGGCTACCTTTAGCGGGGGAAAAGGCGATTCATCACCGCCCTGCCATTTTCTTTTTGTGATGTTATCCACCAATGATGAGGTGCGACATGATCAGTTTCATTCAAGAAAATTTTCGTTACGAAAACGGTGTTCTGTACAGAACAACAAGCCGTGGGGGCGAAAAAATTGGCAAGGCTGCTGGGTGGCTTACCGCTTGCAATGGCCGGCCATACTGGAAAATTAACATCAACAAAAAAACAATGTATTTGCATCACGTTATTTTTTTGATGCATCATGGATTTTTGCCTGATTACATAGACCACAAAGATGGTGACTCAACCAACAACAAGATTGAAAATTTGAGAGCGGCCACCCAAAGTCAAAACATGGCCAACAGCGCCATGAAGTCAAGCAACACAAGCGGCTACAAGGGTGTGACCTTCAGAAAAGACACGAAAAAATGGGCGTCTGCCATCATGGTCAATGGCAAGCACATTTCACTTGGCTCCCACAAAACAAAAGAGGATGCGCATGCGGCGTATGTTTTGGGGGCAAAAAAATATTTTGGTGAATTTGCAAAGGCGACGATATGAAGTGCCCAGAGTGCAAGGCGCCGACGGATGTGAAGTCAACGAAGAGTGAGGTGGGCGTTGTCATCCGCAGGCGCATCTGCTTCAACAACCACAGCTTCAACACCGAAGAGAAGACTGTGTCTAAACCCAAACCGAAGAGAGAGGTAAACAGAAATGAAAAAACTCAGTGAGGATGAAATCATTGTGAGGTTGCAGGAAATCATTGAAAGCTGCCGGCGCGTCAAAGAAAGCGATGAGGTTCACGAGGACGCGGTAGAGCTTGCTCGTCTGGTGATCAGGGACTGCAACAGGGTAATTGCAAACATCAAAGGCGAAAGGTTCCCCGGTGACGACGATAGCTGAACGATGGCACATGAGTGCGGTGGCAGAGCTTGGTTGCGCAGTTTGTAGACGTATAGGACATCCAGGCACGCCTGCGGAACTGCACCACCCTCGCTCTGGCGTGGGCATGGGCAAGAGGGCAAGCCATTGGGATGTATTGCCTTTGTGTGTTGAGCATCACAGGGGCAAGACGGGTGTTCACGGCCTTGGCACAAAGGGCTTTCCTAAGCACTGGGGCTTCACCGAGGATGACCTGCTGGCCGACACCAGGGAGCTTTTGGGGATTAGGGTAAGTCCCTAGAAAATAATTGGGTTTGCCTCTAGTGCGTTGTAATTTGCTGTTACACTACCTTCACTGTCAAGCAATAGTGCAAGACGGCCAACAGCGAAGGACAGCGAACATGATCACTACCACCAGCAACATCGACACCCTGGGTCAACTCCTGGCTCAGATTGCCGACCTGACCAAGCAGGCCGACGCGATCAAGGACGGCATCAAGGACGAGGCCAGCATGTCCGGCCAGAAGTCTTTCGAGGGCGACCTGTTCAGGGCCGCCTACATCGAAACCAACCGCTCGACCGTCGATTGGAAGGCCATTGCCAAGGCCCTCAACATTCCTGCCGACTTGATCGCGCAGCACACCAACACCACCGCCGTGTTCTCGGTCAAGGTCACCAGCAAATGAACGAAGAGACCGTTACCCCAACGGTCGTTGTGCCTCTCCCGCAAGAGGCGCTTGAGTGGCTTGAAAGAGCCCTCCAGTGGCCGGAGGATCTCCCGGCATACGACCGACTCAACAAACCCATCAACGGCTCAGAGTTGGGCCTGCCAATTTAAACCAATCAGGGGGCTGCGGCCCCCACAGGAGAACACCATGACTTTGATCAAGGAAGCTGCAAGGCATTTGGCGGCATTTCTCTATTACTGCGACCAAGCCCGCAAAGATGCAGCGCGGGGCAAGCGCGGCATGGCCTTTTGGTGCCTGGAGATGGCGGCCAATCACCGCCGCCGCTACGCCGCCGCACGGGCTGCAATCACCAACTCTTGAGGAGAGCGCCATGCAATACGCAAATCACTACGGCTACAGCGATGTGACCCCCTACGAGGTGGTGCGCAGGGTCAGCGAGCAGACCATCGAGATCCGGCAGATGGACGCGGTGCAAGACGAGTCCGTCAAGCTGGAGTTTCACGTCGGGGGCTTTGCTGCCCACTGCTCGAACCAGCGAGACCAGAAGTGGTTCATCACCAGCAACCCCGAGAACCGCATCATCCGCATCCGCCTGGGCAAGAAGGGTTGGAAAGATAAGCATGGCCGCAAGTTCGGCCTGAGCGACAAACCCGTCAAGTTCTACGACTACAACTTCTGATCATGAAAAACACCGAAGCAAGCTACATCAACGCCGGCTACCGGCTCGAGAAGGCCATCATCGATGGCAAGCCCAACACGGCCATCATTGCGCGGATGCAGGGCATCAGAGTGATGCTCGAGTCGGAGGCCATCAATGACCATGAGGATGCCCGCCGAATGATCGAGCGGGGTCGCCAGGAGGCACGAAGCGAGAAGTAAATCCCCTCAATTGTTGGGGGGTATTGCATCATCCTGTAACTTCAGATTACAATGTCACCACTGCGATGTGCAGGACAGCGAATCAGGAGCGAATCATGACCCACCCCTTTGAGAAAGCAGGACTCGGCAAGGCGCCCTTCCAATGCACCCATGTGACCGAGAACGTCTTCGTGATGCCCGACCGCACCACCAAAGCCGGTGGATGCTGCGACTACTGCGGGCACGGCATCCGCTGGGAGTTCTGGATCAAGGGCAGCGTGGTCGGCGCAAAGCAGTTCAAGGTCGGCTGCGACTGCGTGGCCAAGACCGGCTGGGGCATTGAGGGCTTTGAGAAGATCCGCGCCGATCACTCTCGTGCCCGTCGTCAGGCCGGTGCCAAGGCCCGCCGTGAGGCGCGTCAGGCTCAGGTGGCCGCAGAACGCGCCCAGAGGGCCGCAGAGCGCATCGAGGCTACCCAGGCATGGCGAGATGCCAACAGCGCCGTGGTGGCCCGTTTGACGGCCTACGAGGGTACAAACGACTTCCTGCGCAGCATGGCCCAGAATCTGGCCCACTGGGGTAACCTGACCGACCGCCAGCTTGAGGCGGTGGAGTCCTGCTTTGCGGTGATCGACCGCCTCGAGGCTGCTCGCGCCAACAGCCAGCACATCGGCGCTGTGGGCGACAAGGTCACCCTGACCATCACCGTCGAGCGCATCATCGTTCTCGAGTCGCAGTTCGGCACCAACTACATCACCATCGCCCGTGACGAGGCCGGCAACGCCGTCACCTACAAGGGCCGCACCGACATAGGCAACAAGGGTGATACCACCACGGTCAAGGCCAGCGTCAAGGAGCACACCGTTTACAACGGCGTCAAGCAGACCGTCATTCAGCGCCCCAAGGTGCTCGAGCAGGCATGAGGCAATCACCCCGCAAAACAGTGGGGTATTGCATTGCCTTGTAATTTGCCGTTACAATGGCATCACTGCAATCAGCAGGTAACAGCGAAGGAGAAGCGAAGTGAACAGCGAACACTACACCAAGTTCTGGAGCGACGAGGGCGACGAGTATCGTTACCGTCCCACGGTGGACTACGCCAGCGATCTGGCGCATGACCGTCTGGCTTTCTGTTCTGTTTGCACACAGACATACGATGACATCGGCCCGAACTTCGCGCATAAATACTGCCCGGAATGCAAGAACGACACCGTTTTCGGCCACCTTCACTTCGACAAAATTGTTTAAGGAGCGCATCATGAAAGAGCAACTGGAATTCAGCATCGCAGCAAACGAGTCGCGTATCTTCGTTGACCCGCACGAAGATGGCGTCTGGCTGTCCATGAGTGTGCGTGGAGGCAGTGCCTACACCACGATGAGCAAGGAGGCTGCACGCGAGCTTATCGCGGCTCTGACGGCCATTGTTGAGGCCGAATGATGTGGCCATTCCCGCCGTTCCCAAACCCTCTGGATCGGCCTGGGCAACCGCCTGGGCCTGATCGGTTCAACCCTGCCGAGGACGAATATGAACCAGCCCCTTATTGAGAAAAACGTCGTGTTGAAAAGCCTGTGGCCTTTTTCCAAGATGGAAGTGGGCGACAGCTTTGTTGTGCCGGCCTATGCAAAGCGCACGTCCGTGTACATCGCAGCAAAGCGATTCGGAGATAGGCATGGGATGAAGTTCGCAACCCGCAAGACGCCAGAGGGTTCCTACAGAATTTGGAGGACGGAATGAGCATCGCTGCAATGGAGAAGGCGCTTGAGGCGCTGGAGGATGCCGCAAACATATTGACATCGCCGATGTTTGGAGATGCTGCCGCTGCCCTCCGCGCCGCAATTGAGGCGGCCGAGAAGCAGGAGCCTGCGGCGAAATACATTGGCGAATGCTTTGATGGGTCACTTGTGCAGCTTTATGAAGACGTGAAAAAAGGCACGAACTTCTACACCCACCCACTCGCACAGCCATCACCTGTGCAGGAGCCGGCATTTCATGGGTTTATGGACAAGGAGAATGGATGCGTCCACATATGCTATACGCCGTGGGCACCACGTGCGACAGACGGCAAGTTGCCGACTGCCTACTACACCACCCCACTCGCACAGCCAGCACCGGTGCAGGAGCCTGTGAGATACCCCTTTAAACATGGTGGCGTGAAGATTGTTCGCAGAGGCCATGCCGCAGGACTCCTGAACAACCTTGCAAAATGGATGCGGCGCGAAAAGATTGGAGATTATCAAACACTGGAGCTTGTGGCCACATACGTCGATGCGCTGGAAACCACCCCACCCGCACAGCCAGCACAGCGCCAGCCGCTGGAGCAGGAGCGGATCGACAAGATCATTGAGCAGTGCCAAATCACGTTGCTCAACTATTGTTGTCGCGAAAAGCAGACCGAGTTTGCCCGCGCCGTCGAAGCCGCGCACGGTATCACAGGAGAGAAGACATGACCCAACAACCCAAGGCCCTGCAACTGGCAGATGAATTGGAGATGTGGACGCAAGGGGAGCCTGCCGCCGCCGAACTGCGCCTACAGCACGCGGAGATTGAGAGATTGCGAAACGACATTGCGTTTTATCGCAACATGGTGGCTTCCGTGATTGTGACTGCCCCAGCCGCAGCGGATGACTTGATTGCCACTTACGAAAAGGGCTTCAAAGACGGCGCAGCGCGGCGCCAGTGGGTCGGGCTGACGGATGAGGAAAGAGACTCATTGATCCCTGATCCTGATGGGTCCGCCGAAGCTAACGTCAGGAGCGTGGAAATTTTGCCGGGAGCATGGGGCAAAGAGTACGAAGAAGTGGATGCGTGGTCTGAGCCGCTTGTGTTGCAAATGCTCCGCGATCACGAAGCCAAGCTCAGGCAGAAGAACACATGAAAACCGGCTGGCCTCCGGGACTGCTGCAAGACGATGACAGGAAGCTGTCTTGCTGGCTTGCAAGCCGCCCAGATGCCCGCTATCAATTACGAAAGAACATCATGGAAAAACAACCCGAAGCCATACGGCTGGCTGATTGGTGCCGCACATGGAATACGACTATGCACAACCAAGTTGAAGCCGAACTGCGCCGCCAACACGCGGAGATTGAGCGCCTGACAAAGTTCTGTGACGAACTTATTTGTGAGCTATCTGGCCTGCGAATGGCGGCAAGCATGCAGAAAAAGATTGACGCACTCAAGGAGCAAGCATGAACTGGCTAAGAAATCTTGCTGAGAAGATTGCCATATGGGTGCTGGTGTGGGCCAAGCAGTCTCCTAACGTATCCGCCAAGGAGTTTGAGCAATGGAAGCGGGAGTACAAAGAAGATTTTGGAAAGGACTTCAAATGAACCGCGACGACATCATCCGCATGGCGCGGGAGGCTGGAATGGCGCTTGGGTTTACTCAAGGCATTGCGGTGATGAACCACGAGAATCTAGAACGCCTTGTCACCATTGCCGAAGACGCGCAAGCAAAGCGAATGTTTGAAGAAGGCATCGTCACCGTCGGATACATGCGTCATCAGGTCGCAGCAGAGCGCAACAAAGTGGCTTCATGGATGATGGCCCAGGGCTACGCCACCGGCCACGGTGACACGACCGAAGACCTGCTGCAAGAACTTGGCGCTGAGATTAATGATCGAATCAGGGCCAAGGTTGAGGCCGAGCGCGAGCGAATCATCGCTGCAAACGCGCCAGAAATTGAGCGCGTCAACGCGCACATCAAGGAACTGGAGGATGCGGTAAAGGCCGAGCGCAATAGATTGAAATCCGCAGCAGAGTGCTTTAGAATGTGCGAACACAAAGGAGTTTGCGATGAAAAAGCAAAGAGCAATGAAACCGATTGCCCAGCGGTTTTGGGAAAAAGTTGACAAGACTTTGGTCAATGGTTGCTGGGAATGGAGAAGTGCAATCCGTGGTAATGGATATGGCGCATTCTTTACGCATTTGATTGAACAGGGCCGAAAGTGTCATGGCGCACATAGGTTTGCA
>Ga0181352_1000183_pt1 | contig 29817 bp, 52 predicted proteins | sample Fa13VDMLBSN_FD_130103 | JGI IMG/M metagenome (GOLD analysis project Ga0181352, IMG submission 130103) | Freshwater viral communities from Lake Michigan, USA - Fa13.VD.MLB.S.N | ecosystem: Environmental > Aquatic > Freshwater > Lake | place: USA: Michigan | collected 2013-09-23 | reverse complement strand
TAAATTTAAGGACTTTAACAATGAAGAGCAACTTATAGATAAAAAAAGATCCGATTATTTCTAACCGGATCCTGGAAGGGCCATACTGCAGGAAATTACTTCGACTTGCCCATTGCTTGGTAGTGGTAAGTAGCAGTGCCTTGAGCGGAAACTTGAATGCCGCCAATCGGTTGCCATCCTCTAGAGATAAGGGCATTAACTTCGTCTGTTAGCGTCTTAAGGTCTGTAAATACGACAACTGCGTAATTTGTAAATTGATTCATAATTTATGCTTGTTTTTTAGTTAACATTACGTAATAGATTTTATGAGTAGCTTTTGCGTCTTTCTCTTTATCAGGAAACCTGTTCTGGAGAGATTGAAAAAAAGCATAAGACTGCTTCCTATCCCAATCCCTACACTCAGTTATTCCGTTGTAGTCTACTTCGCAAATAAAAGTTTTTGGATAGCTCTGCTTAAACCATTTTTCCGCCTCTTTAGCCTCTTTTTGCGTTACCCATTTAGACCACAGTACTCTGATATTATAATCTTGTGCGAGCGGTGTTGCTCTCCAATTATTTTGGATATGCTGCTGTATATCGAATCTTTGGAGAACGTCCGGAAAGGACGTCGTTCCGAATTTATAAAGTTTTTCTGGGATGCTCATAACATTAATATAACGGTTTTTAATTAGAAATCCAACTATTTTTAGACCCTCCGGACAAAAAGTTATTTAATTAAAACGAAAGCTAATCCTCCGGCAAGAATTAAAGTCCCTATTTTCTGGAATTTGCTCTGAAGTTTGAGTTTTTTATTCTGTAAAGAGAGGTTCTTATACTGCTTAGTCCATTCATCAATAGCCGCGTCCTTATTTACGATAATAGACTGTAGGTTAGCTTCTTTTGTTTTATATAAACCAATCGTACTGTCTTTCAAACTGATTCTATTATCTTGTAATGTAATAATACTATCCTTAATTACCAACTCTTTTACTGCTCCGTCATACTTTACTAAATCTGTAGCAGCAAATACAAGCACAGGTTTATTTAAAGCTATAAGAGTATCTACAGTTTTTGCCTGTTCTGGATATCTATCATTAAAGAATTTTACTATCGCGAGGCTATCAGCTGCTTTTACAATTTCTACTTCCTTTATAACAGTCTGACGAATTATTTTTACGTTATCTTTTTGATCTTCTATAATGTCTGTAAGTCTAATATCTTCTGCTACGAGTTCAGTAATAACTGAATCGGCTTTCTTATTTGCAAGAAATAAAGAATCATTTACTTTCTGTAAGCTATCCATTTTCTCAACAAACTCAATAGAAGGAACATTACACTTGTCTAAGAGAAAGTAAAGACTTAATACTATTATAGCAATAATACCTAAGCGGGTAATTAAACTCGGATACCAGTATTTTTTAATTAAAGTATTTTTCATTTCTTAAACTTAAAATTTTCTAATAGGAGCTTCTCTTTTAATTTCTTCTCTTACTTCCTCTTTTTTACTAGGGGGAGGTGGTGGAGGAAATTGAGACTTATAAGCATCTAAATTCTCCTTACGAGGACCGGTTGACTTATCGGGGACTCTTTGCCAAGTTCGATTAGGGTACTGCTGCCAATACCAGTACTGAAAAGGAAGAGGAGGTGTTATAGAAGGTCTTCTATAAAAAGATCTTGCTGTATTAGTTTGTCTTTCTATAGGTCGACTATAATAAACATCATCTACAATATAAATGTATCTAGGTGTGTTACAGCTAAAGAATAAAATTAGAGATAAAATAAAAAGTTTTTTCATAGAGCTACTTTATTGGAGTTATTTGATCCATGGCATGCATCTGATAACCTATCCCGTTATCTCTTTTTTCTTCTTCAACATAACCTACATTATCGGCATCCCACTGCTGTAAAAAAGTAGTATAATCACCTATCATATTATTTTTAACTACCTTACCTGTTCTAGGATCTCTTTCTATAGCCGCTTCGTTAGCAGTATTTACATCATCGCCAAATCCAATATACCAATCGGCATCAGAAGGATGCATATTAGAACTTTTAAGCTCTTTTGCAAGCCTTTCAACTACTTTTCTGATAATTAGAGCGTTATTCATCTACTATAAATAGTAAGTTAATTTTGTGAGGTAGAGAAAAGCTCGTTGTAACATTTTCTCTTGTACCTTTTTTCTATTTTATCCGCTTGACGCTCTAGAGGATGATTTTTATAGCTAAAAATCTTTTCTTGCTCTTGGTACTGACGTTTTATACTCTGATGATAGTGGGCAAATTCATGTATTATTGTTCCTACAAACCCTGCAAGAGATTTATGTCTATTTCTGAATACATGTATCTCGTTTTTCCAAGGATCATAGTGACCTGCCCATCCTTTCTCTTTCTTGTGAAACACTAATTTAGGGTATCCACCATTTATTTTACTAGGGCCTAGATTCTTTTTACACCACTCTAAAATAAGTAGAGCTGTTTTTCTTGTTATTCGTACATCAATTGCCATAATACTAATATACGATTAAAATTTTAATTTATAAACTAAAAACCGCCCGAAGGCGGCTTTTTATTATTCTGCTTTTGGCTTTTTGCCAATCATAGTATGCTTACCCCAAAGGGCACCTCTTGTCTTTCCTGTCACTGGGTTCTTTAATGTTACTTCTATTTTTCCGCTAGGAGTTGTAGCACCCGCTGAAACGCTTACCACTTCTTCTCCGCTTGTAATAATGTCTCCTGCTTTTAAAGTGTAGGCTGGGACAGAATTCTTACCTGTTACATAAGATCTCTCTTCTAAGTCGTGCTGGGCCATCAGAGCTTTTTTACCTACTTCTTCTATTTCGTGATTAAGAAACATTTTGATTTCTTGCCCTGTTAAACCAGCTTTCTGTAAATGTTTGATAACTTTCTCAGAAGCTGCATAGAGCTTTTCAGGGATCTTTTTTTCTATCTTTTCAATCTTTTCGTGAGAAGCTCCTTCAGATGTTACGGAAGGTGTCATAGTAAGTCCGGTCATATTACCGCCTTCGACTTTAACCTTCTTACCTGCTTTAGCAGCAAGCTTTGCAATTTCTTTCTTAATAGTTCTAACAGACTCGATATACTCTTTTAATTGCTTTCTTTCATCGGGAGATAAAACGTCAAATCCAAAAGGAGGATTAGCAACTGTATTTTCTCTTAAAAATGGATAACGGTCTTTATCTCTAGCAATAGCCTTCTTAAAGCTTGTCGGAACATCATCGGAAGCAGATATAATATCATCTTCATCGTCGAATTCAAATTCATCTTCATCATCGTCATCCTCTCCTGGTGTCTTCATATAATCTGGTTCAAATCTAGATGCATCTGGATCGTAGTCTAATTTAGACGTGTCCTTTTTCTTTGGAAGACTGAAAGGAGTTTCCATGTGATCTTCTTCTACTGTACTAATAGTTGGACCTGTAGCCTGTAGAGGAGGCATGTGAAGTCCTTCATCTGTCCCGAATACTCTATCAATTATAGCCTCTGCTGCCATACTGTCAAGATCTTCTCTAACTGTCAAATAAGTATAGACATCATCTTTACTTACTCCTTTATCTCTCATGCTAGCAGCAATATCATCTAGGTGATTATGCCCTTCTTCGAATTTATTTTCCTCTTTAAATACGTTATCTAACTTTTCAGAGCCGGGATATCGATCAGCATATCCTTCCCCTACTTCATCTTCTTTCATCATTCTACCCTTTCCGATAGCCTTTCCTATTGCTGCACGGCGCTTATGAAGATACTTATCAGTCTTATCTGTATCTCCATCATTATCAATATCAGAATCTTCCTTTCCTACAGGATCTAAAGCTTCTTTCAATATGCCCTTAGGAGTCTCTTTTTGAAATTGAGACATTAAGTTTTTGTAATCTTCATGAGATATATAGCTCATTTTGTACAGTTTCTTATAAATAGTAGGATTCTACTATAATTCTTCAGGATCTTCAGCAATTATATGCCTTCTCCACCACTTCTTAAAACTGTTATCTTCAGGTAGATCGCTCACTATTCTATGTTCTATAAACATAATTGCCCCCATTACGATTATCGAGCTAAAGGACAGTATGGCAAGTATAAACATAACCAGAATTTTATTTAACTAAAAATTTTTTTCCACCATGATTTTTTAGTAGAAGTTTGTTGTTTATTTTTTATAGTTAGCACATGATTAAAAGCGTTGTTTGCTTTACCAAAAACTATAGCTCTATCTACTTCTGAGAGTTTAGTAACATCTATACGAATATGAATAGGTGAGCTTATAGTAGCTTCTCCTTTTTGTACTACAAAAGTTGTGTCAACTATAACGTAGTCTTTACTATTATGTTTACTATTTCTAATCACCTCCATATAAATAGGTTAGATCAGTTGTCTCCTAGTGTATACTTTTTACCTTTTTCTGTCAAGGAATATTGTAAATCACCTCCTTCCGCTACACTTACTTCAATCATTTCTCTATCTACAAGGCTATTCAGAATATCAGAAGCATACTTTAATCCAGCATTTTCATATAGCTTTTTTAATTCACTTTCTGAAAAAAGATAAGTATCTCGATCTCCGATTATGTATTCCTCCCAAGTCTTATTTGCAAATATTTGAATTTCTTCACACCAATACTGTAGCATTCTAGAATCCATTCTTTCTTCTCTTGGCAAATCAAGCTCGCCTTCAATTATCGTATTGATAATGACTCGTGCGTAATCTTCACCGCTTTGTATATTATCTTCCATATATCGATAAATATTTACTAGTCCCACCATCTTTCGATGTACTGGTCTAGAAGTTTAAATAAAATACGTTTTGCTTTGTAATGTTTTCTTTCTCCAGCTATAATCATTTCTCTAGTTAGATTATCTTCATTGATCATTTCAATTAGATAATACTCTTTCTGTACCTTCTCAATTAGTCTAACTGCTAGCATCATTCTATCTGCATCGTATTCAGCCATAGTATAATTGCCGCTTTTGCGAATAGCATTTGACATTATGATTAACTTATGCTTAAGTACCTCAAAAATGTAATGATGATCCCACTGCTCATCTTTCCAGATAACTGGAAGCCAGCGAACCAAATTAAATAGACGTCTTTTAAAGCGTCTTAACCACCACATAAGTATTAATTTTAAGATGCACCTCTAGTTTCAAGAAGCCTTTGCATATGCTCGGCAGTCTCTTGATCTCGAACAACGCTTATTTCGTAATCTACTTTACCGGCTCCTGCTATAAAGCCTACATACTTAAATGCTTGAGAATGGTCTACACACGTATCTGTGTAACCTAACTTTACTCTCCTTTCGGGGATTAGCTTATCGCAAACTTTGCAATACTTCATAACTAATATATGGGGTTAGTAATAAAACTTAATTCTGTTCAATGCTCTTCTGCTTCTTAGATTTTTTTGGCTCTAAATCGAATTCTTCAACGAGTACTGGGCCGTTAGCAAACTTTTTTAAATCGTAATGCCAACGAGAACTAAGCTTTTTAGTTTTAGTTTCGTAATCGTAAGAATAAAATTCGCGTGTAAATTTATCTGCAACCATATTTAGACATCAATAGATCTATACGTTCTTTATTGAAGTCAGTTATATTTATCTGACTCTCTATAAATATAAGATCTTTATCGAGGTCTTTCAACTTATTCTCTAACAAATTTTCCTTTTGAGAAAAAAAGTCGTACTGTTGTGAAATTTTTTCGTGCAACAGTTTTACCTTGTACGGGTAGTTGTTTCGGTTAGCTATTTCTTTAAGCTTCTGTGCCTGTTCCAGGCGGTTTACATAACTGTTAGCAGCACGGGTTAACCCTAGCCGCTTTAAGAAATTAGTCACTGCTTTTCTTTTCGTTAGATTCTTTTATTAATTTACGTAGTGTGACTAAGGATACTATGATAGCTAAAATAAGTGATGTTGCTTGCAAGTAGGGCATGCTTTGCATAATGAAGCTGCTAAAATGCAATCCCCATGCTCCGACTGCTAATCCTTCGGCTGTTGTGTTTTTCATTATCAATTTTGAATACTGATTTTTTGAATTAACATTCCTTCCCAGTTCATTGCACACTTAGTTAGCATAGGTAAATTTTTCTTAAGGCATCCTGCATCTATAAGATCTACCATAAGGTTCATCCACGTTTCCCTGCTATTAACGTATAGCATCTTATGAGTCCCTTTAGGAATATACTTATTAGCTAGTACTTCCAAAGTTTCATATATTACTTGCTGTGCCATGCGGTTATAAATAGAATATATACTTATTTAACCCACTCAGCAATACCTAAAGCAAACGCTTCAGCAGGAGTAGCTTCTGGATTCTTTTTCATGTATTTTAAAGCCCAGTAGATTACTTCAACTTCTAATCCGGACTCTATCACGGGATCAAGCATTTGATCTATCGCTTCCATTTGTTCTTTATCTGTTGACATAGTATTAAATTTTACTAATATATTCGTCTCCCTCTTCGTAGTCGTCTGTAGGTTCTAGTCCTAGCTCTTTAAAATGCTGTAAAAAACTCTCATCTACTTGCCAATCAATTTCACCTTTCTTTAAAATAGTTGCATTAGCATCTTCAAGTCGCATGATTTGCTTCTCAGGAAAAAGATTTCCTATGTATAGAAAGTAGCAGTTATAGCAAAGCATTTCAAGATTATCAATCTTCCAGTTATTTTTATTTCCGTTTTTAAAGCTTAGTATCAAAGGCTGTTTATAATCTACAACTCTCTTTTCGTGATGACCACATTTGTAGCATTCCATTTTAAGAATTCCTTCGTAGATCAATCTATTCTTAAGCTTTTGCTGATTAATAGCTCTGTAGCTTTCACTAGACATGATTTCATTGATCTTATCGATAGAAATTTCATGTTTCCATCTAACCCGTTTAATTCCTTTGCCTGAATTATTTTTATGAAGCTCGTATAAAGTCTTACCGCTCTCCTGATCAATATACAAGCGTGCGTATTTCCTATATGTTTCTATAGTAACATTCAGATACCTTGCAGCTTGAAAATTAGATTGCGTATGCTTCATCGCATTTCTAATAACTGCTTCGGTCAAATCTCTCCTAGGCCTTCCTGCTTTATTCTTTGACATTTGTATCTATCAGAGTTAGAAGATTCCATAGATCTTCTGCTGTTTCTAAATATACTTCGTTGTTATCTGGATCAACTAGCGGGTTTATATCCCCGTCTGGAGTTAATCTTTCGTATAAGTAGTAACTTATTAATTCTGCTCCTTCTTTGTTGAAATGTAACATTACAAGTGCATCTATAATATCTAAAAAAGCTTCGTCATACTTAGTAAGATCTAAGTTGATTTCAGCGTAGAGAAGATTTTGCCGATTTATTACTTGTTCGATTGAATTAACAATCATAACAAAAAGCTCTTTCTTTTTCTCTACTTGAGTCTTTTTCTTTTTCCTAACCAGACTTTTTATGTTAAGTATCTGATTGATGGCTACCTGTATTTCACTGAAATCAATTTCCATTTACTTTCTTTTTTTCTTTTTTACTAACAGTTTTAACAGGTTTTTTTATCTGATCTATTAATGTCTTGATAGATATACAGTCCTCAAATCTTTCTTCCTCTAACATAAAGTTGATACACTGTTCAAGAGCTGGGATCCAGTAATGCTTTGGAATATCAATATACATTCCTGTTGCGTTCACTTCAAATAGGGTTGCAAAAGTTTTCCTATTCCTAAACGCTTCTTCTATAGCAATAAAGGTTTCTTTCTTAACTAGGTTAAGTAATGCTTCATTAAGCACTAATTCTGAGGCCTTAATATTCTCTACAGGCTCAAATATTGCTCTTGGTATTCTTCTTGTACTCAAAACCGTTTAATTTTATTATTGTGTTATACCTGCCATTTTTTTAATCCATTCCGCTATTGGCTCTTCTTCTCCTTTTAAAGGAGGAAGCTCTTGTGCTACAGGCGGCATTTCTTCTGCAGGCTTATCTTTAATCGGCTCTTCTCCGGTAGTATCTCCTTCTAAGCTTCCTTGAAATACGTTTTTAATAATACTGTTAGCAAGAGAAGGGAGTGGTAACAAAAAGCCTATAACATTTTTATAAGGATTCTCAACATCGTAAACGATTTGCATGTTGGCAGCTCCAAACTTCTCTTGAAGCTCAGTACCAATCTCATTAGCCATCTGCTGTAACTGTCGAGGATCTTGAGGTACATCTTTTAATACAAACTGTAATTTAACTCCTTTCTTAGTCTTATTTATATTAACATCAAATCGTAGAGTTAAATGATGTCCTGCAATCTCTACAGGATACTCCGGAATCATTGCCGGTAATGCTTCTTTTAGTGTTGCTTTCATAGTAATAAATAGATTACTCCCGAGCTAAAATTTTGAATCTCTCAGACGGTAATCCGAAGTAATCTGTCTTCCATTTCGATTGCTGAAAGAATTCTAAATCAATCCATTCGCTTTTTTTTCTTATAATATCTTTAGCAGCTAGACTCCAATCTATAGCTGTTAGTGTAGTTTCGATTCTACTTTTCATTTCTTGTATTTCATCTAATTCATATCCATCGTATTCAAAATGAAGTATTTCCATTGAGTTCCCGATTTCATCTACATAATCTATACTCAAATCTACCCCCCATTTTCCTTTGTAGTTTACTAACTTATTTACTAAGGGATTGACTTTAGCAAATCTCTTAAGTTGCTCTAAAGCTTCTCCACTATAACCTTTCCTTTCAAATAAAAAAGCATGATTTATATGTGGACCGGTAATATTCTTTTCATCTGTCATCCATAATTTTCGAACCGTTTTTTCATCTCTATGAAAGATGAATCGCTGATTATTTGCTAGGGAATATTCTTGCTCTAAGGGAGTGAGTCGGTACCCGTTTTGATCGAATAATTCAACCCACTGATAGTTTTTAAACATTCCTGGGTTGTCGTACATAACTGGTTTTTCCCAAGTTTTATTCGTGTAAAACTTTTCCTCTGTTAGAGTTATCATAACAACGTCCTTATATCGATAATATTATCAAGAGCGTGAGCAGCTTCTTTATAACTCTCTTTCGACTCGTCGTTAACATCCTGAGTGAACTGCCAGTTAAAATATAGTTTATCAACTGGTTTAAATCCATAAAAGGTATGCACTTGCTTTTGAGTCTTTACGACCTCGGTACCATTCCAGTTCTGACCTATAAAAATAAAGCCAGACTCAATCTCCTTAATGATATTCGATTCTCCTAGAGTAGTCCATCTATTTTCTAGCCAATCTAAACGCTCAATTAAACGCTGGTAAATAGCATTAGCCTGACCCCACCTAATAGATCCTAGAAAGATTACTGCTTCTGCTTCAAGCAGAGGTGTTACTACTTTCCAGAGCTCATCATCCTCGTTGTTTATAGATGCCCAACATCTCAAATGACCTGATGGGTTCTTTTCTTTATCTTGAAGCTTAGCTCCTCTCACTCCGCAATTATTTCCGCCCTTACTCGACACATTTCCTTCGCATTCATATATCTTAAGCTTAGAAGCATCTACGAGAGTACATTTATGAGCACCAAGAGATCTTTGAATAACCTGAGCAATACGAGTAGATTTAGGAAGGTCTCCTTGTTGAATCTCGTGCTTAATCCATCTATTAGAAGTAGTTATAAGTAATACTTTCTTCTTAGCGTCTAGATACCTTGTAGCTCTTTCAAGCTGTTTTTTAAACTTAGTATCAACAACAAGATTCTCTTCTTCTAGTAATAATGATATACTGCGCATGTAAATAAATAGTTAGAGAAGCTGATTGGTGTAGTAAGAATCACTCCTAGTGATTAGCTTTTGCTCGTATGTATTTAGAGCTCTAATTTTGATTTTAAAAATATCTAATTCAAATTCACCTACTTCTCCGGACTGCTGTATAATTTCAGATAGCTGTTGGATTAAATTGAAAGATTGCTGTGCTAGTTTACTTGCATCAAATTCAACTACTACCTCATTATCTAAGGCAGCATTCCAAGGCTTCACCCTCTTTAACATATCAAACTTAGTATTCTTTTGTTCTACTTCTAACCAATCAGCATAACTAGCGTCCGAAGAAATAGCAGAACACCAAGGCTCTAATCCTTGCAATGCTTGAAGATCGCAATTAGTTACTCTGAAAGCAATATCATATTTAGGAGGTACGATAGGTTTCATTAAAGAATCATGTTTAACGAAATGTCCCCACTTACGGATAAAGTTTTTAGTGCTTCTAATATTCTGAAGCTCCCATTCAGAACTATTCTTACCTACCTCTGTTAAAGTTGGATTAAATCTACTACCTCTACAAGTCATATGATAAACAGCAGCATCCCAAAGCTGTATGAAAGAATATTTGTTTAACAGGAAACGATTAAAAATATCACTATCTTCTTTTGACTGAGGTGCATATAAAGGATCATGCCCTTCTACTTTTTGAAAATCTTCTTTTAAAAGGAACCAAGGAGCAAATATACCTTCTGTAATTTTACCTTTAGCTGTAAATCGATATCCTTCGTACCATTTTAAAAACTCTTCTTCATTAAAATCTTCTGGTTCAGTTTTAAAATCCATCAATACTTTTTCAGGTCCTGGAGGGTGTAGAGGAGGTTCAATTCTAGTAAGAGATACTACTGTACCGGGCTTTACTGCTTCAACTATTTTTTCTACAGTACCAGGAGTCATATACATGTCAGCATGCCAGATACCTACAATACTTTTCGTAGCGACTTCGTTAATAAGCTTATCGTATAAAATAGTATGTCCTAAGCGAGCTGGGCCTTCGTTCCTAATTGCTTTAAAGTTAGGATCTGCTTTCATTAACTCTTGACACCACTCCCAGGTACCGTCATTACTAAAGTCATCTGCTACGCAAATCTCTACTTCCGGTCCTGCATTTCGTCTAACTGAGTTATAAGACCATTTAAGGTACTTTAGATTATTTCTACTGGGTTGTATTAAACTTATCATAACTATCCGTTTAGTCTTTCAAATGTTCCTAGATTAATATCATATCCTTTTATATCTTTCCAATTGGGTTTTAGCTTAAAAGATGCGATCGTCTGAGCTGTATCATCTATCTTTTCTACTAAATCGTAGTAGTCTAGTACACAATGGTAACATGGTCTGAGGCACCAATCGTGTATAATAACAGTAGCATTAGGTTTAAGATAAGGGATTATTTTTAAAGCACAAAGTCTTCTTGCTCTTCCATCAATCAAAACTACATCAAACATTTCTCCAATCTCATACACTACATCTAGATACTCTCGGTAATACTCATAGGTTGACTGGTTGTAATGGGGTTCATCAGGCGGAAGCTTAGTTACAGGACGGTAAAAGAGAGTTACATTAGCTCCTACAGAGACTTTTACTTTCTGGTACCAATCAAAATTATGTTCTACTGAATAATATTTCTTAACTCTTTTCGAGTACTCTACAGTACTGCCCCCACTTCCCCATTCCATCATGACAGTATCTTGAGTTAAATACTTTTCTATAACAGCCTTTTCTGCTTCATGCATCCATACCCCGCTTAACATATGATATCTTTAAAGTAGTCTAAAAAACTTTGTTCTGTATAAAACTTCCTATAATTAGACTTCGCAATTTCACTTTGCTCAAGATAAAAACTATTATCGTTTCTTAACTGCTTAGCTAATTTTCTAGCTGTAATTAAATCGCCGACTTCGATAGTCAGGTTAGGATGACAAATTCTCTGTGTATCTAATTCTTTATAACCGATACAAGGTATACCTAAGTAAGCACAGTTAAGTGTGAATGTACCAGCGGCGTAGGTTCTCATTAAATGAATACCGTATTTAAATTTACTTAACTGTGTAATCCAATCTTTCCAGGAAACGTAAGGTAAATGATTTAAAAGCTTTTCTTCTCCAAGCTGCTTCCTGCCCATAGAAGGTGCGAATACTTTCTCAGATATTTCCTGAGCTACGCAATACGAATCAAAGCCCCCATACCAGGATACAAAATTACCCCCGATAATTACTCCTTCTCTAGACTCGACAGGCGTTAAGGCGTTTTTATCAATAGCATCCTCTATCATAAGTGAATGCATTACTCTTACATTGGGATGATTAGTTAATCCCTGGTAATAAAGTTTATCGGAGTGATTATGTGTAAAAATAATATCTGCTGATACTAGAGTGTTGTAGTACCAGACTTGTTTTGCTAAATCATAGTCTTGCCAATACCAATTAGGTCCTTCTTGCATTACAGCTATTCTTCCGCAACTCTGCCTTAGATTCTGTATATTAAAATCTGGATTCTTTTTAGGTATAATACTATTCCTAAACTGTAATTTTCTACCGGTATGTCTTTTATATGGTAATGATCGGCATTCAATGCACACATCCATGCAAACTCTGTCCTCATGTTCTCATGAACACGTGGCACTTTACCTTTAAAGTTCATTTCAGTAAAGAACGCTATTTTCACTTAGTAAAAATTTTGAGCCAGTAATCGATCATTTCATCCATCATACTTTCAAAAGTATACTCAGGCTTCCATCCGAGAGCTTTAATTCTATTCGGATCTCCTTTTAAATAAGGAAGTTCTTCTGGACGTAAAAACTTTTGATTTTGTATTACATATTCTTGATAATCCATTCCTAGAACTTCAAATACATATTTACACATATCTCTTACAGATCTAGTTTCTCCAGTAGCTACAACCCAATCTCCTGGTAGATCTTGTTGAAGTATAAGATGCATAGCACGTACGTAATCCTTTGAATGTCCCCAATCTCTATAAGCATCTAGATTACCTAATTCAAGTTCTTTTGCTAAACCTAATTTAATCTGTACAGCTGTCTTGACCACCTTATTAGTTACGAAGTTAGAACCTCTACGAGGAGATTCATGGTTAAATAAAATACCGTTACTTGCATGAAGATTATAGGCTTTTCTATAATTACGTACAATGTTATAGCCAAATACTTTAGTACAGCCGTAAGGTGAGACTGGATTCATAGGAGTAGTCTCTCTCTGGAATCCGTCGGAATCTACGGAAGAGCCGAACATTTCTGAAGAGCTTGCCTGGTAAAACTTAGCTGTAGGACAAGTCTCTCTATAAGCTTCCAATACATTTAAGACTCCTAGAGCATTAGTCTGTACTGTAAATTGAGGTATGTCGTAACTAATACGTACATGGCTTTGAGCAGCTATGTTATAAATTTCATCTGGTTGAATTTTTGCTAGTAACTTAGTTAACCCGCCAGCATCAAGTAAATCTCCGTAATAGGTACGTACTTCATCTGCTACTTCTTTGAGTCTTGTGTCTTGATGCTCAGGTACAGAGTTTCTTCTCATAATACCATGTACTTCGTAGCCTTGCTTGACTAAATACTCTGCTAAGTAGCTTCCGTCTTGCCCTGTAATACCTGTTATAAACGCTTTTTTCATATTCTGTTTTTAAAAATATCCATTTGAGTTAAATCCGGCCAATCATTTACTGCCCATTGTCTAGGTTCAGACAGTACTGCAGCTGGTAGTTTGTCTAGCCCTAATTGGGCAGTCTCTGGTGTCATATAGTAATGATAGCCTATAGAGCTTATGTTTTGTTCTCTCCAAGGTATGTTTGGTAACCTACCATCGTAAGACATCTTTTTTAGCTCTTGAGCCTCTTCTAAATTATCACAGAGTATAACACCCCCTCTACCCAAAGATAAGTGTTTTTGATATTGAAAACTAATTCCCATAAAAGTATTTGGTATATAACTTTTAGGCTTCCAAAGTACAGCTGCATCGATTACTCTATCAGTTAGGTAATAGTAATCAGTCCATTCTTCGTCTTTCCAAAATCTTTCAAGCAAAAGTTTATCTGCTAGAAAAGGAATTGAGAGATAAGTGCGAGTAGGTACAGTAATTTCATACGCTCTAGTAAGACGAAGAGCTAATTCAACTCCGTGGGTACAACTATCAACAGCTATAGCATAAGGTGCTCCAAAGAACTCTGCTATCTTATTTTCAAATTGATTTACTACTAGAAAATTTACTTTACTCATTTTACTGCTTGTACGTTTAAACTGATAAGGGTTCCGTTCTCTTTGTCCATATGCGGTATGTAGGCTTGAGAATGATCATCAAACTGAGCATGCTCTGTTCCCTGCCAATCGTATTTACAGATCTCTCTGAAAGAGCAGATTCTTAAAAGTATTTGTAGACTCACAAAATCATAAACTGTTTTATGATAAATTACTTTATCGTCCATTGGCATTTTTCCATATAAAGGGCCTAGGAATTTAGAGAGGGGCATATTTTCAAATGCATAAAGACGGGCCATTTGTTGAAAATCTGGTACAGCAAGTCTAATTACACCGCCTGGTTTTAATTTAGTATGCCATTTTCTAAGTAACTCTTCTCCTTCTTCTCTATCAAAATATTCAAATACATGACTAGCGTAGATAAGATCTACAGAATTATCTTCAAAAGGAAGGTTAACAATATCTTTTGAATGTAAATGAGAATAATTTCCTCCGTCAATGTGAATCCATTCTTCACCGAAGTTTCTCCAACCACATCCGAGATTTAACTTAATCATAAAATTAATCTATAAAAGTTTTATCTAATGCTTGTCCTTCGTAAGGTCCAGTTTTGTATTCGTAAACTAGAGTATCATCTTCTAAGATAATATAATTATGTCCTCCCTCTAAGGTAAAACTAGCATCCCCTACTTCAAGTATTGGTGTTGAAACTACTGTATTGTCTATATCGTAAAATATACACTGTACTTTACCTTGAATTACAATCCAACTCTCTTGAGCAATCACATTTCTAGTTCTTTGTTTCCAAATATGCCTATGAGGTTTGAATGTTTTACCCTTAGTCATATTAAGAATAGAACATTGTATAAAGTTATCCTCAGGAACAATATCTTGTCTTCCAGGTAATATTTCCTCTTTCCTTACTACTATGTGAAGTAGTTTATCAGGTTCTATTTTTGAATATATTTTTTCCATCCTATCATTTTTTAATTTTAGTCACTTCGAAGGCCGTTTGACCTTTATTGGATGTTTCTAATAGTTGAACACACGCTATTTCATAGCTTCCACATATCTCCTTATGTGCTCTACTTTCTCCACAAACATAGATATCGTAGTTGGGATAGTTTTGACCCCAGTTATCATATCCTATGATCGTGCCTTCTACTATTATACTATTTTTAACTAAGTATTCCAGCGCATATTTTGTAGGGCTGTAAATATCCATATCCATGTCAACGTATAGTGCTGGTTTTGCTGGGATTTTAAAATGCGGTAAGGTGTCTTGCACCAAGCCAATCGTTATAGTCAAATCAGAGTCCTTCGGTAGATCTGTTCGTATACCTTGCTTAAGTATGTTTACAGCCTCTTCTACGTTTGTAACGTTGAGTTTTTTAAGTAAATTAAATAAACCGGGTTTATCTCTCTGTGCATAGAATTCATCTGTTTCGGCAGGCATGCCTGTGAATATATCAAAGCCGTAAAAATCGACTCCTGTGTACTTTAGGCGGTCAACTAGTGCTCCTAAAACTTGCATTGAAAATCCATCCCATACACCAAATTGATAAATGTCTCCATTTTTTACTTTACTAGACTGAAGGTACCTAAGTAGTGCACCCCTCCATCCTATTCCAAATTGTTCTAAATCATACATCTTGTATTGTTTTTAATAGTTCGTTCATTCTTACTTCCCATGTATGATGTTTTAAAGCCCATTCTTGAGCTTCTTTTGTAATTTTAGATCTTTCTTCCTTATTATTTTTATAATAGTAAAAAGCTTCTCTAAAGTCTATCGGATCTGGATAAGAAGGTAATTCGTTAAACAGGTCTGGATAATTAGGGTGATCTATTAGTTGAAAATTGCCACTCATTGCTACATGGAATGTTCTTCTATTCAGTACAACGTTTTCGTACTTCTGAAAACTGTAATGAAAATTTACATTAATTATAGAATTGTTGTATACTAAATTAATATCTTTGAAATTAACACGTCTGTAAGGGACTGTCTTATAACTAAAGCCAAATAAGTTATGACTTAATGCTGAGTCGTCTATGAAAGGGTATAGGTATAAATCTTCATGTCTATATCCATGTCCTGTATTTCCAAATTGACCTACAAAAGAAAAATCTGTTTTTTGACTATTAGGTATTTTTAAATCGTACAGCTCTTCTGGATCTGATGCTTCTAGTACGGATATGAATTTTTGATCTCTAGACTCAAACCACTCTTGATAATAAGGATGGTAAGCTCCTAAATCAAACCAACAGTCTACGTAGTTAAAATAAGGTTCTAGTTTTTCTAAAGGTTTTAGTACTGTACATAAAACATAGGTTGTTGGATTTTTAGCTTTTATTTGTCTTATGTACTCTATGTTAGTATGTATATTACTCATATTAATAAACAAGTCAGCCTCTATGTTTACTAATTCAGAGTCTCTACTTACTAGTATTGCATCATATCCTGCCTTTGTGAAGCCTTTAAGCCAGTCTACACCGACTGGGCTAAAATGGTCTAGATCTTCTCTTATTACTATTTTTGTAGGTTTCATTTATAATTTTATCCAGGTTTCAGGTAGCAAGTCTCCCGTATTTAAATTCGATCTAGCAGGACCGAACCAGGTAGCCGGTGCAATTACGATTTTATCAGCATTTTGATTAAACCATGCTCCCCACCAGCTAAATGTACTATTTGCAATAATATTATGCTTACACATAGACATAAGATATAAATCAATGTAGTCAGCTTCTTTTTGAATATAAATAATTTCTTCACTATCTCCAAATGTTTCTCTACACCATTTTATATCATCGCTGAATATTACATACTTGTCAATATCTGTTCTACTAGTTATGTACTTGGTAGCGGTATCGAAATAATCTAATGGTACAACTGGATGATGATTAGATAAATGTAGGTAATCGCTACGTCTAACATGTAGAGATAGCAAATTACTTTCTAAAAGCTTTCCGTATTTGTTATTAATATAATCTTTTATTTGCTGTGTTGGAGCAAAAGTATCCAGTATTAATTGGCGATTATGTACAAAATACTTCTCTGATTGCATATACCCTCTATACAGAATATTTGCTTCTTTGAGCAAAGGGTGAAACCAGAAAGGCATTTCTACTTGTTTGAAATCGGTTATATTAATACTCTCGCTATTTACCCTTGACATTATATTACTATCATATCCCCCGTATTGAGGTAATCTGATCTGAGGAAAAGTCGCAACTAAGTTATTATCGTAAGCGTGACTGATTAAAGCAGCTACTTGAAATAGTTGATTTCCTAGTCCAAAATTAAACTGTCCATCTCCAGGCCCTAATAGGTCGCATGTTATATAATTCCCGTTCATACTTTTAATTTAAACCCTTCCCATACGAACGGAAACGAAAAAGTTTTACTATGTGTCTTGCATATGTTTTCTACAAGACGCTGTCTCTCTTCTTCCGGTATACTGTCTATTGTGTGAAACTGAATAATAATATTGTCGATTTTATCAAGCCATTCGCTCTTAATAATCGTATCTAATAGCTCGTACTCTCCTCCTTCACAATTTACCTTTAATAGGTCTATTCTATCTGTACCTGCTTTTTTTACGTAGTCTACAAACTTAACCTTTTTGCAAGTTATCTTTTCACCTGTCCCGAAAATACTTGAAGAATTCCCTGCTAATGCAATATCGAAGTCATCGGAATTACTCCCTAGGGCAAAATTATTGAGAGTAACTTTAGGTGGAAGATTTGCGATACTGTCCGTATAAAAAGATGTTACAGGTTCGAAAGCATGTATATTACATTTATATTTTTTACTAATACTTGTAAAATATTCACCATCGAAGGATCCTATATCATACACTACACTGTTTTCGTTTAAATCGAAATCGTAGAGGAACCTATCATCTCCACCATTACTTATAAACAAATTAAACCAGTATCTCTTTGAGTCTTTGCTAATCATCTGCTACAGTCTTTGGTACTTGTTTAAAGATCTAATTACACTCTCAACCTGTTTTTGCTTATTTAAATTCACTGAAGATTCGTTATTAAGATTTTCAGATCTATTAAGAACATATAATATGTCTTCGCACATGTATGTATGTGCTTTTCCTGCCATTTCTACCATTGGTATACATAATGCATGATCCCACGTTGTACTAAAAATTTTACCGGTTTCTGGATTGATAAGATCTTTTCTATCGATTTTATTAAACAACCAGTACTTATAGGTTTTTAGGTGTGAGTAAGGAAACGGATTAGTTCTATGTGAATTTGCTGCATCAACGTGATCGTTTATACTCCATTGGTAATGCCCGCCTACTTCTGCTGCTGGGTAAAGTTGATACTGTCCGTAAGTCATCCATACATCTGGATTACGGTATACTCTATCTAAGTACTCTAATACAAACACAGATGATAGCCAATCATCTGAATCAACTTCTACTATTATATCTTCTTGAGAAATTAGGTTATTTGCTTCTAAATATTCGATAGCATAAAGATAAGCTGCTCCTTGGCTTCCACCGCTACCTTCTGGCGTACTAAGAAGTAGCAGATTGGGATGTCGTTGCTTTTCTATTTCACTCACAGTATTATCTTTTGATTTATCATTTATGACGACATGTAGGTAGTTTTTATAGCTTTGATGTTTAATCAATTCTACATTTAAACTTATCCACTGCTCCACGTTATAGGCAGGTGTTATTATAATAAACTTATTCATACTTAGGCTAATTTATAATAACCTCCTATTTGGAATTTGGTCTTTGTATTGATAGAACCATGTTCACTAGGCTTATAGTTTGAATATTTCATAACTCTAAAATCTATACTAACCCTAGCTTTTCCTGTCTCATTAACTTTATTTCCGTGAGTCAGGTTACTTCCGTCCCACTGTACAAGTTCTCCATAGTTACAGTTGATTGGTGCGTAGTCTCCTTTATTTTCTTCTGATTCAACCCATATTGTATTAGTGTCGAATGCATCAGTAAACGGTAAATAAAAATTGTCTTCTCTAACGTCTTCTGCCCATTCCTGATCTCTATACCATTTATCTTTATGCCATTCTCCAACAGCTATATTATTAGGATAGGCTACTCTGAAAGTCGGTATCGCTTGATACACTATGGATTCGTTGTATAACGGCTTGACAACATTAACTACAAATGCTTCGTATAATACTGCAAACTCTTCAGTTCGAGCCCATTCGTAATACTTTTTGTGGTACTCTGTACTTTGATCATTTTCCCGCTTAAAGACCTCGATACTATCATTAATTGTCGAAAGCTCTTCTACCTTAAATACCTGCTGCAATTTGTCTTTAAAAGGATACTTCTCTATGCTATATGTTACTTTCTTCATAACGTACTATAAAATTGATTCTGTACTTCTTGACGGCTAATATTTTTATGGTGTATAAGACAGTAAATTTCTTCAGGGGGTAACATAGCATAACTACTATGCCCTGTAATTACTTCATGTACTCTACTTACCCAATTTATCTTAGGAGAGTTTTGAAGAATTCTAGTTTGGTAATCAGGAAAATTAACCCATCCCTTTTCGTCAACTCTCCATTTCCACTTTTGTATATGTTCTTGTGTTAATCCTTCTACTGTATTAATTCTAGGTATTAAGAATAACTCAGTAGTGGGATTGCTAGCTAAGACCTGCGGTAGTAATTCAAAAAGATCTGGATGTAAATATTCATCTGCATCTATTTGAAAAATCCACTCTCCTGAGCACTTACTTTTTAGATTATTTTTAAAAGCAGCGAAGTTTCCTTTAAGAGGAAATTGCCACAAAGAGAATGCAGGATACTTACTTATAACGTTTAGTACCTCCTGGGTGACTGTACTGTCTACCTGTATAACGACCTCGTCTATATCTCTGATATTTTTATCAAGTTGAGATAATAGCCGGTCTAATTCTACATACTCATTATGAGCTGTAACAGCATAACTGATTCGAAACATAATTACTGTTTATCAAAAATTCCAACATAATCGCAAGCTTCTATAAAATCATTACCAAAGTGCTTCATAGATTTTGGATCTGATTTATAAATTAATCCTCTATACTTAGGTAATGCTTTTTCTTCTTCGGTTAAAATTACAACTTTAATTGCTGACCATTGAACTTCTTTTACACTTTTACCGCTTAAAAACACTGTACCTTTTTCCGGTATATTAATGCTTGCAGGATACCAAACTCTCTTTTCAGAATCTACATACTTACTGTCTTTATAAAGCTCCGGTAAGGTTTCTTCGTATTGAACGAAATCAAACTCTCCTTCTATCATTAAGTCGTTAGTTTGAAAGCCACACCCCCAGCAAAAATAACTAAACTTAGTTTCGTTAATAGGTGCTTTATAACATCCATCACATCCACATTTAGAACATATGATCATTTGGTCAGTCATGAAGTATTGTTTTACTGTCAGTTGTATACGAAACTACTGCACTGGAAGGGAGAGTTGTAGCAGTTGAATTAGAAGTTAAACCCAAACTTACTGAGATCTTATTTACTTTCTCTAGTTCTTCAGTTATTGTTCTCCATTGCTCTGGTGTAACATTATACGGGTTTGCTGCTTTGGAAAAACCTTTTAACCAAATTATAAAATCGTGCTCTGTCATAAATCTAACTTTTTCAATTTAGGTAGTTCAATCTTCTGTAGCTTAGGTAAGACAACTTCATTTTGCTTTGGAACATACCGGTTTAAGTATTCACTTAAAACTAAAACCATATTATCCCAATTAAATTCTGTTTTTATTTTATGTCCTTGTCTCTTAGCAAGTCCTTCGAAGTTACTATAGTTTTCATAAACATTTACAAGGGCTTGTGCGGCTGCTGAATGATTTACTGAAAACCATGATGAGCCTTCGATTATTAATCCTTTTGCGAATGCTGATGAATGTACAGGTGTAATCTCTCCTGGAAGAAGAACGCTAAACTCTGGATTTAGAAAATCAGTATGTCCAGACCATCCGGATGCAATAACAGGTTTCTTAGATAAACAGAATTCTGCTAACGGTCTTCCGTAACCTTCACCTTTAGTTAGAGATACAAATGCTTTAATTTTAGGGTGATTATATAAATTATTAATCTCTTTATCATCTAAATCTCCATGAACAAGATAGATATTTGGCAATTTTTTTGCTACAACACTGTTTCTTATCAAATCTATTCTTCTGAGTATTTCATCTCTATCCATAATACTAGCACCAGCTTGAGAAGTCTTTAAAACTAATGCTGGCTGTTCTTTCCTATCTTTAAATGTCTCTAAGAATAATTTAACTAGTAAGCTAGTATTTTTACGGTCTTCGCCAAACTCACCAGGCAGCCAGTGTCCTACAAATAGAAAAGAGAATTGCTCTGTTATCTTATTTAGATTATCAACTAGCGGAGATGATTTTAATTCTTTTTCTGGAATGAAAAAGTATTTATTTAGATCAACACCTTCAAAAAGAATCTGAATAGGTGTTTGTACTTTAAGAACGGCAACAGTAGTGTTGGTATTTTTATCTTTCTGCTCATACGCAGTACTTTCTAGAACTTTCTTCGCATGATCAGAAGAAACCAAAACGAGATTCATTCTATTGCATCCGTTTATAAATTCAGGATCGCAAATAGTCGTCTCAATACCAGCTGTAATTCCTATATTAACTTTGCCTACAGGTTGAAATTCGTTAGGGACTGTTATTTGCATCCAGACGTCTGGTTGCTTTGGTAATTGGTTATTTACAAATAACGGTTTTATCCATCCCCATTCTTCTATATTATCATCTATAAAACCCCAAGGTGTACTTCCCCACCGTTGAGAGATAACTCTAATATCCCATTCATCTTTTTTTAATTCGTAGACTGCTTTGATAAGGTCTCTAGCTCTAGCTCCATAACCGCTATAGGTATCTGGAGGTGCAGAAATAACGCATAACTGTTTCATATTAGTAAGTTAACTTGTGTACGATTTTCTTTTTAGGTAATTTTGTAATCTTTATAAATTCGTGACTCTCTCTAGGTTTCCATTTCGTAAATGTTTCTTCAATAGTGTCAATAACATTTTTACACATCCATCTAGCCGACATCATTGACTCATCTGAAGTAACCCACTTACGTGCTTGTTGACCAATATACTCTCTATAATCTTTTCCGCATTTATAAACTGCAAGTATCTGACTAGCTATGTCTTTGAAGTCAGCTCTATCGTCAAAAATGTAAGGAGTAGGTACAGATCCAACGAGACTTCTATTGCTAGGGAATACCGGAAATGCCCAAATGCCGCAGTTTTTATAGGTACCAAAGTGATTACTGCAGAAATTTTCATCAAACTCTATCCAATTACCGTCCTTATTTTCAAATCTCATTTGATCTTGCATACCTCCTGTAACAGTTGCAATGATTGGTTTTTCACACATCATACCTTCTGTCAGACTTAATCCCCATCCTTCGTTAGATGAAGGTAAAGCAACTACATCAGAACAGTTATAGAGTATATTCATATCCTGAGGTGTATTTCTATCTGTAGAAAATACTACTCTATGTTTTTCTGGATCACAGAGAAGATCAATTACAGCAGGTAAGTCTGTTCCATTTTCATCTACCGGCTGAGTATGTAGAAGTAAAGCGCATTTTTTAGCTTGCTCTGCTTCGAGTTGATCGCAGAATTGTACATAACCTAAAATAAGATCGGGAAGACATTTACGCCTAATATTTCGAGCGTTATAAAGTACAACGAAATCAGGTTGGTCAGCTCCAAAAAACTGCTTTCTTTTTTCCTGTACTTTATTATACTCCTCTGTCATTTCAGGCTTAATTGGATAAAATATATTTTCATTAATTCCGTGAGGAACATACTTGATAATTTTATCCTTTGCTTTATCTCCTAACACCATCCTGTTGATATTGGCTGTTTGCTTTGAAATAGCCATTAATGTATCACAGGATTCATAATAAGGTTTATTGTACAGAGGTGCAGGTAGATCGTCCCAAATGTTTAAATAGATTAAAGGAATTTTTTTCCTTACTTCGTTTTCCATTTGAAATAACCAGATCCAGTAACGAGGATCGGTAAAGAACATAATCGCATCAGGTCGTTCAATATCTATCAGCTGTCGGATAGTTTCTGGAGATCCGTATCCGGAAGTAGGGTAGATAAAAACAGATGCGTCAGGGATACCTGCTAGATTGCTAGTATCTTGACAGATATCTAACCTTTTTCCTTGTTCAGGATGATTTATTGCTGCACCTAGATTCACCCAGTTAAAATGATGAACCGTGCCTATTACTATTTCTTTTGCCATCGTAGAAATACCGGAAGTAAATCTAATATCATCGCAAAGCAAAAGAATCTTCTTCCTTTGTTCCTTAGGAACGTAACCTTCTTTCATGTAACTTATTCTGTTGGTTTAGTATAACGAGCGCTTAATTGATTGTTAATAGTTTTTTTAAATTCTTCCTGAGTTAAATAGAGGAACATAGCTCTCTCTAAAAGATTTCTCATGGTAATCTTATTCTTAACAGCTTCTAACTTAAAGGCTTCAAACAACTCATCTTGTAAGCGTACTGTCGTTAGGATATCTCCTTTTTTACCGATATGCATAATAGTACATTTATTAATAAATAGTACAATCTATATCTAAAACTATATATCCTTAACTATTTTTTCTATCACAAAGATCAGGCCTATCAAGGTATGGACAGAATTTGCACTTATCAATATTTTTAATATAAGCTTTTTCTTGATATTCTCCATCAACTGTAAAAACATTTTTTACAAAGTCTTGAAGATCTTCGAAAGCAGCTTTAACTTTCTTAGTTCCGTTAGCAGGTATAAACTCTTGTACTCTCTTAGGGACAAACTCTAAATTCTCATTAATTTTTCTACGTACTATAAAAAACTGTACATCTATCTTATCTTCAGGAACCTCTTTTAAAACTGAGAAGAATCGTTTATATAGGAGTATTTGATTGATCTTAGTCTGGTCTTTCTTTTCGTAATCCGACCACCCTCTAGTTGAAGTTTTAATATCGTAGATGGTATACTTATCGAGAGTTTTATCGTGAATAACTAAATCAATAAATCCTTTCATCTTAACAAACTCAATCCCTTCCACTATCTGTCCGTTGATAGGAATTTCAATTCCAACTAGCTCAGAATTTTTCTTCTTAAAAAACAAGCCTCTTTTTCTTTTTATAAAATCTAGAATAGCTACAGCATCTTCGTAGAACTCTGTTAACTCTTCTGGAGTAGAGAAGTGACCTTGTGTTGAGTTCTCTTTGTATAGCTCCATAAGTCTAGTCTTAAAATAGGTAGGTAGGTGTATCTTATCTGCAGCTGTAGCAGACTGTTCATACATTACCTTCAAATAGTTCTGTAGAGTCTCATGAAAGGCTGTACCGAAGATTAAATGTATTGAAGGTTTAAAAGGTTGTAGCTTCTTTACATAATCTAAATACCAGCGATAAGGACACTGCTTGTAAATAGAATACTGACTATAGCTAACCGTTTTACTTTTGGCCATACAGCTCTCTTATTTTAGTTCCTAATTCTTGATCGCTAGGATACTGTTTGACTAAATCTTGAACAGTATTGAGAGTTGTTATTTCCTTTTTTAGGTACTGAGCTAGATCGAGAGCTTCTTCGTAGGCATGCTGAAGCATATTCTGATGATTATTTTCACCTAATGTAGTATTATACTTCTTCCACCCTCTATCTGCTCTGCTTCGTAAATCTTCCATTACTGCATTTGTAATAGTATCTTTCGGTCTTTCTTTATATGGACCATCGTGGATAGTTATTACTCCCAAATCTCTATTTAAAGTCATTTGTTTTCAGTTTTCTTTTTGTACCATACCGTACCTGCAGTACCTATAAAAGCACCTAATACTGCAGCAGGAATCAAAGATCTATCCTCTACATAACTTGTTGTAATGAATGCACTACTTACAATAATAAGCGATGACCATACACCGGAGGCTATTACTTTTCTTTCTTCTACTTTTATAAAGTAAAAAGTCCAACAAACATCAGCTACTATCATAGCTAACATTACTAGAATAAATTTTAAAATGTAGAGCATTATTATAGGTTTTTAGGTTGAAATTCTTGATTTACGTGTCCACATTTAGAACACGCAAAGCTAGAAATAGGGATAAGAGCATCTTGATCGGTTCCGGTAATAAATTTACTTACCTTACGTAGGAAAGTTACTTCTATAAAAGTCGGACATTCGCATTGTTCACACGTAACTCCTAAAGTTTTATCGAGTGAAATGTTCAGGTTCATTGGTTGTTGTGCCATATTATCTGGTTTATTCTTTTAATATAAGGAAAAGTTACTGCTCTCCAACTATTTTTTATTTCTTGTTACTTAATTTGTTTTCTAATCTGTCTATACGTGAGTCTATAATTCCAACAAGACTGTCATGACGATCATTCATATCTCTATAAATCCCTTCTCGAATATCGTTCATATCTCTATAAATGTGAGATTGATTGTGATCTATGCGTCTTGAAATTTCATCAAAATTTACTTGTACTTTTCTTACCTTAACGAAAGCATAAACAGCAACTATTGCAACAGCAATAACCACCACAAATGCTATCCCTAAAATGAATGATAGTATTTCCATAATTTGTTTCTCCTTATATGTCAAAGAGCAGTAACTTGGTACGGAGAGAGGACTTGAACCTCCACGCTGCCAAAAAGCAGCAGGCATTTGTCTGATGCCTCATGTCTACCATCGGCGGTCGTACGCCCGCTCGCTTTCACCACTCCGTACGTTTCAAGATACTAATTTATTTTTCTTTAGTAACTTGTAAATTTTTTCTCTATAATCTGGCAATTTAGTCATCGCTACCCATTTACCTGCTACACTTCCAGCTACGTAAACTATAAGCACATTCCAATTGCCTTTCGCTAAATTATCAACAGACAAATAAATCGATCCAAGAGATACTAGGTTAATAAAAACAGAATTCAACATTAACTCCTTTACTCTGTGTTCGTAAGTATATTTTATTTCTAGAGTTTTGAATACGTTAAATAAAACCTGAAAAAAGAAAACTGCAATATAAATCTTCATGTTGACCCTACTGGAATCGAACCAGTTGCCTACTGATTATGAGTCAGTTGCTCTAACCTAATGAGCTAAGGGTCAGGTCGATATTCTTTAATAACTTTAAAGGTACTTTTAATATAAGGATTTAAATATAACTTCCCAACTTTTTATGAACTTATAAAATTAATTACTTGAATGAGATAAATTAATATCTCCTAATATACAGTATTTAATGTTCAGTACAATGTTAGAAGTAATTACATTTATAGTGAAGAATGAGACTGGACTTATTGTTCCAAAGTTAGTTTTATTTATGTTATCGTAGTCTGTAGAATTGAACCATAAAGTTTCTGATATTAACCTAAATCCGGAAATATGAGCTGCTACCAGATATGCATCTCCTAGATCAAGTATTCCATTTTCATTTACATCAGCTGCTTTCCATTGTTTAGTTCCTGTCATTACTAAACCAGTAGCTGTATTATCAGGTGTATTTATATTCTGTGCTTCTCCCCATGCTAAATCAAAATCAGCTGACGTTATACCTTGTATAGTTAATGATGGTACTAATTTATAAGTTGAATTTTGTTGAGGCAAGGTAAATGTATAAGTACCGTCTGTAGCTACTGTTTTGTAGTCTACAAGTTGATCTACTCCATTTACTACTCTGTAGAGCGTAAGTAATGGTCTTGAATTTAACCCTGCCGGGATCGTAACAATACCGGATAGCGTATTTGTAATTGCTATTGTATTAGTAGTATTAGCTGAATAGAAGCCAGTAAATGTCTGGTCTGCTGGATTTGCCCAAGTACCGAACTCCACTATATAAGCGCAACTATAGTTATCCGGTAGATCATTCCAGCACCCTCCTCCGCCCCATTTCGTTACAGCATAGTCTTCCCCTCCTGCATCGTTAGGTTCACCGCCGCACCAGTTTTGATAAGTACCCGGTTGAGGATTACCGTTATAGTTTCCTATGTTGATTAAAGTTCCATTTTCAGGACCGGCATCTACTCTCCAATATCCTTCTTGTAGTCTATCAGATAAGGCAAACCAGATATTGTTTTGTGGAACATTTGCTATAATAAAATTTTGTTCATCCGCCGATGTAATAGTTACGAGATAACCTGTTTGTCCTTTAAATGACTGTTGTGTTGATAACGTTTTAGCATTCGTATAAGTGGCACCTGTGGCTACTGGTCTATAGAAGTGCCCATTAGTTGCATTATAGTAATACCCTGTTGGATTGACAGTTGTTGATACTGATATCTGAACATTACCTAAAGTAGCACCTGTATTGATCTTGAGAGACGCTAGAGCATTATTTACATTTGCTTGAGTGCCTGTAAAACTAATACGAGTTATATTACTCCAAGTATTATAGCCGGTAGCAAAAGATAATCCTGTAGTTGTCGTTATTGAGAATGTTGTTCCTGAAGGTGGATTTACTAGACCGACTGATGTTAGTAATATTTCAGAACTAAAACCACTTACTACAAATCCACTTGCATCTTGCCCTGAAGTGCTTACCTGGTACGTTCTACCGGGTGGTGCAGTTATAGACTGCCCGAATAATGCAAGTGTGAATAAAAGTAATATGACTAATAATCTACTCACTTAAATTTAAATCCAGTTAACTTTTCTACCTCTGTTAAATTTACTCTATTATTATCAATACCGTCTGCTTTCGATGTACTGTTGTTAAATAGATATGCAAACCACTCTCCTGTCTTCTTTACATATATTACTTTCCAACATTGTTTAGGAACAGATACAATTCCAATCTTTTTCTCTTCTCCTACTGAACCGCACCATACCTTCACAGAGTCATACTTTAAAGCTATTTCCCGGGTATAGGTTTCCAATGACTTCCAGTCTCCTCTATTTAATGCTGGATATTGAGCAGTCATATTACTAAAGTAAAAAGACTCTTCGTTAGCTGTTCTATCACATACAGCATCAGCAGCAGGAAAGTTGTGTCCGCGATCAAATCCTGTCCCTGTATAATACTCCTGTAAATTTGTCTCTTTACTTAATTTAGGATCAGGTAAAAATTTATCGCCCCGTTTAACTTTTTCTGTACAGATTAATCCGTTCTTAGTTACCCACCACTCTACTTTCACAGGGTAATATTTTGACTTACTAAAAGTAGTTGAATAAGCTTTATGATACACGGTGGTGGTGTCTTGTGCAGATACGCTTAAAGATAAAAATAAAAATAACAGTAGTAGTGTTTTCATAGGTTAATTTTTGATCCAATTAAAAAGAATGATAGTATAGGGAAATCCGGATTAGTAGATAAATTTGCTTTATAATTTAAGTTGAATTTAAATCTTCTGCTAAGCTGGTAATCAAATCCGCTCCCTAAAAATGCGCTAAAAGTTCTATCTGTTGTCGTTATTTTTTCTTTTGTAGAATAAATAAGAGGGGTTGATATAACATAAAGTTCTGGAGAGATTGTTAGCCGTTTTCCGCTTTTAAACGGTTTAGTATAGAAGGCAGTAATAGATGGAGATACAAAAGTATTTTTATCTTCAGTAATTAGTGTAGCAGCGCCACTTATATTAAATCCAGTTATACCCCATTTTCCAGCGTTTAGTATCCCGCTATAGCCAACAAACCCAAGTATGTTGCCGTAGGTATAGACTCCAGTTAAATTAATATTGTGTATCCACTTTAGTTTACCGTTTTTACTAAAATTAATTTTCGTATATTTTCCCGATAAGGCAAATTGCTTAAAGTTAAACCATATCATCGATGTTAATCCCCAACTAGACATTCCTGTCATTGAAGATTGCGCCATACTAAGATTAAGTATTGGCGTGAAGGTCTTATCTAGGTTTTGAGCAGTAGTAAGATCGGAGGATACTATAATTGGATTTGATCTGCTATTTGATTTAGATCCGGATTTACCTCCTTTATTTCCGCCGGACGAACTGTTATCGTTTTTAGAATCACTCTGATTTTGCTGATCAATATTCATCGTAGTTGTTGCTGCGACTTCTTCTCCTTTTGCTTCCTTCTTTGTATCATTTTGATTTTGTGTACCACCAGTATTAGTATTACCGTTACTGCTATTATTGGCAGTATTACTATTACCGTTAGTATTGCTACTACTACCGCTTGTACTACTTGAAGTAGTAGATTGATTACTGGATACGTTGTTTTCATTCTTTTTAGTTTTTTTATCTCCGTCTTTGTTATTCTTTGTAGCTGCATCACTGCCTCCTGCAGACGAAGAGTTAGAATTAGATACAGATGTAGTTACGGATTGCATAGTTCCGGCCGCAGCCGATTGAGCTTGGCTCATAATACTACCTACTACACTCTGTACCGTATTACTTATAATTTGGGATGTTATCTGATTCTGTGTTACCTGTCCTGATTGCTGTGAACAAGGAGTAACTTTACGGTAATCAGTATATACTTGATTAACCCAGTTGCCGAAAGTTCCGTTAGCAACATCAGATGCTGTAAAGTATCTCGATTGGTTTAGGAAGAAGATTGTTGTACCACCTTGTACTGGTACTGAGAAATACGTAACTTGTTTAGTGCATGGATCTATAAACTGGTAGGTAATGCTTTGTGCTTCAGCTTTCCAGCTGAGACAGACGATAAGCAATATACTTAAGTATGTTCTTAATTTTTTCAAGCATTTAATTTTATTTTAATGCTTTTAAAACCTTATTATTTTCAGCTATACGTTTAGCTGTTTTACGACCAGCTTTTATACTACGTTGATTGTAATGTACTTTTTTAGAACGTGCCATATTATAAATTAAATTTATTACCTATTG
>Ga0181352_1000180_pt1 | contig 30029 bp, 51 predicted proteins | sample Fa13VDMLBSN_FD_130103 | JGI IMG/M metagenome (GOLD analysis project Ga0181352, IMG submission 130103) | Freshwater viral communities from Lake Michigan, USA - Fa13.VD.MLB.S.N | ecosystem: Environmental > Aquatic > Freshwater > Lake | place: USA: Michigan | collected 2013-09-23 | reverse complement strand
TGGTCATATCTTTCTCCCAACACTCCTCAAACGTTGGTAACTTTCTGGGGGCAATCATCTTCCGATTTATATATACCTCCCCCCATTTCATTTTTCAACTCCTGACGGGGGGTCTTCCTGTATAGAGGGGGTGGGGTCTGTGTCTGGAGGATTTTCCAAAAGCAATTCTGATGGTGACACTTCGGATGGAATACTATGTAACTGAGAGAGGGACTCTTCCTGGGCAGCTTGGGGGGATGGGTACGGGTGGGTCGCATCCGCCGCCGAATTCCGAAGTTCAACCATCAGAGAATCGGTGTCGATGACATCCGCGTCAACGGCGTTAGCTTTCATCATGTCGCGAAGTTTCGCCAGTAGCTTTGCCTTAGTATCCTCCGAGCTTGTGATTACTTTCGTCTCGCGTCTCTCTGTGAAGGCCGCCACTTCTGTAACAGTCCCTAAAGTTTTGGCCGCTTGCACCTTTACGGCGTCTTTTGTTTCGTTGTTGGTGATGACATTTACCAATGTATGAATGACAAGAGCCCTTAAGCCTGCAGGGGTTTGATATGCTTGGGCGGCTATTGCGGCCTCATAAGCCGAAATTGTCGACTGGATGTTGTCTTGAGCTTTTAGTTTACTGGCTTTATTTGCGGCGGTCGTCGGCTTTGCTTTGCTACTGTATGCGCGGCGGTATGCTTCCGATCCAGTTTGTCCCATGGCGACTTCCTTACAAAACTGTTTTTGCTTTGCGGTGAACGACTTATCCGAAACACCAAGAATAGTATTCATTGGTATTTGGTTTAGTCCTTCTTTGATTTGTGATCTAGTGAGCTTCATGGGTTTATTGTAGGGTAACAAGATAAGAAACTGCAACCCTTCGGGTTTAAAGCCCCGCGACCTTCAAAATTTTAAACCGCCAAAAACCTGGTTTTTTATACAGTACTCAATCCAAGCTCAGATTTTTATTAGGGTTTCCGATAATAAAAATTGCAATAAATTGTAGAGAAGTGCTTAAAAGTGTGGTAATCTCCGCTTCCATGTTCAACCCCTAAAGCCTCTAAGGAAGCACCATGCAAGAAACCATCCGCACCATGAGCCGAAACCATTCCTCTAATTGGGAGATTCTCTCTCACCTTATCGGCGAGGGTGTTGGCCGCTCCGCCGCCGTTCGCGCCATTACCGCCGCTTTGCGCTTACCCGCCGATGAAGTGGCAGACATGATCGACTCATACGAAAACAACATCTAAGGATAAAGCCATGAAAACCTACACCTACAAAATTGCCCAACACTTTGTCTCTGCGCTTATCAACGACGACGAATCAGGCTTGACCGACGACGAGGGCGCGATGCTTTGGGAATGGGAGCAAAGCCTCCCAAATCACTATCACCACAAAGCAAAGATGCACAAGGTCTTTGATGTTGCACCCAATGAGACAGATTTTGACCAATGCGAAGTCTGCGGGTTACTGGCTGACTGCGCGACCCTGACAGTTAATTACATTTAAAAGGCTAAACCATGCACCGCACCGACCTATTGACCGCCCTCAAAATTGCCCGCGCCGCTTTGGAGCATAGCGAAAGCAGTAACCGCGTGGGTTATGAACTTGGCTTATCCGCCGCAGAATTGGACAGCATTTATAAATTGATCGACTCGCACATTGAAGAAGAAAAACGCGAAGCTTTTATTGAGCGAAGAATGAATGTGCTTGATAGAAAACTAATGAGCGGCGCGATCTCTCAAAAAGAATATGAAATTCAAGTGACCAACCTTTAAAGGCCGCCCAATGAAAACCCTTCCAAAATCTTTACATACTGTCACCGCTTGGGTGAATGTTGCCCGCTTTTTAGCAACGCAAAACGGATTGTCCCCAAACAATGCCGCCCACGCCGCCGCCCATGTATTGGGATTAGATGAAATGTCAGACACCTACGCCCTCCGCGAAGCCGTCATTAAACAACTCACGAAAGGTTAAACCATGGACACGCCTAAATGTTATCTATCAACTTCACGCGGCGACTGGCGCGTAATTTTGCAAGAGATGCCGCTCTGTGCTGACACCACAAAACAAAGAGCCATCGAGTGCGCGAAAACTTTCCGCGTAGAGCTTGCCCCGATTTATTGGGACGGCGAGGCGGGCGAATTTAAACCACTTTGAAAGAAACACCATGCAAATAACTGTCACTATCCGCGAGGTTTACGGCATCAAAACTGTTTACCCTGTGTGCATTACCGCGAAGGTTTTCGCCAGTATCGCGGGAACTAAAACGCTCACACTTGCAACCCTTAAGAAGATCGAAGCTTTGGGTTATTCCATCATGCAACAAACCGAGCCGCTCGCGCTCTGAAAGGTTTCACCATGCACACGCCCGCACCTTGGAAAATTGACGCCGCCCACAGTAGCCGCGTTTTACTGTTAAACGATGCCAAAGGCTACGCCATTGGGGAAATTGTGGACACCCGAAACCCTGACAATGCTCGCCTTATCGCCGCCGCTCCCGACCTGTTGGAGGCACTATGCACCGCCCTTCCATTCGTGGAAGATCACGCCGAAGACCACGCCAAAAGCGGCGTATACAAAAGCGGCGTATTAGCTCGCGCCGTGAAAGAAATTAGAGCCGCAATTGAAAAAGCAACAAAGGAATAAAACCATGAGCCGCGAATATACAAACAAACTTTTAGAAATGGTTGAGGAGGGAATCCTAGACCGCGATAACGTAATCATGGCTTGCGTGAAATACATGAGCGAAGACGAAGTGCGCGACATGATGCACGCCAACGAATTTATCGAAGACGAAGAAGAAACCGAAGGAGAAGACGAATGACCAATCAAAAACAAATCCGCGCCGCATTTTGGGAAGCGCACCCAACCGCCAACCGCAAAAAATATCCCGCCCGCGACTGGACACGCGAGGATAAAAGCCGCCGCGATTATTGCACCGATACCCGATGCGCTTTTGTGGATTTTGTAGATTACCTGAGCCGCTCAGGAATTATCAGCGACCAACTGGCGAGCCGCGCCACACTTTAAAGGAGAAAAGAAAATGCAGAAACTTGAATGGCAAAACCTTTGGGATGCAATGGAGGCCGACCCCGCCGCATGGATTCCAACCACGAAAAAAATGTATTGGGAAATGCTCGAAGTGCTACCGCCGCGAGCGCAAACCCGCCGCGCTTTTTTGGTAGGCGAGGCACTCCGCGACAATGGCGAGGGGTATCCCGTTTATTCATGCTTTAAGAGAACGGGAGACGACTACCACGCAAAAAATATGACGCTGAAAGAATTTAGGGAAATCACCGCTTGGGAGATGACAACATGAAAATAGAATTAAAAGCCCTCAAATATTCCGACTTCGCATCCCAAGAGACGCATTGTTTTCAGGCGAATATCTACATTGACGGAAAGAAACGCGGCACGGCAGACAATGACGGGCGCGGCGGAATGACCACAATCAGACCTTGGCAACTGTACGAGGAGATTAAGCAGTACACGGACAAAATCCCGCCGCAGATTGTCCAATACGGCGAAACAAAATTGACCCTTGAAACCACGCCAGACAGTTTAATAGACGAATTCGTAACGCTCGCATTGCATGAAAAGGATTTGAAACGCGCAATGAAAACGCGCATTCTATTCACACGCAAAAATAAAGTTTTTGAAACCCAAAGTTTTGACGCGGCGAAATTAAAAGCGGCGATCAATCACCCACAGGTGAAAGAGAAATTAGAGGCTGACGAAATCCTAAACCTTTTACCAATGGGTGAGGCTTTGAAACTCTACACGGCGGGCATGGCATGAAACCCGAAAACGATTACATAAAGGCGGGCTACCGCTACGAAAAAACCAAGAGCAACGCGCAAGCCCACAAAATCAGATCGTGGCTTGTCGAAGAAGTGCAACAAAACCAGGAGTTTAAAACCTTAATTCTGCGGCTCTTTGAACAGGGCAGATCGGAGGCGAGACTAGCCTAAGCACAGGCAAATAAAAAAATTGTTGACAAGTAAAAATGTACCTGTTATATAAGCAACACACCAACCACATAGGAGAGCGCGAAATGTACGAAGTAATTGAACACAAAGTTTGGAAGCACATCAATGGACGCACCGCTTCGCTTTATGGTTCTGTCCCTTATTTGTCTGCCGAAGAAAAGTTGAACTGGAAAGTTGAAACAGTTGGTTTTACTGTACGCAACAACCACACAAACACAGTTGGCATTGGTCGCAAACCTTGGGCAACCAAGGCAGAGGCCGAAGCATGGATCAATTCACACCAGTAAGGAGAAACCAAAATGCTACAGCTTGAAAGATTTAATGTTCGTATTCTGAACAAGGGTGATAAGTATGGCCGCGAGTTTTGTCTGACGCACGACGAAGACAAACCAATTGCAGAATTCTATGATCGCCGCTACCCACACACAGAGTTTGGGCAGTTTGTCAGCCGCTACTATGTCAGCACATTATTGGAAGACCCGACTGGCGGGCTTTGTTTGGATGGCGGAAACGCCTCATCATGGACTGTATCCGCCGATGACATGGCCTTAGTTCGCGCCTATCTCAGGGCGGCAACAGGCACACCCGAGCCGTCTCCCAAGGTTATCAAATGGGAACTCAGGGTTTCATGGAGTGACGGCGAAGTGGAAGTGATGTGCAAATCCCTTCCCGAATCTTTGTTCTTGGAAATTCAGCAACACATCGTTGACTTGGAAAACCTACGCGAGCAAGACCCTGAAATGTATTTCATGGATAACGGAGTTTGAGCCATGCAAATCACAAATCTTAAGGCAAAGATTTCAGAACTACTGGAAGACAACCATCCCGCAGAACTTGAACGCTTGACTGGTGTAGATGCACGGGTATGCAGAAAGATTGTCCACGAACTTTATCCAAAGGATAAGGCTTGTTGGGAGCCTGAATCCATAGGTGATGGAACTTGGGGAATCTATGGCAAGAACTACGCGGGTGAATGGATCGACAAGAACGGCGATTATCTTTGCTTTGATACCAAGGCAGAGGCAAACCAATACATACAGGAGACTATGAAATGAGCCAGTACCAATTTATACAGGGAGACAAGGAAGTTACCCGCACATTCACCATTCCCGATTGGGACTGGGGAGAGGTGGGCAATACAAAACTGCGGCAGTTATTTGACATTCCCGAAGACAAACCGATGCACGACAACGCACGCCTGGATTTTTTCTTGAACTACTTACTTCAAGAGATTGATGTTGATTGTTTGGTTGGCTTTTACCTACGCCATGCACCATTGAAAGAATTAAAAGGCGAGGCAGAGGCTATCGGTTGCTACGAGTTTGAAGCATACGAAACAGGAGAAGAAGCATGAGAGTAACAATTGAATTTGACTTACCTGAAGGTCATCCAATGCCGACCGAGCATGACATCAAGATGCTGACTAGCCCCGATTGGTTGGTTGACGCATGGCATATCTCAGACATTCAAAGGGAGCATGATTGGCTAACCGACGAGCAAGCCCGCGAAGTCTTGGAGATGGTAGGTCGGCGGCGTGACTGCAATGTTGGCATCAATTGGTCAATGATTGAGAGCATTGTTTGCGATGAATTCCCTAACCCAGAATGGGAGGAAGAATGAAGCCCTACGAAGTAATCATTAGAGCGATCATTGTTAAATCAATTCGCGTACAGGCTGACTCACAAGAGGAGGCTATTCAAACGGCGCATGATCTATTCACATCAGATTGTGACGATCAGGAGCTGCGATATGAGCAAGAAACGATAGATGTTTTACAACCCGAACTAACCACAGGAGAATAATCATGGGCTTTTTTTCTAAGACTTGTGCCAAAACAAACTTGCCAGTCGTGGCTGACTGCAAAGGCTACCCCGAATTGAACGAGGTGATCGTTCTATATCCACGCGGAAAGAAGATCGAGGGATCTTATGACGGCTACGGCAGAGTAGGGGGCATCGACCTACTGCCTGACGGATACGAAGAAAAGAAATGGGATGCCCTTAAGTTTGTTCTCAAATCTAAATACGCGGGTGAATCATACAAAGACTTGGGAAAATCAGGTGACGAGTTGGCACAGGGTTACTTCATGTCTGATCGCTTCTTGGATCATTGCGTAGAGAAGGGTTCATTTAAGAACTACGCGGAGTACAAGAAGGTTCTCACCGAGTTGGGCGACTGGCTATGAATCACGAGGACTGCCCGCACGAGATAGTCCACATAGAAACCAATAAGACTATCGGCGAATACAAGAACTACAAAGAAGCTTACGCCGCCTACGAGAAGTTAGGTACAGGCAACGATGGCATGACAGACCACGCCATCGCAGTAATCATGGTATACGACAGAGAAGCCCGCACTTATGTGCCTAAGAAAAACCAGGAGAATTCAAATGCCTAATTGGTGCAACAACGACATGACAATCTCACACCCTGATCCCTACATGATCCAACGGGCGGCTGACGCATGGAATAGGGGAGAGTTCTTGCAAGATTTAATCCCCGAACCGAAGGAGCTTCCGACCAAGGAGGGCGGCGGGCAGATGCCTGACTGGTGGCATTGGAGGATAGCCAACTGGGGTGTAAAGTGGGACATAGGCAAAGACAAATACGGAGATGAGGCCGTAGTCCATGACGGCAGTTTCAATGTAGGTTTTGAAAGCCCTTGGTCGCCGCCAGTCGAGGCTTATAAGAAGCTTGTCGATATGGGTTTCAAGATCGAGGCTTACTACTTTGAAGGCGGCATAGGTTTCTGCGGCAAATTCAAAGATGGGTGGGACTGCGAGTATTCTTTGGAAGGACTGACGCCCAAGCAGATACGCAAACGCATACCTGTTGTGTTAAATAAGATGTTCGGCATTGCCGACTGGTACGAGGAGATGTTAAGTGAACAATAAAACTTTTAAAGAAGCAGAGCACGAGGCTGTTGATAACGCTTTCATTCTTTTGGATTTGTGCCAGTCAAAATTTAAAGATCCAGCAGATGCGTTGTTTGCGATGGTCGTGGCAATAGCTACGATTGCCAAGGCGATAGACATGAGCCTACCCGATTTGTTTGAGGGAATAACTATAGCTAGCAATAGCGTGACCAAAGGTGATATGCAATGAACGATAACCAAATCCGCCGCTACCCGCGCACAACGAACGAGGCATTCCCTAATTCACCAGAGTACGCACAGGCTATTGAGAGATGCGACACGCACTCAGGGTCGGGATTGTTTGAGTTCATCCTACTGCTCATTGCTCTCGGATTGATAGCCCTTGGCATTGGTTTGTGGTTATGAAATACCGAGTTAGGTTACAAAGAACCTACGAGTTTGAGTTAGAGCTAGACGCAGAATCCAAAGAGGAGATAATGCGTTTAGTTCTAGCCTCAGACGACACACCCGAAGCACACTCAACAAAGATCGTGAGTATCAATGAAGAAACAAGCCCTGTTCGCGATCTTTTTGCATGAGATGGAAGATGGAACTGTCTATGTCACCTCCGATATTATTGGAGAGGGAGATCAGATCTTTGACATAGGCAGCGACATCCTCCAAAGCCTCAAACTTATGAGCCAGTTAGATGACAATGTGAACTTGGTTAGACCCCAAGTCTCACAATACTTTCAGTAAGCTCTGACCGAAGGCGAATGATCCCATCCTTACATAGGCATCGTTCGCATCTTCCCCCACATGGTCGCTCATCCAGTACTTCCAACCGATCTCCTTAGCCACGCGCTCCCCAGTACCGCTCGCATCGTTGTCGGCTACGATAATTCCAGGTGTCTCTATGCCCGCCGCGATCTTCTTCATGTTCCCCGCGCTGAAGCACACATGAATGATGTAACGCCGCTTGAACCTCTTAAGCACAGCCTGAATAGACAAGGCAGTAGCGTAGCCTTCGCACAGGATATCCACTCCGCCGTTGTCGATCTTGATCTCCGCGTTACTGGTTCTCTGACCATAGAGAAACTTCTTTCCACCCTCTTGGTCGATCATCTGACAACCCACAAGATGACCCTGCACACGCATAGGCAAAATCAGGAACTGCTTACCCTCATGCACCCAGATATAACCCTCGGCATCAGGGAATCCCTTGCGCTTGAGATAGTCGTGGCGACCCAGTTGGCATGACTTCATAATGAAAGCCGCCTTGTTAGCCGCCTCCTGTTGGTCTGCCCTTCTCCTGTTCTCTACCTGTTGTAGCTCACGGGCTATCCGCGCATGGTCAATCTTGACTGGCGTATCTGGTTTCCACACGGACACATCAGTATCCATCGCATGGTTCTGCACGAAAGCATGGTCGCCCATGAACTTGACCGCGCCGTTACGCTTGTTGGGATGGTCATCTGTGGGATACCTACGCCAATACCCAATGGGCGGCGGAGAGTCAATCAGGATTCCATGCGCTCTGCAAAAGTTTACTAAGTCCATTACGCAGTCCACCATTGTTCAGCCATTGCATCAGCTACACCTTGGAAGGTCATGCTACGAAGCTTCCATCTGTCATCGCTTGGGGGTAGGTAGTGCAACCGCTCCCGCTTGTTCTTGGGTAGTTCCATCATCTGAGATTTCACATCGTTGGTAGGGTGAAGCACAGGCAAATTCTTGAGCCACAAACAGGTAGCCTTCTGCTCCATGTGACCGAACATCCAAGGCTGAATGATCTGATCGGGCTTCCTCCACAACCTAGACATGATGCAGATTGGATTCTCGATGGCGATACGAGGGATGTCACACTTAGCCAACATCATGAAGAACGAAGCACTCATCTGCTGAGAGCCATTCATTTTCTTTTTCTCAAACCAAGCCGCGCCAGACACAGACAGATCGGTGCATGGCGGATGGGCAATCATCAAGTCCCAAGGGTAGTCGAGTACATCCCGCACATCCCCCTGATAGTGGGGGCCGACCACCTCCGTTGGCAGTAAGTCACAGCTCATTGCCTCATGCCCCTTGGCTATGAACGCATCGCGCACACGGCCTGAGTATTCACACGCTACTAAAACTCTCATCTCTGTCTCCTGATCTGTCTGATGTACCGCTTGATGCCAGCGTCTACGAACTTGGCTATGTCTTGGTTTGGGGGCTTGGGCATATCGTGTAACTGTCTCGGCCACACCCCGAACTTTTCTTTGTACACATTCGCAGCTCGACCCTTAGACCAACCTTGATGATTCACATACCATTGAAGCATTGACCACCAGTCCTGCTTGATATCCCGCGTAGCCATGTTCGCACCCAGCTCCACCAACTCACCCTCTACCTCGGTGACTTTGTTCTTACGCTCACGCACATGACCGCAGTTAAGGCAAGAGTCCAGACGCGGAGGGAAGTAAGCCTCACACTTGGGACACTTACACTCAGACTTCTCCCGCTCGCTCGGCTCTGTCTTGGCCTTCTCTTTTCCATCGTCCAGTACATGAACGCCGTTCTCAAATACGTCATCCCACTCCTCGCGAAACCTCATGTAGTTTCCTGAGTGGTCAAGCCACACCGCGTATTCCTTTGTCGGATGCCCGCGCATGATCCTACCCATCTGCTGAATGTGGGAGGACAGAGACTTTGAGAATGGCCTAGCCGACACGCCGATCATTACATCGGGTACGTCAAACCCCTTGGTCAGGATGTCTGTGGCGATCAAGCCATGAAGCTCAGTGTCTGGTCTGCTGAAGTCCTCGATCACATCCTTCTTGAACTCGTCGTCATCCCGATAGCTGATGCTGACAAAGTTGTACCCCGCCTTGGCAAACTCCTGAGATAGATGCGCCCCGTGAGCCACGCCCGAACAGAACACAATGGTCTTGACTGGCTTGCCGAATATCTCATTGGTCTTCTTGACCCAAGTAGCAACGATATCCCCTGTGATCTTCATGCCTCGGTCGGTAGCTTCCTTCTGTGACCACTCGCCCGCCACCTTCTTGGCTCCACTCATGTCCATCTCTTTAGAGATAAACACACGCAATGGCACGAGAACCTTGGCCTCCACCAGCTCCTTCGTTGTGACTGTGGAGATTACGTTCTCATACACACGACCCAAGCCCTTGGTGAATGGCGTAGCCGTCAGTCCTATGACGCGGATGTCAGGATTGTTCTTAATGAATTCAACTGTGGCCTCCCGCGTCTGATGCGCTTCGTCCACGATCATCAGGTTCAAACCAGGAAACTCACCCCTGCGCTCCAACGTTTGAGCAGAGCAGACTTGGATGTTCTCGTAAGGTCTGTCCCTCCAATGCCCAGACTGAAGCACACCATGATCTATGTCGTACTTGTCTAGGCGTAGGCTAGTCTGATCGCACAGGATGATCCTGTCCACAATCATTGCTCCCTTGTTGCCCTTCTTTTTGGTAGCTTCAAGTAAAGCAATAGCCATCTCTGTCTTGCCCGCGCCAGTAGGTGCGTAAAGGATTTGTCTTCTCAGCCCCGAAGCAAACCCCTTACGCAAGGCGTCTAACGTGTTGGCCTGATACGGCCTTAGTTCTAGTCCCATATTTAACTCCACTGTCGGCACACTAGCCCGCCGACTTGGGCTTTACTTACAAACCTGCCGCCTTTAGTTTCTTTTGAAGCATAGCGACTTGCTTCTTGAGCTGACCATTCTCGGTCTGATATGAGTTACGGGTGATCTTGATGGCATCCAACTCCGCCTCAAGCACACGAACCTTCTCTCTCAATTCCTTGATTGTTTCCGTGGCCTTGTCTTTCCCGTCAGAGCTGCCGCCCATCTCGGCGATGGCTAACTTATCCTTCAGCTCCTCGTTCTCTGCGGCTAAAGACTCAAGCAACTCAGCTTGTGGGTCGTACTTGAACTCCTCTTCCTTCTGCGGGAGCGGCTCGGCCTTAGTGTTGATGGCTTCACTCGTAGCTTTACGCTCAAATGTTTTCTTACCCATCTTATACTTGACTGTATCGGGCTGTATACCACGCTCGGCCTTGACCTTTCGGACAAACTCGGCAGATACACGGCAAGCCTTGGCGATCTCAGCGTTGTTCCAGAACTGCCACTCAAAGTCATCAAGCATATCGTTAACGTTCTTACGCTTGTCTGCATTGGTTCGTGGCAATCCATTGTCAAAGTTTGCACCCTTAGAGAAAAGGATGGCATCCCGAAGTGTGCCTGTCACAACGTTGCAACAGATGCTGGCTTTGCCTAGCTTCTTGGTGGCGAAGTAACGATGAAAACCATCGGCCAAGTAATACTCTAAGCCGTTGAAATAGACTGTCACATCGGGAAACTTATCCCCCGAAGCCATTGCCTCTGCGTAGTTGTCGATCTGCTCTTGGCTGATGGCCGAGCGGGACTGGGTTCCTCCGTCTATGCGGAGAAGCTCCATGTTTAGGACTTTCATTTGATTCCTCTCAGCGACCAACCCAGTTGGAAGTAATGCCATTTAGTTTGAATGTTCGCATTGGAGTACCGCTTGCCGTCCCACAATTCGCTTACTTGCTTGGACTTTGTAGCCATGAAAGCTTCAAAGACTTTGCGTACCTCTGTTAATTCTGGTTTCATTCTCGACCTTTCCAAAAGTTTACTTCTCGTTGATAGTGGCAGATTAAATCCTCCAACATATCTATGTACTTAGCATTCCAGGCTAACCTAGCTTGCATTTTCTTAATCATCATTGCCTCTGTTTCAGGTGTCGCGTTGATGATTTGACTGCCCAACACTTTGCGCAATACCATTTGTCTGGATTCATCTGAATCCCCCCCTCTGGCACTTTCATTTCGTTGCATTTACTACACTCCTTTGGTTGATGTACTGGCTGTTTCCCGCCGATTGATAATTGTTGTTTTACGAACCCGTTCATTTCTTCATACCCCTTACGTAACAGGCGAAGGATGCCGCCGTGTCCCCGAAGTTGGTCATCTTGTCAAACTCCAAGGCCACCTCCTCTAGTACTTGGTTGCGTTGGGACGGAGACACAAAAATATCATAGTGGTATGGCTGACCCTCAATGTCACGCAGTATCTGCTTGCCAAGATTGCTATGCTTCTCCACCTCGTTAAAGGCTTCGTCTTCTTCGCTTGTCCATTCAGTCATGTTTTTTCCTTCCTGCTTTAGATACAAAGGCCACACCTGACCAAGCGGTGTAAACAAAGGGCTATCTTGGTCTGTACTTACCGCGCCGTTGCTTGGGTCATACCATGCTATTGGTTTATCCATGATTCTTTTCCTTCAGTTTGGCTTCAATGGCTTCGGCATAAACTTTAAATGTCGGAGGCATCTCATACTGGCTCATTAACAAGCTGACCGCAGTAGCAACATCAACAGATCGCAAAGCCTCAAGCCTTTCCGCATCCGTCAGTCCCACCCAAGGGCGAACGTAGTCTTGAATGTCGTCGTCATCGTCTTTCATCTCGGTGCATCCTCGTAGTTGTCAGGGTTGAACTTCGGCTCTCGCTTGTCGTTCTTGTCCTTCGGGTTTGGGAATGGGGGGAAAGGCCATGTCATTCTCCCCTCGCTTTCAGCATTGCGTCTGCCATAGAGTAGGCATCCATAGCAAGGCCATCCATCCACCCGTTGGGGTCGAGCATGTCCATGTCTTTGTCAAGAAAGCTCTGCGTCAATGGCTTCATGGCCTCCGCCGCAAAGTAGTCACGCAAGGTCATGCCTTCTCTGTCCTCAAACTGCATGATGTTGCGGTTATATGTTTTTGTTGGAAATGCTGGTTGGTTCATACTTCCTCCTGTAGTGATATTGGAATGTAGAAGCAAGCTTTACTCTTGCTGTCCTGTACGTTGACTACGCCGTTGCCGCGTGTCTGCTCGGGGTGATCCACCCACCGCTTACAGTTCTCGCACTTGGGACTGACAACCTTCGGTTTACACCGCGTGTATTCTGGCAGAAGCGGCGTCATGCTGACCCCAAGATCTCGTTCTCGATCAGCTCAATCAAAGCAGGATCGAGTAAGTCAAAGATGTCTTCACCCTTAAAGTACACCGACTCAATCTCTATGGAAGCTCGGTAGTCTGGCTCCGCCTGGATGCCGTTGATGCGTAGGGAAATATCCTCGGGCACGTAGTCAAAGTTGACCATCAGATCCCGACCTTCACTCTTGTATAGGTAGTGGCTCACTGCTTCTCCTGTTGTACATTTGTGTAGGATTATACACTAAGTTACAGAAACATGAGTAAGTACAAACCCGTACAGCCACTTTTGGCCATAGGTTCCCCAAGGGTGAGAAGCTCTCTCCCTCTCCCAGCGCAGCTCTCTTGTGGAGTGGCCTAGAGTACGCAGAACGCAGCGATTCGTCGGTAGGGTGCTTGTTATCACCATGGTCACGCTACCTTGCCCAGTCCCTCGCTGACAGGCTGGACGGCTTTTAGTCTGGGGGTGTGCCAGTGCCGGTGTTCTGTTCCGCGCCACCCATGCAGGTGCTTGCTATCGTGCGGAGTACGGCTGCTGTAGGAGGAGAGACTGGGACTGCTCACATTAAGCAGTGTTTTTCAAAACTTGCATTTCAATCTTAGAAGATATGACGGCGCTAACCCGACACACAATCCCAGTCTCAAAACAAAAAGGCCACTTAAGGCTACATTCCGGTTGCGACCTTGCCTAATGACTCTCCGACCGAAAGCATTAGGTAAAGCGGAATATAGCCATAAATGGCCTTAACTTGTCACTCGCAACAGTAACACGGCGTTTATATCAAAGAATATCAGGCTGTGTCAAGACCCTATGAAAAAAAAGTGGCCCCAGTTACGAGGCCACAAAGCAAAGGAGAAAGCAACGAAAGACCCAGCCCTCTGGTTGCCACCATATTACTCGCAACGCTTTAAAGTTTCAAGAGCTTCGTCTACAGAATTTACAATCACCAACATCCCGCCGCGCCAGTCGTCAAAGAACTTCTGCTCCGCCTCGGTCAGCTTACGCGCAGACGGAACCTTCTCCCCATCCTTAACCTCCATCAGGATCGTGTACCCACGATAGCCAACCAGGAGATCAGGTATCCCATCCCCCTGAGAGATGATCCGAACTACCGCGCCAGCTTTACGCATGGCATCTACGATTGCATTCTGATTGGCGTCGATCCGATTGGCGTATCTCATGGTTTCTCCTAGGTGATACATTTATTTTAACCTACCTATTGCAAAGTGTAAATATAACAGGTACAATCACAGACATGCTGACTGGTTTACTGTGGTTTGGTTCGGCGCGATGCGGTCAGGCTCGGTCGGGCAAGGCGTAGCGAGGTCGGGCGAGGTCAGGATTGGCAAGGAACTGGAAACAGTCGATAGATGATTGGCAACAGTCATCCTTCGAGTGTTTGTGCGGCGGGGCGGGCTCGGGCATGGACGGCTGGGCAAGGTCAGGCTGGGCGAGGAACTGGTAACAGTCGATTGAGCATTCTAAAGAGTGTTCCTTCGAGTGTTTCGGCTCGCAAGGGTTCGGCTGGGAATGCAAGGGTGCGGACTGGTTCGGCACGGTCGGGTAAGGATCGGAACGGCGAGGCGAGGCGGGGACTGGCGAGGAGCTGGTAACAGCCGATAGGGAATTAGAAATAGTTCTCCTTCGGGTGTTACGCAAGGCGAGGAAGGGCTTGGTATGGCGCGACAGAGCGAGGCATGGACTGGTGAGGCGAGACACGGTGAGGCGAGGTTTGGACTGGTTCGGCGTGGGCTAATGTAGCGGCAATGGAATTGGTAACAGTTTTATTGTCGATACAAAGTGTGTATCAAATAACTTAAAGGAAAAGCAACATGAAAACTATCCCAGTGAAAATCACAGGATCATCGTCTTTACTCATGCACTCTGATCGCTTTGCGAACCCGCTAGACCCAATGGCCAAGGCTCACAAAGAACTGACTAGCAAGCGCAAGAAGACTGACGACGACCACTTCGCCATCGCCCGAAGCGAGTTCATCGGCGGGTGCTACTGGAGCGAAGAAAAGGGATTCTTTATTCCCGCACAGAACCTGGACTCATGCCTGATCGCGGCTGCTAAGCTTCAGAAGCTCGGCGTTAAGTTCAAGCAAGGTGTTCAAGTACTGGAAGACGAGCTGCCCCTCGATGGCTTTAAGAACATGACACCAGAGAAGCTGTGGGAAAACCCAAAGAACATTGATGCTCGCGGCGTGAAGGTCGGCATGGCTAAGATCATTCGCTACCGCCCCATCTTCCGCAGTTGGTCACTGTCTGCCACCGTTGTGGTGAACGAAGACGTAGTGAACGTCAACGAAGTTAAGAAGGCTCTTGTCGATGCAGGTGCTTTGATTGGCTTGGGTGACTACCGCCCACGTTTTGGCCGCTTTAATGTGGAGTTTGTATGAACGAACCCAAACTGTTTCCCGCTTGGAAACAGGCGGTCAAGACGCTACTGGACAACGGACTTACATACGGAAGTGTGCTCAAACGCGGGTACATATCGGAGCTGTGCGAAGTACCGAAGCCAGTCGATATTGATGACGTCCGTAGATATGACCTTGAAGTGTTGCGTTGCATCACAGAGATCAAGGACATCTTGCTGACCGCTCACTGTATGTTAATGGTCAGCGACCACGCAGGTAACTACATCATCGTTGAACCTGAATCCCAAACCCAACACGCAGTTGAAATTGGTGTCAGAGCTATTAGCCGAGAGATGAAGCGCATGGCCATGGGCGTGAGCTTCACGAAGACCGAACTCTTAACCGACGAAGGCCGAAAGAAAAACGCAGACGCTCAGGCCAAGATCTCAAAGCTAGCCGGAATGTTAAGCATAGAGAAGCGAGAGCTTCAGCAAATAGCAGACAGGAGTCAGCCATGAAATTCACAAACAAGTTCAATTTGCCGCAGACATTTGTCAATGTAATCCATCGGCCTACTTACTCTAAGGGTAAGGCTCACATCTCTGCGACAGAGATCATCAACTCACCCCGTATCGTTCAGCTTAAGAAGAAGTACTGGGACGAGATAGAGCAAGACGCAAGCGAGATGGTGTGGTCACTGTTCGGCTCTGCCGTTCACAACATCTTGGAACACGGCAAGGATGAGCACCACGTTGTTGAAGAGCGCATACACTTGCACTTTGACGGGTGGGATATCTCTGGTGCTATCGACCTGCAAGAGTTTGAACCCAACGGCACAGTCACGATCAGTGACTACAAGGTTACTGGTGCATGGGCGGTGATGAATGAGAAGGATGACTGGCATCGTCAGCTCAACATCTACGCATGGATGGTAGAGAAAGCCAAGAAGGTTCCAGTTGGTAAGCTTCAGATCATTGCGATCATTCGTGACTGGTCTGCCCGCGATGCTCAGACTAAAGAGGGATACCCCCAGTCACCCGTCGCAACCATTGACATTCCACTGTGGACATTTGAAGAGCGCGAAGCATTCATGACCAAGCGCATCAACGATCACGGCACGGCTCTGTTTGAGATGGAGACTGACGGCGACCTACCAGAATGCACATCAGAAGAAATGTGGGAAAAGAAAACGAGCTACGCCTTGAAGAAGGATGGCAACGTCAGAGCAAAGAGCGTTCACGAAACACAAGAAGAAGCGCAAGAAGCACTAGCCAAAGCTGTAGCGGCGGCGAAGAAGAGTGAATCCTTTTCAATAGAGATTCGCCAAGGGGAAAGAACACGCTGCAAAAGCTACTGCCAAGTCGCGCCGTTCTGCACACAGTATCAAAACTATTCATCAACAATGGAGTAAACAATGTTCATTTCAAACTTGGAAAAAGAAAACATTCACACTGGGATGCTTAACTTGCACTCAGAGGTTGCAAAGCTCAAGACAGATTTACTGGTCTTGACGGCAAAGATTAAAGTATTGGAAGAGAGAAAGCCCGAAGCTACCAAGCCCGCAAGGAAAAAGAAACCCATGACTGCCGCGCAGAAAGCCAAGCAACGCCAGTACCAGAAAGCCTACAACGAGCGCAAGAAAGCGCAAGCGATGGCCACAAAACTTTTAACAGAGGAAACAAATGTCAGTACATAAGAAACTAATGGCGGCTAGAGTAAAACTCCAAGCCACCGAAATGAAGAAGTCAGGACTGAACAAGTTCGCGGGCTACTCATATTTTGAATTGGGTGACTTCATCCCGCACATTCAAACCATCTTTAACGAGATCGGTTTGTGCGGCGTGGTGTCGTTTGATTCCACTCACGCGACCCTGTGCATCACAGACGTAGAAGACGGCACACAGATCGTTGTGACTTCACCGATGGCAGAAGCCAACCTGAAGGGTGCTCACCCCATACAGAACCTAGGCGCGGTTGAGAGTTATCAACGCCGTTACCTTTGGATGACGGCGATGGAGATCGTTGAGCATGACATCATTGACTCTGCTCCGCCAGCAGTCGAGAAGCCACCAGAGCCTAAGCCTGAACCGAAGCCCGAAGCCAAACCCAAAGCGGTGGCAACGGGTAAGCCTCCCGCAAAGATAGAGGGCAAGGACGAGAAGGCTCCTTGGTATCTCAAAGTTACAGCAGAACCAGGTACTGACATTCAGTCTTGGGTTTCTCTTGTAGTAGATATGACGAAGATGGGATTGAACGAGACAAGCTCGGAGTCTGACATTATGAAGTTGTTCACCAACAATCGAGTCATATTTGACAAGCTCAAAGCTGAAGACGAAGCAAGTTACACAGCCTTGATGCTTGAATTTAAAACCGCCAAAGAAAAACTGAAAGGATAATCATGTCTCAATACCCTAACTCTGGAATGCTCGGCAAAGCGAAGCAACCCAAGATCAACCCCAAGTCTCCCGACTACACCGGCCACCTTGACATCGACATCTCTCTCTTGAAAGAGATGATCCGCGAAGCTCAGGACGAGCAAGCAGAGTCTGTGAAGATCAAGCTCGGTGCTTGGATCAAAGAAGGGCAATACGGAAAGTTCTTTAGCATCAAGATCAGCACGTACAAGAAGCCTGAATCCGCGCCAGCTCCTAAGATTGACGAGGAAGACATCCCATTCTAAAATGGTATACTTAAGGCATACCGTTTTAAGGAGCAATCATGAAGGTATGTCGAGAGTGCAATACAGAGAAGCCTCTAACTGAGTTTTACAAACATTCGCAAATGGCTGATGGGCATTTAAATAAATGTATCCCATGCGTCAGGAGCAGGGTTGGTAAGCACAGAGAGTTAAATCTTGAAGCCATTCGCGAATACGACAAGAAGCGATCAATAAAGCCGCATCGAGTCCAAGCGCGAAAAGAGTACCAACAAACGGAGGCTGGAAAGCTATCAAAGAAAAGAGCAATCGCTGCATACAACAAAAGGTATCCAATGATTTATGCGGCTCATGTCATCACCGGAAATGCAATACGTGACGGCAAGCTCTTTCCGGCGAAAAGTTGTTCGGTCTGTATGCAGAATGAAAAAATTGAAGGACATCATGACGACTACACCAAACCACTGGATGTACGCTGGCTGTGTGAAAAGTGCCACAAGGAGTGGCACAGACACAATAAACCAATCTACAAATAACCATGAAAACATCTAACTTTGAGGCGGTCAAGGTCGCCCTGAAGCAGGACAAAACAGGATTTGTCCTTACGCTATCCATGCACCCAGACGAAGTTCCAGAGGAGATCCTCCGTGACTTTGTTGGTGCTAGGTATCAGGTGGTCATGGTCAGACTGACGGGCGAAGAAAAGCCCATGAACAGGGAGCAGGAACACGCACACGACCCTACCCGCATGGCAGGGATGATGTGCCGAGAGCTTGCTTTCCACAAGTTCCTCTATGACGGAGGCCACATCTTCATGGCCAATGAAGAAGAAGCTACCAACTGGCTAAAAGAATTTCTTGGAGTCCAGTCCAGAACAGAGATCAAAGACAACCCACAAGCGCAGCAGAAGCTTCGCGTTATCAATCAGGAGTTCCAAGCATGGAAGACAACCGTTTAATCCCCTACTCAGTCCACCTGAGAAAGGACATCTACGACAAACTAAAGCTTGCCGCAGGTCAGCGCAAAGCTTCGGCTCTGGTGCGCGACGCCATCACCATGTTGGTAGAGGGTGACGATGCCTTTAACAGCGGCTACAACAAAGGTATCCGCGATGCTATGGAAGAAATGTACGAGGACGAAGCCGCTTCACGAATTTATTTTGATGATGAACAGATCGCACACAGACTCGTAGAAAGACTTAAGCTAATGATCGTCAGCCAAAATCCGAAAGGAAAGAAAAATGGTAAAGAGAAAGCTTGAGGGGGTGGAGAGCCTGATTAAAGTTGAGGATGTTGACCTGCAACACATGACGCTGACTGACTTCTTTGTTGCGTTTTCCCTACTAAATACTATTCCAGGAGACAACGCCGAGCAGGATGCCCGCCGTGCGTATGACAGAGCGGAAGCTTTGGTGCGGGAGCGGTTTCTAAGATCATGAACAACAAGCTAACGCCCAAGCAAAGGTATCACATAGCCCGCGTGAAGGCTCTGCCTTGTTCGGTCTGCGATGAACCAGGCCCCAGTGCGGCTCACCACGTAAAGCAACACCAGCAATATACTGTTGTGGCTTTATGTACGAGCTGTCACCAAGGGCCGGTTCTTGGCTGGCATGGACGGAAACGGATGTGGGCAATCAAGAAGATGGATGAGCTTGATGCCCTAGCAGTCACCATAGAAAGACTACTTGATGAATCCCTACAAAATAGATGAGCCTACCGTCATCAGCTTTTCAGGCGGCAGGACATCTGCATACATGTTGTGGAGGGTATTGCAAGAAAACAACGGCCTTCCGCCAGAGGCCAAGGTTTGCTTTGCCAACACAGGCAGGGAGGAAGAGGCTACGCTGAAGTTTGTCAACGACTGCTCCGTTAACTGGGGTGTACCAGTCACTTGGATTGAGTACGTCTCCCACGAAGAAGCCGACCTTAGATTCAAAGAAGTAACCTACGAAACTGCAAGCCGCAACGGAGAGCCGTTTGAGGAAGTGATTCGGCACTACCGCAAGCTACCCAATCCAATCAACAAATCCTGCACCGCCGAGCTGAAGATCCGCGCAGTGGCGAGATACTTAAAGTCCTTGGGCTGGGAGGAGTGGGTTGCAATGGTTGGCATCCGAGCTGATGAGCAAAGACGGGCAGCCAAATTAAAGGCCGATAGAAAGGCCGAGACACCGATAGCACCCTTGGCTACCACCGGTGTGGATATTCACGTTATAGAGGCGTTCTGGGCGACCCAGCCGTTCAAATTAGAGCTGACCACATTCAATGGCAAAACATTGGCAGGAAACTGTGACCTTTGCTACCTGAAACCAGCAGGTCAAATCCTATCCTTAATCCAAGAGAAGCCTGAGCGGGCGGTCTGGTGGGCAAAGATGGAGGAGTTGGCCGCCACCATGACTGACGGTAATGCAAACAAGTTCAGGATCGACAGGCCAAGCTACGCCGAGATGCTGGAATACTCCAGAAAGCAAACAGATATGTTTGATCTTTCCGGAGAATCCATCCCCTGCTTCTGCGGAGATTAGGGTAAACCCCTATGGGTGTTGCAACGTTGTGACCTTTTTAGATCTTAGCCATCGCCCTGAGTTCTTTGATGTTGATGCCTTTGAGCATATCCCGCTCAATCGTGCGAAGCTCTTTGATGGCCTCCATCTTCTCATCGGCAGACATCTCGCTATTGGGTAGATTCGTAATTTGACTAATCGCCTTACGAATGTCACCCAACTGATCGGTCATCTTAGCAATACCCTTGGACATGCCGTAGCGCATAAGAATCTCTTCTTTGGACAAGTACTCTTCAATCTTCTCTGGGCTTCTGACCTTCAGGTCTGCCATTGTGTTGGCCACCTTGGACACTTCATCCCGCAAGACATAGAAGTCATTCTTTAAGCCAGACTCATACTCACGGGAGATGAATCCGCTAGTGCCTGGAAGCGTAGCGGCGGCCTCACGCCAGCTCATTGTCGGGCGATCCACGTTGGGGTCGCTATGTAGCAGGGGGTTGGTCATGTAGATAACCAAGCCACCAGCAGATCCGAACATGCCACGAATCAAGTGGTCAGCCGCAATCGGAGAAACCAATCCAGAGCTACCAAACCACTTAGCCAGCTCTGAAGTTGAATCGGTGAACTGGCGGGCAGTTTCTTTTCTCTTCTCAAACTCACCCACAAGTGGGCGGCCTGTGAAGAAGCTGTAATTGATGCCAACTTCAACCAATGGCTTAATAGCCTGCGGCACAGGGGTGGGCGAGAGCAAAGCAGAACCAAGAACGTTCTTGATGGAATCACGGAACTTTCGGCCATCCTCATATCCCTTGTCGGTAATCAACAAGTACATGTGCTCAGTGATAACTTTCGGCAAGGTGAACAAGTCAGCACGAAGCGGAATGCTCAATCCACCAGTACCTGGAATCATCAGCAAGCGGTCACGCACGATGGCAGGTTTGTTCTCGTAGTCCTCATCGTCACCGTTCATCATTGCATAGATCAATGACAGAGCCATAACCGATGCGGTCGTAGCAAACAAAGTCTCAAATGCAGCCTTGCGCTCTGTTGGAGACGAGCTAACGCCGGTGATGGTCTTGTAAGCCACGTTCTGGGCGGCAAGGTAAGCGTTAAAGAACGGGATAACCTGACCAGCCAAGGCAAGGTTTTTACTTGTACCCCTGCGACGAACGTTCCAGATCTCAAATGATTTCTCTAAAGCCTCGGCCTTGCTTAGACCCTGAGCTTCGGCGGCTAGAAACACGGCCTGACGGACGGCATTATCAGAAGCCATAGCAATGTGAGATAAAACATTCTTTACTTTGTTCAGCACGCCTGGCTGGGCCTTGAACCCAGCGTAGATTTCAGCATCCATGCGAACCATAGAAGATGTGAAATCACGTACACCCACGACACCGAACTGTTTCAACTCGTCTTGGGTCTTGCTTCGGTTAAACAAAGTCAATGCAAACTCTTTCACGGCGCGAGCAGGGATGGTCAGCGCGAACCTAGGCTTCAGGCCAGACGAGAACATCGCAGCAAATGCGTCTTGAGGAACCTGAGACACAGAGAACAGCGGGTACAAAACCACCGACTGGCGTAGCATGTTGGAGAGCTTAGACGCCCACTTCCAAGATGGAATGGCAATAGCCTCTAGCCCAGTGAAAGCTTCAATGAACATGGGGTCAGCCATGTCATAGAACTCTTCCTTACCATTACGCCATACGCGAACAACGTTTTCGCCGGAGGAGCGGTCTTTCACCTTCTTAGCCATCTTCACTTCAGGATCCAAGGCGGCGTCGATCAAAGACAGGGCAGACTGGTTACGAACGGCACGGTTGATAGAGTACTGAGTCCAGCGGATCATGTTGTCAAAGATGTCGTTGACAGGCTTGTCCGATCCTTTGAGCTTCTTCTCTTTGGCTTGAACCATCAAACCACGAATGTACTCTTTCGGGCCGTTACCCTCTTCAAGTTGATCTTCACGGAAGAACGGAACGTAGTCAGCATTGTCCAACAGGAACTCAGCTTCCTCTTGCGTCCATAATCCAGAGTCCACCAGAATCTTGGAAGTGTTTGCACGGATGGCATTCCAAGTCTCCACTGCATTATTCAGCTCAGGCATGGAGGCAAACAAAGAATTGCCAGCAGCAATCTCGTCATCCGTCATGTGAATGAACTTCTTTTCAGTCAATCTCTTGGAAGCCTTGTCACTCAAAGCACTAGCGGCAACAGGCTTTTCCTTGCGGATGGCGGCGGCCTCGGCTCTCATCTGAGCAACTTCACGTTCAATCTGGTCGTTGAACTCAACCATAGACTTCAAACGCTTAGCCTCAAACGCAGTGTGAGCAATCAGCTCGGCCTGCTCTTTGGTCAAGCCATACTTCTCGGCAACCCTGTCGATGTCTCGGGACAGCTCAACGAAGTTAGCGTCATCCTTAACACCCTTCCACTTGTACAGCTCTTTGTCGTAGACAACATTACCTTGAGTAATAAACAGACTAGCCACCGCATCGGCGTGAACAGTCTGGCTCAGACTGGTGCTCAGTAGCGTACCGATCTTATCCTTAGCAGCCTTGGTTGAATCCATGACTGCACGGCGGATAGAGTTATTCAAGGCGGCATCGCTTGAGAATGCCCATGTCTGAACCCGATCCAAGAACTTGGTGACAGCGTTACCAGCCTCATCAGCCGTCAGCTTTGGATTGTCCTTGACGTTATCCCAAGACTGACGAACCTTGGCAATGTAACCAGCCTCTGGCGCTTTGACTGTGCGGCCAAGCTTAGCCATGAGGTTCAACGCATCTTGCCCTGCGGCAGTAGAAGATCCTTCTTGGTTTGCAAAGGTTTCGCTGATAGCGCCCTTAGCCTTCTTCATAAACTTATTGCCAGCAGAAGAGAAAGACTTTGGTATTGAAGCCGCACCCTCGCCGCCGTACTGCTTCTTGGCAGCGCCCCAAGTCTCGCTAACGTAGTCATCCAAGCCGCTCAGGTCGTTGGCATCCACCAACAAAGATCCGTTGCGAAGCTGGGCAGATGGAGCTAAGTCGTGCAACTCAGCTAAATCATTCCTGCTCGCAAAGACAGACTCAAAGTATGCGCGCTCATCCTTAGACAAAGGAATGCCACCAACGCCCTGCTTGTTAGCAAACAACTCTTGAACCTTCTTAGAGAACAGACTCTGCTGTTCACCCGTGGTTGCCCTCTTCTTTCCTGGCCCAAAGTTGTAGCCAACCCGCTCCATGCCGTTGGCGATCTCATCGGTATCCACTGACAAAAGTCTGTCTGTTGTACTAATCAGGCGATCAAGTGCGCTCTCGTATGGGGGAGCAACACCTAGAACCTTGCGAACTAAATTCACCAGCTTGCTGAACGCATTACCTTCGCCAACCTTGATGCCGAACATATATTTCTGCATCCGCTCGTCAGTGATGCCCCAAGACACCATCTCGTCGGGATCAGTGAATGCGTTGTTAACACCCTTGTCCGAATCTCTTGTAAAGTCATTCAGATTGCCGCTCTTAACGTCGTCTTTAAAGTTTGCAAAAACTTTGCTATACAAATCCCTGATCTCTTTAACGATTGGATCGGTAGACTTCAGGAAGTGCAACTGGCCGCGAGTGGCAACGTGCAACAACTCGTGCAAGATGGTGCGGTACTCAACTCCAGGTGGATAGCCCGCTTGATTCTTTACAACTGTTGGGCCGTTCAGAATGATATTGATCGTAGTGTCTTCGCCGCCAGCCTTGGTTCCCCAAATGAAGCTGGTCACACCCCTAGCGTTACGCATACGGGTCGGGCGAGTACTATCGCTTAGAACCTCAAAGCCAAAGCGGATACCACGGGCTTGCATCTGCCTGATACGGTCGTAAACCTTCTGGGCAAAGTACTTAGCCACGGCGTTAGGTGCGTTGTCAATCGCCCACTTGGACACCTCAATCATGGACTTACCCTCGATAGCTTTGGCTACGTCTAGGTTTTCCTTGGTATTACTAAACCCAAGATTAGATTTCTCTGCTGAGTAAAGGAACTCAGACTTGGGTGCGTACTCAACATCCTTGGCAAGCATGAAGTTGCCAATCTGAATCATCTCTGAAGCCTTTGCTACAGGCTCACCAGTTACGCGGTCGTAGAAGTAGCCACGCTGTGCGGGGTTAAAGTTGACTTGCGTCCATGAAGAATCTTTGCTAAGGCGCTTGACTTCAGCGTAAGCCTCCTCTGGCGTGATTGGAACCCATGTTCCTTCGGCAGTTTGGAGTGGTTCTTTGGCTGGCTCAATGCCCATGGTCAGGCTCTTCTCCTGATCTCTTGGCGCAAAGAACACATCCTTAATACGAGCCACGCTTGCGTAAGAGATTACATCTCCAGCAGATTTGTATGGCTCACCAGTCTTAGGATTAAAGTTCTCCTTGCCTTTGTGGATAGAAACCACATTGGCACCAGCTTCACGAGCGGGCAAGTCCATACGCAAACCAACTCGCGTACCTTCTTTAATCGGCGTATTCAGCTTGCCATTGCCACCGCCCCGCAAAGCATTTTCCATCTGCTCATCGGTCGCAGGAGGCTGTAACTTTTGTATATCAACGTCTTGAATGGGCGTGTAGTAATCAACGTACTTCTCAAACTCCTCGCGGGTCATCGTTCCTTCTTGGAACTTTTTACCTGCGGCTTGAACCTGCAAGTTTCTACCCTTTGATGGCTTAATACCAGTCGTATCTAACTCAGGTGGCTTTTCTTTCTTGCCCTCATCCTTCTTGCCTTCAAAGATATCCTTCTGACCACGGGCGGCGGCCACATCAGCCTCACGCTCACTGCCAGTCAGGGTGAAGTCAGCTCTAGCTTCGTCAGCCTTGGCCTTCTCTTCTTTGGCGCGTTCAGCATCCTTGCGCTCACGCTCGGCTCTGACAGCGGCATCTTGTCTAGCAACGATCTCAGCCGCAGTAGGCCTGGTTAGCCCAGCTTCGCCTTCATCTTTTCCTTTACGTTCCTCAGTAACTCTAGTCTCGCTTGGGGCGGGAGCTTCCTGAGTTTCTCTATCAATTGCTGCTTGTTCATCGACGGCTTTTTGGATTTCAAGGTTGACCTCCTCCAGTGTTAATAATTCACGGATGGCTCTCTCCAACTCCTCGACTGTGCTGTCAAGATTGCGGATAGCCATCTTTGTGTTGTGTGTGTAGTAGTCCTGACGACGCAACTTCTCTTTAATAAACTCAACAGATTCCTGCTCGTCGTAACGGGCAGAAGTGGGGGTCATATCTGGGGGTAAGAAGTCATTAAGCTTACCGTCAGACACCAGTGTAGAAATGTCAGACCCACCAACACCACCCTTCTTTTGAAGAGACTTAAACATTAGACCTGGGCCAATGTCATTTACTTCCTCTGGGGAAAGAGTGCCACGCAAAGCAGTCCATAAGCTCAGACCTTTGCTCTTGCCTTGGGTAAAACGTCTACGTTCTTTCTCCGCCTTTTCCAGATCTTTCTGCAGGTCTGTGACTTCTTCCAACTGGGGAGCGGCTTCGCCCTCGATGGGTGTAGCCTCAATGAACGGAGGAGCCTCTTCCTCTATGGGGGCTGGCTCAACTTTACTCTCTGGTTTTTTCTCTTCTTTGAGCGTTAACTCGGCAGGCTTTTCTACCTTGGCAGCAGGCTCGGCACGTTTTTGTGGGACGGCATTACCATTCTTATCCAACACCAAGTCGTAGCCAATAGCATCAAGAGCTTGGGCTTTGCGGGCGTTGTTGATAACCGGATCAGCACTGTAGTCAGTCTCGCCAATGTCTTTGGACAGGGCTTCGTAGTCAACTTTCTTTAGCCGCTCAACTTCAGCAGAAGCTTTGGCAGCCTCGTCTTCAAGGCGTTGTGCCTCTTGCTCTTGACGCTCGCGAGCAGCCTCCATCAGGCCAACATTAGGAGAAGCGCCGCCAAGAGTGTCAATCAAACTCTCTTGTTTACGACCCTCAATGATCTTTTGCTCTTGCTCCACGCGGGCAGCGGCAATGTCACGGGGCTTTGGGATGGCAACCAGATTCCCATCTTCATCTACATCTGTGACATACCCCATAGCCTCCAAAGCTTTATTCTGCTGAATCACATTCATCGCAGGGTTGGGGTGAAGCTGTGCGGAAAGAATAGCCTGAGCCGCATCATCTTTAGCTTTCTCATCAGCGATCTTTTGTGCGGCCTCTTGCGCTAGTCGAGTAGCCTCTTGCTCTTCGGCTCTGTCTCTAGCGGCAGTAATTAAATCAGCGCCAGCTTGAGGGCCTTGACCGGCAAACAACTCTGCGGCACGCTCTTGTGCAATTGCCCGAAGATCAGCCTCCTCTTTTTTTCTAGCGGCCTCCGCAGCCTCACGCTCTCGGGCAGCGGCGGTAAGCTCAGTACCCAGACCCTCACGACCGGCCATCTGATCTCTGAACATCTGCTCAGGAGTAGTGCCGGTCAAAGATACTGGAGGCTCGTAAGGCTTTACTTCTGGAACAACTTCTGGCTCTGGCTTTCTCAAAGCGCGAGCGGCAGCACCGCCGACACCACCAACTGCGGCAGCGCCAAAGAATGCTTCCTTGTACTCACGCATAGCGTCTTCACCCTTAAGTGGAAGACCAGCTTGCCAACGCTCAGCCATCTGCTCAAGAACCTCGGTAGGAGATTCAGCAATAACACCAAGCGTAGCTCCCGTAGCCGCACGAGCACCAACACTTGTGCCGGTGCGTTTAGCCAATTCAGCAGCAACTTCTTTGCTAAGAAATTTCTCTGGGATCTTGCTCAAGCCAAGAACAAAACGATCAGCAAAGTATCCAAGAGGAGCAGTAACGGCGGCTGTAAGGGCGGCTTTGCCAGGGGCGGCTGTTTCACCAGTAGCACCCTCCTCCACCTGACGACGCATGAAGTTACCAAACTGCTGCGCTCCATACGTACCAATACCCGCAATTGCACCACCAAGAGGAGATGTAAATGGAGTTACAGCGGCGGCAGCCGCTAGTGGTACAGCCATGCTGGGTGCGCTTTGAAGAATTTGCTCACTAACATAAGTAGGAGTTTTCTTAAGAGCTTCAAGCAAACCTTTTTCGGCGTAAGTTTTTTCCAGCTCCTCAAAGGTAATACCAGGAGGAGCTTTGTCAAACACATTTTCCGAAAGGATTTGCTTGGCCGCTACGTTTGCTTGCGGCGTCATGCCCAAAGCAGACTTAATACCAAAGCTAATACCAGTACCACTCTCTGGGACGGCCTCTACTCCGCGACCAAAAGCCGTACTGACGCGCTCCATGTAGGATGGCTCAGGTTTGGTTGCGGGAACAGGCTCTGTTATCCACTGGTTATTGGCCAGATAAGCTTTCTGGCCTTTATCGTTAGTGGCTGTTTGAGTAATTGGCAACCACTGATTGCCAACCAATATAACTTTTTCGCCTGTCTCTGGGTTGGTAGCAGTCTGTAGTGCCATGTTTTAATCCGGTTTATATCCTGCGGGTGGTGGTGGAACTTTACCAGAAGACGCCAATCCGATACCAGATGGATTCATTTGTTTTTGGATCAAATACTCCGTAATATCTGACGTAGATGGATTAGGCACACCTGCCGCCTTCAGAGCATCAGCCGCCTCTTTCATCAACCTAGACCCAAGTTGAAGATTTTCTAAATCTTTGCGAACATTATCAGCGGCTTGGTCGCGAGTCATTATCCCCCTACCGGCAGCAGACGGAGCGCCAGCAAGTTTGTAAGCGCCAAAAGCATCAGCAATTGTCTTGCCTTTATTTTCAGGCTTAGACATCCAGTCTTTGGCAAATCTATTAAAGAATCGCTCGTCTGAACCAGGCATACTCTGGATTTCTTTTTGAGTCTTGATTCTCATCATCTCAATAGCCATATCCTGCTTAAGTTTAGCTTCGTTATCCTCAGACATGCCAAGCTTTCCAGCAATCTCACGGCTCTCTTTATCAATTCTGTCTTTCTCAGTCTTGGTAAGATTGAACAAGCCAAGTCTCTCATTGTACTCAGCTTCTTTCTTTTTAGAGCCAAGGTCAAGGATCTTGTCAACTAAAGCATCCTGCTGGGTCTGACGTTCTTTTTGCAGTGCTTTCACACCAGCCGCGCCTCTAGCTCCAGACTCCATCCAGTTACGACCGCCGCCTTGAGCAATCTGACCCAAGTACTCCATCAAAGAATCAAAACCAGGTTCTGGATTCTTCAGGCGCTCTTTGCGAGCTTTAAGTTCGGCTGCCATCTCGTCGTAAATAGAAAGATCTTTACGGCCAACTTCTTGCAAGAACTTTGCTTTGTACGCCTCTGGATCAAACTTTTGATTCTCGGCAAGCATTCTTCTCTGGTATTCAGTACCAACACCAACGGACGGAAGCTTAGCTAAGTCAGTCAAGCCGCCTGGCATGGGTGCACCATCCGCACGGCCAGTAGTTACACGAGATGGTGCAGGCCTAATGTCGTCAGGAGAAGTTCCTGTTATTTCTTTTCTCTTAGATGCGTCGGGCAATGCTGCCGGAATTCCAAGATTACGCGGATCGGGTTGGCCTCTCAAGCTGGCATCAGCAGCATTCAGTAGCGCACGATTTGATTGTTGTGTAAACCCATCAATAGGTTTATTTCTTTCGCGCATACGCTCATCGGCGGCGGCCTGAAGCGACTCTCTCCGTTTTCTCTCTGCCGGTGTGATGTTTGAGTAAAGGAAATTCTCCAGCATAGAGCCGTAGCTTTCTTTTGGAGTTGCCGCATCTTCTGCTTTTTGCGCAGCGCGTTTGCGAACAAAAGATTCCGCAAGCTCTCGTTGAGTTACTTGTCGTAATGGGCCTTCTTTAACTGCCGCCTCCATCTGTTGAGGGGTTAATCGTGGCTGCTGCTCAGCCGATGGCTGCTCAGTTTGTTGTGCACTCTTAACAAAAGCCTCTATTTGTTGTGGCGTTAGAGAATCTCGTGGGACAGCATCCTGTTGTGCAGGCTCTTCTCTCTTAGACGCCATGGCTTGAAGCATTGCCATGCGTCTTTGTTCGGCAGGAGTAATGTTTGAATAAAAGAATTTTTCCAATGCAGATCGCTTGTCTTCATTTGGATCCTTTACTTCATCGCCTTCGCTAAACGCAACGATGCCGCCGCCCGCATAGTGGCGACCAAGGTTAGACATAAGCTGAGCAATGCTTCCGCCACCAGCAGCCATAACGGGCTGCATAGGAGGTTGACCTTGCATGGGTGGTTGTCCTTGTGGGCCTTGAGCCATTTGACTTGGAGGCATACCTTGGGGCATACCTTGAGGCATCTGTGGGGGTTGGCCTTGCTGACGCTGTTGAGCACCAAGCATCTGACGTAGCTTTTCTACAACAGAAGGCTGAGCACCGCCAGCTTGAATGGCTTGTTGGCCTTGCGCACTGTTACGCAGCTCATTAATTTTCTGAAGCGCAATAGCCTCTTCTAAGTCAGGCGGAATAGAACCAGGAGCCTGACCTTGCTGTGCCTTCTTTACTTTTTCAGCCAAAGGAGCTGGGTTTCCTTTGTATGCGTCCACAAGTTGTTCAATACCCATGATGATTCCTTCTGATAACTGTGCTCATTTTATTGAAATTTCTCTTAGCGTCTACGGAGAAGATCTATTAAACCGCCCTTGGCAAACATTTGCTCGTAATACCGGTCATCCAAATCTCGGCCATAGCCCCCAAAAGAGGGGGTAGGTTCTGTTTGAAACATATCCGGTGAAAACTGCTGTGCAAAATAGTC
>Ga0181352_1000177_pt1 | contig 30625 bp, 50 predicted proteins | sample Fa13VDMLBSN_FD_130103 | JGI IMG/M metagenome (GOLD analysis project Ga0181352, IMG submission 130103) | Freshwater viral communities from Lake Michigan, USA - Fa13.VD.MLB.S.N | ecosystem: Environmental > Aquatic > Freshwater > Lake | place: USA: Michigan | collected 2013-09-23 | reverse complement strand
CTGTTAGCAGATACTGACTGTGCTTCTTCCACCCAGCAAATATCAATACCTTCGATAGACTTCACATTGTTTGTATTGTTCTTGATGCTCACAAAGATGAACTCTGTGCCATTAATGCCTCGGATTGAAGTCTGAGTAATCTCATAGAATGACTCCATGCCCAATTCATAGATTTGGTCTGATAGGAGCTTATGAACTGAGTCTTTGATGGATGTCTGAAATTCCCTGGCGCATAGGATACGCAATGGATCTTTAGTTCCTTTAGCCAGTAAAGCTCTAGCAAAGCACCAAGACTTTGCACCGCCACGACCACCATAGAATATTCTGTAACGAACTCTTTCAGGCTTAAATAATGCCTCGAATTTCTTAGGAAACCTTATCCTAGAAACTGCATCTTTAATCTTCTGATCGATTTGCATTAGGCTCAACAAAGGTTATTTCTACACCTTTAAGCAAAGGAGCGCCTTCTGCTCCAGTTAGCTCTTGCTTAATACGCTCTGAATACTTCTTGGGGAAGCGAGCAGCCATTGATCTAGACCATAGACCAACATTCAGCTTTTCCCCATCCTTATGCTCTACAAGGTAAGCCTGTGCGTGTTCTTCCCACCAAATCATCTCTCGAATCTTGGCTTCCTCCAAGGCATGAAAAAATTCCTCATGGGAATCTCTCCAATTGCACAAAGTCCTGTAAGTAATGCCTAATGCGCCTGAGATTTGTTCTAAGGATTTACCCTTATCTCCAAGTTCAATAGCCTTCTGACAATATGAAGAATCATACTCAGTCGGTCTGCCTACAGGATTAGTTGTTTCGCTCATTTTGTTTCTTCAGTAGCCTTTTCGCCATTCTCTACTAATTCTTGAGCTTTTGCATCTGCTTCAGCTTGCATGATTGCATGAGCTTGAGGGATGGCTTGAACTTTAATCTTTTCAATTAGTGGAGATACTAGGCTATATTCCCCTTTGGATAGGGCAGCAATCATAAACTCAACATCTTTAATTGATAGGTCTTTTAGGGTAATTGTGGACATTTCTTCTCCTTTAAAAAAAACGGCTACTTACTTGTTCTATCCTCTACTGATCGGTAGCTCATGTTTAAGATAGTTTCAGCTTTCGCCTAATGATTAGCTAACTTTTACTTGCAACCCCAATTTTTAAGGGATGCCTTTGCTCTTTCAGCAGGGCCTTTAGCGTTCTTTACAACTCCTTCCATCCTTGCACAAAATGAGGCTTTTCTGCCTGCATCGGCTTTGGTCTTTGGATTTGGAGCTGGAGGCTTTAGGTTTGCATTGTTCTTGGCATTGTATTCAGCACGACCTTTGGCAGTCATGCCAGCGCCCTTCTCAGTCGGATTGTAGGTTTTGTCTTTACCTGTAGTCTTATGAGGGATTGGTTTGTCATGTTTTTTAGTAGCCATGATTACTTCTTCTTTGCAGTTTTAGCAGCTTGTTTGAAGGCTTCGGCAGTTGGAGCGCCCTTAGTGCCAGGCTTACGCATGGTTTCTACTTTCTTAGCTCCTGATGCCTTTTGTTTCTCAATACGCTCTTGCTTTGCATGGATATTGGCATATAAGCCAAGTTTAGTTGCCATTTTCTTCTCCTTTGGCAGTTCGCCAGTAGTTACGACAGTTGCTTGCTTGTAAAGTCTAGGTCTTTTGGGCTTAGTTTGAGCTTTTTTAAGCATTTCATCAATATCATGCTCAATTTTTGGCTCTTTTGGCTTGAATAGGCTTTTGATCCAGTTAAACATCTTGTTCCTCCATGAAGCAAATGTCTTGCCAACTCATCACCAAATAACGCTCTCCATCTTCAAAATATTCAAAATACTTAAGATATTCGTCTTTAGCGTTATCGTTCATAGTGCCAAAGCGGACATAAGCGCCCACTTCTACTGGCATTTCTTGTCTGCGACCATTGACAACTTTGCCAGGGCCTACCGCAACAACAGTTCCCATATTGTCTGTTTCCTTGTTTTCCACAAAGATGACAGAGCTAAGAATCCTAGTATCAGGCTTTACAACTACTTTATCGGCTAATGGTTTAAGTTTCATACAACCACCTTTTTTGGTCTGCCTTTGGCTTTTGGCTCTACTTTGCCAGCTTCTTCAATGACCTTTTTGCGCTTTTCTTTGGCTTCTTCAACCAATTCAACTTGAATTTCAATATCCTGAACCATTGCTTCAAATACAGGATTTGGAGGAACAATGACAAATTCCCCACACCATTCCGATCCATGTCGGTTTTGGTAAGTAGGGAATCTTCTGCAAGAACCTATAAAATCATTTCCAGTTGATAGGAAATATATACAAGAACTGCAACCATCTTTAGAATTTACAACAGCCATACAACTCCCAGGTTAGTTGTTTTGGTTAGAGATGCCCTAGACCTTCACGCTAGGGCATTTCGCTTTATTTAGCAGCAATCGCCACGCTTATGCTCATAGCAAACACCAGCAGTCTTGCCAGTATTGAATAGCTTGTCTTTGCCTGTAGCATCAGCTTTACCCATTGCTACACCACCAGTTTTACGCTCCATGCGCTCACCAGTTTTGTCTGAAGAAGTAGCGCCAGCAGGAGCTTTAGCACCAGTTACTGAAGGAACACCCTTCATAGAATCCATTTTGCCCATGTTATTTCTCCTATAGAAATGGGGTTTGAAGCTACATTTTGCCTTATTGATTGTAGTTGTCAATATCTATTTCATCAATCATTACAAGACAACCACCACCTTTGCGGATCTCTCCACGATGAACTATCAGAACATCAATTTGGCTATCGGAATCATAAGCCCATCCTTCTAGCGCATCAAACAGAGCTTTGATTCGATTATCAATATCTTGAATGCGTTTATCTCTTGGATAGAGAGTTACTTGAAACTGTAGGCGCTTGTCACCAAAGCTAGGAACTCTGTTTTCTTCGCAATAAGTCGCAACATTTTCTCTGAAAAGCATACCTTCTTTAGAAATAAAGCGCCTTTTGCCATTAGCTCTCCAGTATGTATTAACAGAAGGAGGCAGGGGTAAATTAAGGATTAGCAAGCAAATTCTCCATCATTTCGAGCAATTGCTCTTGTCCAATTTGATAATGTTTTTCAAACCCTTTTGCTCCAAGACCATGAACACCTGTATTTCCTCTGTGGTGTTCAGGACATAGTCCGATAACTGGAGCATTAGCTCTTTTACCGCCAAATCGTCTAATGTGATGGATTTCGACTCCGCTATCGTGTCGGTAGCCCAAGTGATAACAAAGGATGCAACCGAATCTTGAGATTCTTCCATATAACTCTTTTTCTGCTTTAGTTGTCATTAGAAGGGTTCAGTCAAATCAACGAATTTAAAAAGTTCTTTTGGAACATCATAGTAAAGCTCATGTTTTGTATCGTCTTTCATTTCCCAATAAGGAAAAGCCAAAGCTACTTCGCCTTTAATCCAGTAAGCATGAGTCATTTCCTGAGTTAATGCAAAGAATAAAGTCTTTGGCGCTTCAAGCATATGCTTTTTGCGAGCTGGAACATGAATTGTTTGAAAAGGGCAGTATTGACTCCATTGCCTGACTTCTACTTCAGCAAATCCAACTGGTTCACCTTTTCGATGAACAATTAGGTCTGTTCCGTAAATATTAGGATTATCCAAAGCCTGTAAACCCCATTTCATTTCAATCCAATCCGCTACAGCCTTACGAGCTGGAGGATCGTATTTGTCGTGAAGCGCTTGGTCAAACTTTTTAATTTTCAAATGATTCATGCGAAATATCTTCTAGTTTTAAGGCTTGTTCAACCAATTCGTTAGCTATTCTTCTAACTTCATCTCTGTTTTGAGCAATAGCAGCTAGGTAATACTGCTCTAAAAGTCGTTTTGCGTTTAAGTAAGGTAAGCTAAAGTCTTTCATATCGTTCCTTTTTCTAATGCTTGTTTAAGAGTTGCTACTTCTTTTTGTAATTCTGCAATTTGCTTTTCTTGTTTCTGAATGGCTTTAGCCAGTTTTTTAAAGTCCTTGGCATTGTCATCAGGAAATAAAAATGGGTTTTCTGCTCTATCAAGAGCCAATTCGTATGCGTTCATATTGCTCCTTGTCTGCGATTGCTTGATAAAGTTCTCCAAATATCAATGATGCGTTGTTCATGTTGGCGCTCATTGTCTATTTTCTTAAATTGCACATAAGCCTGTAAATGGGCATCTAAAGCACTAGCGTATTTCTCGCTTGCTATGGCTTTTTGTTCTCTTTCCGATACTCCGCCTTCAGCCAATAGAAAAGCATGAGCCTTGGCTTGTTTAATGCCTTCTGCGAGGTAATTCACTTGTCCGCCTAAAGCAGCATGGAGTTCATTAGTTTCAGCCAATTTCATCAATGCCATTTCAACCCTGTTTTCATCCAATTTGTCTAAATTCACTTCCATTCTCCTTTATCTTCAGCTCTGTTACCTTTAGTCCATTGATCCTCAAAATCTCTTAAAACCTTATACCCAAATTTATTTTTGTATTTGTGCATATATTCTCGAAATTCTCTTAAACCCCATTGCCTTCGCCAAATGATGAGCTGGCGAACTAGGCAGCGATGTTTATAAGTTTCCACTTTCATATTTATTTATTCTTTCACCTATCCAACGCATTACTGGAACTGCCATTGAGTTACCCAATGCTTTGTATCTTGGGCCACTAGGGCAATTTTCTTTAATGTTTGTGTAGTTATCAGGAAATCCTTGTAAACGCTCACATTCAACCTCTGTAAGCCTACGAACTGCCATCTGATGATAAATATGTTGGTCTTGCAAAGTTGATAATGTAAATGCAGTTTCATCAGCGCCTAAATAGCCTTTGCCTCCATTACCTGAACCACCCCTTATTTTGAAAGCATGAGCAGTAGCCACTTGGTTATCGCCCATATTGGCCCTTAAAGTAGGTGACATTTCTTCAACAAAACGATTAGGGTTTCCATCCCTTTTAGCCATGCCAGGCTCAAAAGCATAAGCAACACCATGAACATCGGTTCTGTTTAATGTAAAAGACTGTTCTTCTTTAAAACCTGAACCATTGTTGTTTTGACTTGTTGAACCAGCTCCTTGAAGGGCATAAGCAATATATTGAGAATCGGCAGTTGTATCAGATCCTGGTCTGCTTAACCCTGCAGCAGAACTTAGCAAAGTAGGAGCTTTTTCAGCAACATAAGTTACAAATTGTTCTGTTTCGAAGTCATTTCTAATGCGAGTCGTAAGGCATTTGGCAATTTTTTCCCCCTCTTGTCCGCCCTGCTTAATATTCCTGCGCAGGCTTTCGGACTCAAAAAGAACTTTTGCGGAAGGCTTCCAATCTCCAAGATGTCCGACAACAAACACTCTTCTTCTGCGCTGTGCGACTCCGAAGTATTGAGCATCAAGCACCCTGTAGCTCCACCCATAGCCGAGTTCAACCAACGCTCCGAGGAAGGCCCCAAAATCCCTTCCTTTGTTGGAACTGAGGACACCTGGCACATTTTCCCAAACAAACCACTTGGGTCTAAATCGGTCAAGAATTCCAACATAGGTGAGCGCAAGATTTCCTCTTGGATCTTCAAGTCCTTTCCTAAGACCTGCAACGCTAAATGATTGGCAGGGAGTTCCTCCGACCAAAAGTCCAACTGTTCCATTTATATTCCACTCCTTGTATTTAGTCATATCGCCAAAATTAGGCACATCAGGGTAATGATGAGCTAACACTTCACTAGGAAATTTCTCAATTTCGCTATATCCAACTGGTTTCCAGCCTAAATCATGCCAAGCTACAGTTGCAGCCTCGATTCCTGAACAAACACTTAAATAATTCACGCAACCTTCCTTTTCTTATCCCTGTAATCAAGGATGAACTTCTTCATCTCAAAATAGCTATTAAAACGAGCTGTAGTAGGATTTCCTCCACATTCAACTCTGTATGCCTCCTCAATCTGCTTCTCTGTTCCTAGAGGCATTTCAGTGGCTTTCTGAGCTGCTTGAGTAGCCCATGAAGCCTCAAAAGAGCGCCAGCCCTTAAACATGATTGTTTCCAATACTTCAGACAAAGGCATTTTGGCTAAATTGGCTTCTTTTACCAATCTTGCAAGAACTCGATCAGTTATAGGAGCTTTCAATCTTTTTCTATAAACCAAAAAATCATTCCATAAATCATCAGACACCCCTTCAGGGGTTACGACTTTAGGAGTAGTATTTATTTGTTTGTTGTTTGTTGTTTGTTGTTTGTTGTTTAGGCTTTTTTTGGGTTCGTCTTGGGTTATCGCTGGGTTAGCGATGGGTTTCTTACCCTTCTTAGGTCTGCCACCAAGCCTTCCATTCGATTTTTGTTTTTCTAAAAACTTGTGATAATCCGCAATTTCACCATCAGCACGATAGTTTTTATAGCCTTCATCACTTGCTTCAAAAAACTCATTTAGAACAGATTCAACAACTTTTGAATCCATGCGTAACCTACGGCTAACCAATGGGATATTATTGGGTATTGGACATTCTGTATCGTAATACATATCCAAAAGCCTTCTGTAAGCCAAATCTTCTTCAGGAGTTAAGTGAAGCGTATGCTTCATATAATCCCCAATGTTGAAGTTGTAATAGTGCATTTCAGTCCTTTTTAATAAGATCAGGTCTTAGCATTTCTTTGGTCAAACGGCCTTCAGACAAAGTCACTAAAGTTTTAATGTGCTTTAAAGGTATGCGACCCCTAGCAACCCATTGATAAATGGCTGATTCTCTAACACCTAGCTTGCTGGCAATACTGGCTAATGAGCCAAACTCCATCTGTAATTCTTTAAATTGATTCATGTTTTCTCCTAATTTGTCGTAATGTTAGCATAATTTGGTAAAAAGCAATAATTATTCGTATTAGGGATTGTCCTAATATAAATATTGCACACAAACCCACTTTTCGTGTATAGTTCTACTTAACGCAGCAAATTTTATTAACAAGTGATGAAGGGAAAGAAAATGAAATATAGCAACGGATGCGAAGTAACACTAATTGCCTACAACGGCAAATCATATAAATCTTCTAGCAAAGAAAATGTAGTTACTGGCTTGGTTGAAAAGACAACTGCCAAATACATTTGGGTTAGAAGTTATGAAGATGGCAAAATTTGGAAAGCAGTAATTTAACTAAGTGATGAAGGAGAAAGTGATGAAACAACCAACAAACCTAGAAATATTAGGCGCAACGCTCTTAGGAGCATTTATCGGCATTACATTAGCTCTTGTTTATATCTACAGAACAGGAGGCTTCTAATGATTAACAATGACCGCTATTACGAGCCTGAAGATGACGATTCAGGCGATTTGATTGCTGATCGAGTATCAGACCTATTGCAATCAGACTACGACCCCACAAATTACGATACTTTTTCCGAGTGCATCGCAGAAGCTAAAGAAGCTGACCGATTAATCATTGAGGAAATGCTTAAAAAGCATATTACTGAAAGAGATTACGAGGCTCTTGGCAAAAAGTTGTTTTACATGGCTTATGAGCGCATGGAGCTATTTGCTCAAGAGCACGCTCAAGAAGATTACGCTGCTGGTTATTTACACGACTAAAGGAAAAAGTGATGAACTATAACGAATTACGCAAAATCAATGTAAACGAGTTTACAGAGCGCAAAGGCAATCTAACCTACCTTTCATGGACTTATGCTGTGGACATCTTGCTTCAGCATGATCCATTGGCTACTTGGGAATGGGGAGATATTGTTTATTTCAATGAATCCGCAATGGTTTCCTGTTCAGTTACGGCTCTTGGCAAAACTATGAAGATGCAACTGCCAGTAATGGACAATCGCAACCAGGCTATTAAAAACCCTGATGCAAGAAAAGTTAGCGATTCTCAAATGCGATGCCTTGCCAAGTGTATTGCCACCTTTGGTATTGGCTTATACATCTACGCTGGCTCTGATTTGCCTTCTGAAGCTATTGATGAGGAAGCTCCTGATCTAACAGAAGCAACTAATTTTTGGCTAGAACAAATCAATTTATGCAAAACGATTGCGGAATTAAAGGATGCTTACAGCAAAGCCTATGGTGTTCTTTTAAAAGATAAAGCAGCCGTTGCCAAAATTGCATCTGCTAAAGATGCCAAAAAACTAGAGTTAAGCTAATGTTGAATTTACTAATATTAGTTTTGGCGCTAACTGGAGCAGTCTTTTGGATTGCTGTGATTGCAATGATTATTTACATTTGGATGGATAAGTGATGACTAAAGAAAATCAAACTGTGCAACAGGGAACTCCTGAATGGCATCAGCTTCGCTTGGGAAAAGTTACGGCTTCAAGGGTTGCTGACATACTGGCAAAGACAAAGACAGGGCCTTCAGCTAGTCGCAATAACTACCTGATTGAGCTTGCCTTGCAACGAGTTACAAAGACCATAGAAGAATCTTATACCAACTCAGCAATGGAATGGGGAACTCAAACCGAGCCTCAAGCCAGGGTTGCGTATGAAGTTAAAACCAATAACTTTGTGGATCAGGTTGCTTTTATTGACCACCCATCTATTGTTGGCTTTGGTTGCTCTCCTGATGGCCTTGTAGGCCCTGATGGGCTTATTGAGATTAAATGCCCTAATTCAGCTACGCATTGGAGCTATATCAAGGCTAATGAACCGCCTCAAAAGTATTTTATTCAGATGCAAGCTCAAATGGCAGTTACAGGCGCTAAATGGTGCGACTTTGTATCTTTTGACCCAAGGATGCCTGAAAGAAGCCAGTTGCTGATTGTGAATGTTCCTAGAGATCCTGAGTTCATTTTGAGCATGGAAGAAGAAATCAAGCAATTTTTAAGTGAAGTAGAAGCAGAAGTTAATTTAATGGAGAAACGAAATGGCAGTTAAATATTTTATTAAAGCAGCAGTATCTGAGTTCAAAGGCGATGATGGCAGTATGAAAAAACGCTATCAGACCATTGGTATCGTTATGGAAACCAAGCATGGTTTAATGTTAAAAATTGAGTCTTTGCCCATGTTTGCCATGAAAGAAGGTTCTATTCTTGCTTATTTAAATGAGCCTGAAGAAAAAGGAGCTAATCCAACTGCAAAACAGCCAACAGATTTGGCTAGTATTGAAGATGACATTCCATTTTAAGGAGAGATGATGACTGAACACATTTGGACAGCACCAGGAACAGATATTACGGCTAGATGGAGGCTAAATGGCTGGACTCCTCCATCAGAGCAACAAGAATATCGAGATAAATGGTCTTACTGGCAAAACCTTCCATTGCGTAAGCTAGATGATCGAGCCAAAGAACAATATGAGGCCGTATTGCGTAAAGCCAAAGTAGCGAGGATTAAATGATTATTGAAAAAGTTCCATTTGCAGGAGATATGGCAATACCTGAAAATGAGTGCGAAAAGCAGTTTTTTGAAACTTTTCCTGATGTCTTTAATCCAAACGATGTTGCTTTAAGGGTATGGAGTCTAGCTTGGTCTAAAAGCAGAATCCACACCTTAGAAGAAGTTGAGGCTAAGTTAAAGAAACTTTAATACTTACGCATCGATGGCATAGGCGCATCTTTTTGGCTTGATCCTTTGGACTTGCTTTCAGGATGCGCCTTACTCATTGGTTCTTTTTCATGTTTCTTTAGCTCTTGTTTTACCTCATAAATTGCATTACGCAACTTAATAACTTGAGCTTCTTCTCTTTTTTGAACTGCTTTTGATTCTTTCATTTTTTACCCTTTCAAGATAAAAACAACGCTTTTTCGTCATTTCTGCGAGTTACCAAGCCTTTTAAGACTTTCCCACCGCCCATAGTGTATTTCAAAAACTCATTAGAAGCACCTTCAAAATCGCCTCTTAAAACCTTTTGCCTAAGAGTTGATCTTTGCAATCCACCCAAGCCAATATTGAAACTAAAGCTAACAAGAGCATCAAATTGGCCCTGAGTAAGTTTAACTGGACAGAAACGCTCAACACCACGCTCAAAACGCTCCAAATCGCCTCTGAGGATGTTTTCTACTTCTTCCATAGTAAATGTTCGATCATCCTTATATTCTAGGGGAACACTATCTCGATCCTCTAGCTTTAATGCTCCTTGTCTTGGATACAGAACATGACCTACACCAACTGTCCATAATTTAGCTGGGCATTTATACGGCTTTTGTCTTACACCTTCGTGATGCTTAATCATTTGAATGGCTTTAGAGCTTACTTTCACTTCTTACCCCAATTACGAGAGCCAAACCAAAAGCCAATAATACCGCCAAGCATAGCCATTTCATCATCACTAAAGATTTCTTGAGCAATCTTAATTAAATCGTCAATATTGTTAATGATGCCTGGATGGGTAAAGGCATAAACCCCAATACCCACATTAATTACAAACAATTCAATCACGAACAAATAAGTCACCATTGGTCTGACAGTTCCTACAAATGAGGCAACCCAAGGAGAAGCTCTTTCTATAACCTTGGCATCATGTTCATAAGCTGCTTTAGTCATTTCCATATCAGCGTTAATGGCAATCTGATCTGTGCGTATTTCTTCAACTTTGGCTTGAGCCAAATATCCACGCTCTAGCATCTGTAGCTCACGCTCAGTCTGCATTTGAGCCAACTCTAGCTCATGCTTTTTATCGGCTTTATCTTGGAAAAAGTCTAATAATTTTGGCAAACCTGAAATTAACAGACCGCCCAAGGTTGAAAATAAAGATAACATTTAGTTCCCCAATCGATTAGTTGTTGCTCTTTTTAATGTATTCATCTCTGACCGCAAAGAAGAACTGGTAACTTCTAGCTCTACTTTTTGAGCAGATAACCCAGCTCTAAGCTCTTTTTGGACTGACTCTGAAACAATTTTTGCCTCTCTAGAGTCCATTACTGCGTAATTCAATCTCTCTTGCAACTTAATAATGGTTTCTCTTTGCTCTTGAACCCTTTCTTCTAGGGCTTCAACTTTGCGCTTTGATGAAGAAGCATTGGAAGATACGCTATCAAAGTCCTCATACATTGCTTTTACTTCATTAAATTTTGTAATTGCCTGGTAGCTAAAAGCACCGATTGCAGGAATTCCTGTGATTAATATGCCAGCAATCATGGTATTTTGTTTAGCCCAAGTTACCCACTTTTCTACAAAGCCTTGGACTTTGTCTAGTTTGTCTAAATCGCTCATTGTTCTAACTCCACCCCATCTTTAATAATTTGATTAAGTTTATCTGTTTGATTGTAAAAAGATTGTCCATAAACATCTAAGAACAACTGATTGCTAAACAATATCTCATTTGGCAATCCTTGAACCAATTGAGGTTCAGCAAATACACTAGGCTGAGTCATCATTGGCTTCACTATGGTTTCCAATGACAGCACAAGGCCAACCACCGACCTTACTTTTGCTTTCTGATCCACTTGTGGAGTCACCTTTACATCCGTTTGGGCAGTCGATGATGGAGCAGATTTTGCCTGACTCAGGACATTTGATCCATCCATTGTCGTTGGAGAGTTCTGAACAGAACTTGGGATCTGAGCAATTGCAACTGAGGATTGGGTTGTTTGGGCAGATATGTTGGAACTCTGATTCACCACGCTTGTAGGGTTCGCAGGCGATACAGGGCTTACTGGACTCATCACATTTGTAGGATTCGTTACGCTCTTTACGCAAGTGTTTGTCGTTGTTATCCAATCGCCCATAACGGCTTGTAAGTAAGGATTTGGACAAGTCGATGTTCGAGTTTGAGTGATGATTCCTGTATATCCTGTCTGACAGCTTAATGTTTGTTGTTGGCTTGTTGTTTGGCATGATGGAGGATTCAATACGCAAGTATCTGAGAAAAGTTGCCAAGCATACTGTGTAACTGTTCCATCGCTACAGGTTTTAGTTTCCTGTTTTGACCTTTTTGCTCCGCTATAGTTTGGAGGACAACTTTCGGTTTTTTCAATAAAAGTTGAAGTGCAGATAGGAGTTGCTTGTGGACAACCTTGCATACTTGGGTAGATTTGACAAGCAAGTGATTGGCAAAATTGCAGACTGTCCCCACCATTGGCAAAGATTGAGCCGTAAACTGGTATTCCATTAGTCCACGAATTAGCGTAACAAGCTGCTTGAACATTACTTGTTACCAGTAGGAACAGCAACGAGGCTAGGAACTTTGCCATATAGTTTCTCAAACTTCTTTGGAGATTGTTTAATCCATTGATTACGAGCTTCATCGCCAATTAAGCCATCAATAGGGCATGGAGTTCCTGACATCATCATTGCATCCCAAACCCTATCATCAGCGCATAAAGTTGATACGGCAGCAACTTTTAGCCCTAAATCATTAAGAGTTTTAGCTAACTTGATTCTTTCGCAGTTTGAGTCTGTATAGACAGAGCCACCTGAAACACCAATAACTGTAGAGCTAATAGCTCCACTTACAGGAATACCGCAAACATCTTGGCTAAAAGCGGACATTGAAGGAGCAATTGCTGAAGGAACTGGTTGCCCTTGATATTTCATCACCATAGTTGTATCTTGGGCTTTTGCTGAATAGGCAAATGCAACACCAATTAAAACAACCCAAATGGTAATTATTTCTCTCATTTAATCCACCAATGAATAAACCAGCCTCCAATAGTGGATAAAACTGAGAGCATACCAATTGCCAACCAGCCAGCGCCCTTTTGATGGGCTTGGTTTTCTAGCAATTTTTCAATGTTTGACTCCATTTTGTCCATTTTTTTAGACATATCATCAAACTGTTTTTCATAGCCTTCCACCTTCTGCCACAAAACCCCATAACGGACTAGGTCAATCTGATTATCCATACATTAGCTCTTTTGAATGTATGCCAAAGCATAGTAAGGAGGCAAATTAGCATTTGTGCCACTTGTTCCTGCGCTTGCATTAGTTGTAGTTGTTGCAACTGTTATACCTGTTGTTGCTGAATCTGTTGGAACTGTATAAAGATTTGTTCCATTACCTCGAGCAGATTGCAATTCAGAATCAACTGTTCCTTGATTTTGATTTTGAATATTATGAGTATGGCCTGGATCTGTAACAACTGAAGTTGATGTTGCTGTATGAGTATGAGTGACAACAATTGCATCAGCAGATCCGCCAGTTGCGTTTACAGCGTAAGTATTGCCAGCGCCAACAATAAATCTATCTCTCAAATCAGGAGTGCCATTTGTTCCATCGCAAAGCAACCATCCGCTAGGAATAGAGCCTGTAGAACCTGACCAAATAATAATTCCACCAGTAGGAATTGCTGGTGATGTTGTTGGAGCGTTTTGCAATATTGGATAAATATTGTCCAAAGTTTGAATTAATACACCATCAGCATCTCTAAGAATAAATTTATATGAATAACCAGTTAGCAACCAAATTTCTTGAGGAGTTCTGCCTGAAGCATCTAAAACAATAGGATTGGCATTAGCTATAGTTCCACCATTATCTGTATAAGTTACTAATGGGGTAGAAGATCCTGCTTGATATGTATAAATCAAGCCTCCAGCCAAAGGGATTCCATTGTTGTCAAAAAACTGCTGACCATTACCATAAGGGGATAAGAGAACTGATGCCATGATTATTCCTTGCCTATATCTTTAAGTTTAGTTTTGCCTTTTTCGGCATTTTTTGTCATTTCTTTTTGAAGTTCAGTTGCTTGCTTTTTCTGAGATTTGCCAATAGTAAACTGAGCAGCTTTTTCACCAATCTTTTCGCCAATTGTTGCACCAAATGGGATGCGAGTCGCAGCTCCTGTTTCTCTACCAATCATAGGGAATTTTTCAGCAAACTTATTGACTCTTTGACCTTGTAGAGCAGCACCTTCATAAGCATGAACTCCTGGCATGATATGGCCTGCATAGTTCAATGTATGAAAAGCCTTTTGTTCTTCAGGGCTAAAAGCGTGTTCAATCTTTTTGGCTCTAGCATTAAGAATATTGTTTACTGAGTTTTGATTCCATACACCTGCTTTACCAGCTCCAGCTTGGTATATCTCTCTAGCCAAAGCTCCACGCATTTCAGCTTTAGCAGCTTGAGCATATTGAATTAACTCAGGGGTTATTTCTAAATCAAAATCAGCGCCACGAATCCGACCTTTAGAAATTTCATCATAAGTATCGTAAATATGTTTCCATTGATCAACAGGCATTGAATTAAGTTTTTTAGGAATAGACTCAAAAGCAGTTCCAGTTTGGACTCCATTTGGATCTACATCACCAAATAAAGTTTTAATTCCTTTGGATTCAAATATCTTCTTTTCAGCTTTATGAAGATTGTCTGCTTTTTTGTATAAATCTAAACCGCCAGCCTTGGCAATATCTTGGTCAATAGCGTTATTAATTTTAGCTATTGTTGAGGCATTATCTTTAGTCCATTCTGCATTTAAAGCCTCTCTTACGGCTTTCCATGAAGCAATACTATTAGGAGGCAATATATTGCCAGCTCTATCTTCAAAGCCAACAGTTCTAGCCAATTCAATTAATTGCTCTGCGCTCTTTGCAACACTTTCATTGTTCTTTAAGCCTAAACCAGCTCTAAATTGCTTGTTTTGCAATAACTTATTAACAGAGTCTGTTTGAATAGGGTTATCTCCTACTTTATTGCGAGCCTCATCAAAAAGCATTTGCTTTTGTTGTCTTAAAAATCCTGTTAAGCCATCATCACCAGCAATAGCATCATTCATAAGCTGACCACGCTCATAATCTGAAGGTAAATTCTTGCTTGCGCCAGTATTTTCAATCCTTTGTTCAGCATATTTAGTCAAAGCATTTTGCTCATCAGCAATTTGCTTCTTCAATAATTCGCTTTTAGGAGTTGGATTGGCTGATCGAGCTTCTGTGTATTCTTGGCGCAAAATATTTTCGTTGCCAGTAATTACACCACTACGAACTTGACCAGTATTACCAAGAACTTCATTGGCAATATCAGCTCTCAATGCTTGCTCAGTTGGAGCAACATCTTCTTTAATTTTGCTGAGTTTTACAGTTGGATATTGACCTCTAGCTGATTCTTCTCCTGTGATTTGACCAACATAAGGATTAATTTCAGTCTTAGCTGCACCAACTCCAGCCATAGGAGGCTTTGCAGCAGCAGGAGCAACTGGAACTGTTTCTTCAAACTTAGGAAAGCTCTTTTCAAACTGTTCTTTTAATTTAGGTAACGCTTGCCCTGCTTTTGGAAGTTTAGCTCCAGCAGCAGTTGAAAGAGTGCCAATCATGTTCTCCACATCCTCTTTAGGGATGCCAGTTTTTTGAGAAATAGATTCAGAGCTTTCGCCAATAAATTGACCAATTGCATCCATAGCTCTGCGACTAGCTTCAGTCTTATAAGCGGATGTTTCCTTAACCCCTAATGCCTTACCAAAAGGCTGAGATATAGGCTCAGATAGACCTTGAGCAATTTGAGTAGCCTTTTCAGGAGATTGACCAAATGCTCTAGCTACAGGATAAGCAACAGAGCTAACAACCCCAGGAACAACTCCAACAATTGTATCTGCCAAAGATGCTAAAGGAGCTACAGTTTCTTTTGCTATGTCCTTATCTTTCTTACTAAAAATCTCATGGAATTTTTGATTCTTGTCTAGCTTTGGAAGTGTATTTTTCTTCACTTCTGTTGGTTTACCGCCTTCAGCAGTCTTTTCTTCCGCCTGACCGCCCATCATAAAATTAGCAAATGGATCGCCTTGGTCTTGAGATTTAGCCTGAACTGTTGATTTGCTACCAAAAATGTTTTGACCGCCCTTTTCCATCAAAATCATAGGGCCACTAATTACATGACGAACAGCAGGGTTAGTAAGGTCAATTTCTTGATCAGGCTTTAAACCAGTTCTTTGCGCTATAAAATTAATATAGCCTTCTGTATCATTTTCTGATGATGGAGCATACCTAGAAATAACACCTCTTAAAGTGTTAATTTTGTGTTTAGTGCCATAGATTTTTAAATTGTCATCCATAGCCTTGATGCCTTCTTCATAACTGGCAGGCTGTTGGAATCCAGTAGATTGTCCTACTGGTCTTAAATTACCAACATTGAATTGATTCGGCTTACTTGGATTTGGCTGTGGAGGAGGAGCAGATTTTGCCTGTCCACCCATTAAGAATTGGCTAAAGTCATCCATTATAAAGACCCTGTTTGCTCTAATTTCTTAATGTTATTGTATTTCTCATTAAAAATCTGTATTTGTTTTTTATCTGTTCCAATTAATTTATCTCTAGCTTTAGCCTTTTCTTCAGCAGACATATTTGGATCTTCAAAAATGTTTTTAAGTTGGAAAATCTTAGGATCAGCATTTTTAGACCACATTTGATTAAATGCGCTAATGTTTGAATCACCAAATTTATCAGAAAACTTTTTAATGGCAGTTGCTTTTGAATCAAGAGCAAGCATATCAGCTTGAGTTCTGCGAGCAATTTCAATTAAAACTTGAGGAGGATATGTTTCATCTCCGTTAGCCATTCTTACTAACTGTTTACCAGCATCGGTAGCCAATGAGCCACCTGAAGCCGTAATGTTTGCAATCTGAGCATTAGCCAAGTCTTTAGAAAGCTCTTTGTAACGAATACCTTGCTCAGTTCCCAAGAAAGTTGAAACTCCTCTTTCAGTAACTCCCCAAAATCCTGAAGTCGGAAAAATAGCTTCTTTCTCAAGTTCCGCAGCTTTCTTAATAACTTCATCAATACTTCTTTTAGACTGAGGAATATCTGCCTGTCTAGCAATAAGAGCTGACTTTGTGGCAGTTCCAATCTTACGCTCATCTTCCTCTTGTGGAAGTGCTGTGTAGGCTTGACCAGCTTGTCTAACAGGATAAGACAATGGAACAGGCTTGCTAATCTCAGACTTAGAAGGCTGATTCATCTGAGTTGCAGTTACACCTGTTTTTGGAGCAGTTGTTTCTCCTGTTGTTGCTTGAGATTGCGTATAACCACCAGCAGGCAACTGAGAAGGTAATACACCACCTGGGAACATTTTTTCAAGCTGACCTGAAGCAGTTAAAGTTTTAGCTAAATTAGTGGCTAAATAAGCTCTTAGCTCAGAAGGAGAACCATTAACAGGAATACCTGCTAAAGCCTGATCCAAAGCCTGTTTAGGAGTTCCATATCGTTCAGCTTGCTCTGTAGCCGATTTAATAATGTCATCAGCAGTCAAATCAGGCTTTGTAAGCAAAGTTTGCTGTTGCTGAATAATAGCAGTCATGTGCTTGTAATTATTTTCTAGCTTTGCAGTATCAGCTTGAGTAACAGCAGTTCTAGATTGAGCCAAACCTTGCTCTATCTGAGCTGGCATTAAAGCCTTTTCTCTTTGCAATGCAGTAGAAGTTCTTCCAAGATCAGTCAATTCTTGCAAAGACATTCCTTTTGGAGCAGTTGTTTGAGTCTGATAAATGCTTGGATCTGCAATTTGAGTAATTGATGGCATGATTATTCCTTATGCAACTCTAGGGCCAATAAATTCTGATGAAGCTGGATTTACTGATGGATTGCTCATGTAATTGCTATAAGCATTAGAACCATAACCACCAGCCGTTAATTGGGCTTGCATTGCTGCTGGATTATTCATATTGTTCATAGCGTAATAAGATGCAGCATTTGTCGCACCTTGGACAGCTCCGCTTAAAGCATTGGCTTGACCAATCTGTGATGCAGCTTGAGCATTTCCAAGACCGCTAGTAATACTTGCAATGTTTGTTCCAGTTCCAAGAATTGCGTTTGCAGTTCCTTGCTGACCAGTAAGACCAATCTTAGCAATATCGCTTAATTGGTTATAAATATTGGTTCTTTGTGACTGAAATTGGTTAAAAGCATTAGCATATTCACCTGAAGCAAAGTTTTGGCTATAGTCTTGAAGGCTTTTTAAAGCATTACCACTTACAGCACCACCAGTTAAATTAGATGCTTGTAAATTAGCTTTTTGACCTTGACCAAGTCTAAATTCATAGCCAGGCGCTAAATAAGAATTTAAATCTTTATTAGTAAATTGTTGCTGAAAATAAGGGGATTGCTTTGTAATATCAGAAAGGGCTGTTTTCCCAATATCTGTATAAGGAGCATATCCTTCTTTAGCCTCTTGACCAGCAGCTAACAGTTGATCTTGCGCTCTAGCTGCAGCATCTGCTTGAGTTTGAGCAGCATCTCTCTGCCCTTTAGCGCCCATTGCACCAGTAATAACTGATCCAGCTACGACTGCCGTTGCGACTCCTGACATTTAATCTCTCCTTATTGCAAGGCTAATGGCTTGCCGATAATCAATAGTAATTTCTTCACCTAAATTACCGCCTTTGCATCCACTAATAGCCTTTTTTGCCACTAAATCAATGTTTCCATTATCCCTTAAAACCATGATTGCGTTAATACTTTTTGCATGATTTGTATATCTTCCAACTGGAGTTCTTTTGCCATCAATACGAGCTGGAGCAATAATCTCGCCTTCTTCAATATTTCCTGTGGCAAATACCCCTTTCCCATCAATATTTGAGTTGGCAATCATTATTTTGTAATCGCCAAAAGGCATAGGAATTTGATCTTCTAGGTTTTCTGTCTGCTTTCTGACTGTTTCATGGTCAAAACCATATTCTGCAATAGCCAAATAATAATCAGCAATATCAGGAGAATGGTCTAAAGTAAGAAGCAATTGTTGTGATTTTTGATTCTCTTGCCATGTAATGCTTTTTTGCAAAAACATAGCTTCTAGTTTTTCAACATCAGTTTCATCGGTTGAATAGACATTTTGCCAAATCATATCTTCATGTATATAGCCAATTTTTCGACCTGGCTTGGCTACAAAAGTTTGCGGAGCTATTAATTCTGAATGAGAACCATCCTCATTTACCATTGTTACTCTACCTTTAAGCATAATGTTTAAATGCTCAGTAGTCTGATAATGGCCTATAGAAAAAGTTCCTGCTGGAATAGCTACCTGTCTGATATAAATATTTGGAGCAAATATATGAGTTACAGGACAATCCGCCTGTTTTTCTTGTAAAAAGTGCTTTTCTAAAGTTTGCACCTTTTCTTCGGTAATAACTTGAAGATTAGACATTGTAGTAAGGAACTTTATAGGTTTTTCCATCAACTGTCATTTCAATAAATCCTACTGGATTTGCTGGTAAAACAGAATTACCTGGGTTAGCAGATTGAGATGTCTTAGTAAAGTTAATTAAATTTAAAAAGAATATTTGCCAAGCCCTTGTAGGTCTTTTCGTAAACTCATCCAAAAAATCAGTCTGTGGATAAGGATTGTCTTGGCTTGGGCCCCAAATTTGATTAGCCATTAGTTTTCTCCTACAGATGCTTTTAAGTTAGCAGATACTATTACTGCCTTGATAGGATCAGTAACAACTACTTCATAAATTCTATCTCTAGCCTGACCTAATCTGCGCCAAATAATACGATTTTGGTATTTACCGACCTTACCAATACCAGCCCAATGCTCATTCGACCATGTAGAACCACCATCATTTGACCAACGCAACATTGCTTGTGGGTTAATCCCAATGTCATTTGAACCTAAAGGAAAAGTTTCAACACCTTGCAAACCAACACCAGGCTGAAACTGAATCTGCAATTCGTCAAAGTATTGGCGCTGAAAGTCCGCAACCAAATGAGGACATCTTCTAACCCTACGAATATGCTGTCCATTATCGGTATAGTTATTAGGATCTAGCCTATAAATTTGACCATTCTCATAATCACCAACCAATACTGAGCCTTGGAATACGGCAGAGCAGTTAGATCGATGGCGCTTGAAGTTGTTTTGGTTATCGCACCAAAGCCATTTATGCCACATTTGGGTAGAACCATCGTAAACCCAAGTTAGCTCAAGGCTTGGGAAGCTAATTACATAACATTCATGCCCTTCAAGCTGATAAGTGTAGGCAATTGCATCAGATATATTCTGATTAACAAGGGTATTTTCTACGGCATGGGTAGAAATTCGCTGTGGTCTGTAACCATTCATTTGCACAATAACAGCTTGACCACGATCATTTCTAGATAAATAAGCAAATGAGTTTCCAAATCTAGCCATAGAGAACTTAGCAGCTATACCATGCTGACTAGAAGCGCCTGGGATTCTTTGGAAAGCAAATGGGAATGTTCCTGCATCAGCCCAAACTTCAGAAGTTTTTTCACCTAGTAAATAGACTTGTCCATTATCTACAATCAATGAAACTAAATCATCAGGGCCTGTAAATTTAGAAGCAAAAGACAAACCATAGGTAATAGGCGATAAAACATCAGAAGAAGCCCATTGCTGAGTGTTTGGATAATTGTAAACAAAGTAGTTATCTACTATATCAACGCTAGAACCACCAGGGAAAGCACCATCAGAGGATGGCATTTCTGTGAAATTTAACGCATACATAGTTTGAGAGCCAATAGTCTGAGAATTATTTATTACATAATTACCAGTTGTTCCTGTGCCTGTTCCAAAAGTCAAAGTTAGAGTTAAACCTGAACCTGACCCATCGGCTGATGTTGAAACATTGTTTGCAGGGATAGAAGTATATTGACCTGAAAATGTTCTTGTTAATCCTGTAACAACACCACCTGCGCCAATGCTTGTAACTGTATAAGTAGCAGGACTTGAACCAAAAACACCGCCTACAACACTTATGTTTTCATTAACAGCATAGCCTGTGCCACCATTAGCAATAACTTCGCTCAGAACTGTTCCGTTACCTAATGCCGTAATAATTGTTTTAGTTGTTACTCCAGTTCCCTGTATTGTTTGCCCTGGATACAAAGTGCCACTTGCTACAGAAGTAACAGTTAATGTTGTTCCTGACATCGATCCAGTAAATACTGAAGCTACTGTTGCAGAGTTCATTTGAATTGGACTTGCAATTGTATGAGATTGATTCAAAGTCCAAGTTGTGCCTGATCCGCTAACAATTACAGTTGCATTAGTAATTCCCAAGCCAAACAATGCTTGACCAGCAGCAATAGTTCCGCTTTGAACTAATGTAACAGTAAGAGTAGTTCCGCTAATTGTGCCTTGGAATACGGCTGAATTAGGGTTAGAAATTCGCCATGTATAACGATAAGTGCCATCCACAATATAGACATTTAAGCCGTTATCGGTAATACCAACTTGACCAGTTGAAGTATTCAATTGACCAACAATTGTAGGAGTAAAGTTTGAACCCATGACATAAACATAAGGGCCACAAACTGCCACCATGTAATCACCACCTGAAACAGTTCTCATGCCTCGAACTTGCTGGGCATTTTGAAGTGTTACCACATTGGTTAAGCCTGGAGTTGGATAAAGCGCAACAACACCCCTAGAACCTGGAGGTTTTGTAGGATCAATTTCAGGTCTAAAGTTTATACATTCCTGTGCATCTTGATAGATGGAAGGAGCTTCATAAGCTGACCCAACAAAGCCAAAATCTGCCATTTTTTAGCCTTATCTAAAGAAACCACCATTAAGAATCCAACCAGCATCCTTTTGTCGGCTAGAAAGCATTGCATCCGCAAATTGAGCAGATTGCATAGGCTTCATGTTTGTGCGTTTTAAAGTTGCTTTAGCTTGAGCAGCATAAGCATTAATCATGCTTATTTGCGTTGGAGATGCTTTGCCATACATCGGCATCAAACGCTCTGCCAAACACCATCTAAGAGCCATTGAATAGCCCTGTGGAAGAACTATATCGTCATACATCGTTCCATAGTTGCTAAACAAGGTTTGAGCAAATAAATGGACTTCGCCTTGAGATGGGTTAGGCCATAAGAAAATATTGCCTGACTGCTCATTTGGATTGTAATAAACAGCTTTAGGCCAAGGGCCGTTTAGCGTTTTAAGACCAATTGAGTTGTAATTATCCAAAGCCAATACAGCCATTTGGTAATCTAAGCCACCATTGGCAATAGGCTGACCATTAGAGCTAGTATTTACCCTTACATAGGCAGAATCTATTCCTAATGGTTTTTGATAGTAAGCAGTTATGGTTGTAGAGGCTACTGGAGCTGTATAAGTAATATTTAGCAAATAAGTTCCTTGCTCATTCACATTACCGCCAGCACCAGTTAAATTTCTTACAATCCTAGTTCCATTGGTAATACCAGTTCCGCTAAGAGTTTGGCCTTGAGCTACTGCTCCTGAGTTAATTCCGCTAACAGTTAAAACATTACCAGTAATAGAACCTGTAAATGAAGCACCAATAAAGTTGGCAGTAGAAGGATCAGGGCCGATTGTGTATTGAACTTGACCTGCAATTACTGGAAAAATAATCTCAGTAATGTTGAAAACCATCATGTCCTCGTTAGACCATTGGTCTATAAGGTCATTCATTAACTCAAAAGCATCTTTTGCAGCATCGGCTGTAGGTTGTTCACCAGCCTCTAAAGCTCCAATATCTTTTAAAGATCTACTAATAATGTCTATTGGCTTAGTCATTATGATTTCCTATGAAATAGTAAAAGTATCAGCTAACCAAGGTAAATCTGCTTTTTTAGGAGCATTTTTTAAATAGTTAATTTGATTTTCTAAATTCAATTTTAAAAGGTTTACATCGTCTTTGGTAGTATCTTTTTCTATCCACCTACGAATATCTGACTCAATAATTTCTTCAAAAATCTTATCAACAGTTCCTTCTTTAAATTGATGAGTTCCTTCTGTTTCTACAGAATAATTATCATCAATTCCTGTAAGCAAATACTCAACATGGCTTAATTTGCCATCAGTCTTTATTATTTGTTTAAATTTCCAATTAAATACTGTCATTATTCCACCAAAAAGTTCATTGCAATTGAAATTCTGTCTGATTCTGCTTGATTTAATGTAACCATGTGCATCAACCAAGGAGGGAATATATATAAACGGCCTTCTTGAGGCTGTAATAAAAATGTGTTTTCTGAAGGTTTATTAGCAAAAGTTAAAGCACAACTTGAAGCATCACTTCTTACAAAAGACAAGTCACCGCTATTTTGAGGAACTTTTACATAAAAACATCCAACCAAAACAGAGCCTGGATGAGTATGTGGCTTGTTATAGCTATTTGTTTTATTTATGTTTATCCACGCATCTATATCTTTTGATATGTAACCAAGTTGTTCATGGTCAAACACAAATTGAGCAAATTCCATACTTTTTTTCTTTAATTCCCCTAAGGCAGGGAAATGAAAAAAGTCGCTTTGCTGAGAAGCTACGCTTTGCCAACCATTTTGGTTTGATTTTTCCACACCAGGGTTTTTGCTTTTTACTTCATAACATTCTTCTGAAATGGCCTCTAAATCAACAGAAAGCTCAGAAGAAAACAAGAAGTTAGTAAAAAGCGTATCCCTGAGTGTATTGTTCATTAATTAGACCATTGTGGTGATGGCATAGTAGGAAAAACAGGGTTTGTAACAGGATTTAATCTTAAAGCTCTAACTTGAATACGATATTGAACAAATTCTTGAGCATTTACTAAATAAGTTGGACTTGTTGTATCAACAACAGATGGAATTTCAGACCAATCTGTTTGTTGCAAATATTGCTCCGCTTGAATTTGACAAGCCTGGATTAACTCAGCATCCGTTGGAGGAGGAGGATTTTTGCTTTCATAATCAGCTTGATCCCAAACAGCAGAAGCCTCAACTGCCCAAGCAGGTAATTCTGTAATATTTTGATTTTGAGGAGTTGTTCCATCAAAAGAAGTTACAAACTCAATCCAACCAACATTCATTTGGCTGTCCCATTGCAATGCATTTACATCGTTTGGCGCATCAAATGTTAGGTTTGAAAAAGAATTTGTGTCTTTATAAACTGCTTTATCTGATGGAATAATTGTTAATTTCATTATTTATTCTCCAAAATCATGCTTTGAGCTTGAACAGGAACACCTGCAGCAGCCAAAAGAACTCGTTGCCCTACTTCGTTAGATTTAACCATTTCATTCCTAAATGATTCAACAGCAGCTCCTGTTTGTCGCTGTTGCTGACTATTCTCAATGATAAGAACAGGCAACCAAGCCATTGCACAACCCCACTCATCGACATCTTTGCCATCTTGAGGATTTTTGCCTGATATTTTTAAAAACCAAGCACATTCCATTTGCTTACATGGCTCAAACCCATTTAAAGGGCAGTTCATTTTAGGCTCTATTTTCATTAGTCTTTAGTTGCTGTAATAACATCAAGATATTTAACAGCTAAATTGATAGCTGTGCCAGTAAATGTATGATTATGAGCTGTTCCAGTAAATGTTCCTGAAGCAGAACCTGCTATTGAGTGGCTATGAGATCCACCGCCACCAGTATTATTTGTTAATGGACTATACAATAAACTACCATTACCTCGGTTATAGTTACCAGTAGTGTTGTTTGTTCCCTGCGCCTCTAGTCTAAACACATGGTTGTGAGCAGGTATTTCGTTTGTGCCTAATGTTGTTGCGCCTGCGCTCAATCCGCTTGTGTTAATTGAAACGCTACCTCCAGCAGTTGTGTTAGCAATAGATCCACTAACACCTTGAGATGCAAAGGCAGTTGTAAAATCTACAGAACCACCTGTTGAAGCTGTTCCTGTAACGACTCTTAATGCATGATTATCGTAATTAACTGTATCTTTAGTCCAACCTGTAGGAGCAGCAGTTTGCGCAAACATCATTCTTGTGCCTGATGGGAAGCCACCAACACCAGTTAATCCTGATCCATTACCAACAAAATTTGTAGCAGTTAAAGTTCCACTTGAAGGATTGAATTGAAGTTTTGTTGAGCTTACATTCTCACCAGTAATAGTTCCACTTGTTGCACTTGTGAAAGTTGGATAAAGAGTTGCATTTGTAGTCGTATCGTCTGTAATTGTGATGCCTGAAGCAGGTAATGCAGACCAAGTAGGAGCTGAAGCTCCATTAGAAGTTAAAACATAACCGCTTGTTCCTGTTGAACCACTTAAAGCTAGTGTGCTTGAAATATCTAGAGTAGTAACTTTTGCTGAAGATGCAGTTGTTGCACCTAAAGAAGTGTTATCAATAGTTCCTGCGTTTATGTCGGCAGTATCGGCTACTAGACTGTCAATATTGGCAGTTCCAGTAATATACAGATTTCGCCATTCATGCCCTGTTCTACCTAAATCGTAAGTATTGTCTGTTGCAGGAGTAAATTCAGAATTTATGCGAGCAGTAAAATTAACTGTGTCTGTATTACTACTTCCTAAAGTTGTTGTGTTATTAACTGTAAGTGTTGAAGCAATAATAGAGTTTGGTAATGTTCCACCAATAGCAGGAGGGCTTGAAAGGTCTAAAGTTCCACCTAATGTAAGACTTCCGCTAGAAGTTACAGTTCCTGACAAAGAAATTCCTGAAACTGTTCCTGTTCCACTTACAGAAGTAACTGTTCCTGTTGTTGGAGTAGCCCAAGAAGGAACTCCTGAAGCCAAAGTAAGGACTTGACCATTTGCTCCAGCAGAAAGGAATGTAGTAGTTCCTGAAGCCGTTTGATAAGGAACTGAACCTGATGCTCCGCCAACTAAATTAGTTGCGCTTCCAGCAGTTCCTGTAGTGTTTTGATTAAATGTAGGCCATGTAAAAGTTCCAGTTGAGAAATCACCTGATGCAGGAGTTCCTAAAATTGGAGTAACTAGAGTAGGGCTATTAGCAAAAACTAAAGCGCCTGTTCCTGTTTCATCGCTTACAGCAGAAGCTAAATTTGCTGATGTTGGAGTTGCCAACCAAGTAGCTACACCAGTTCCCAAGCCAGTTATTGATCCTACAGCAGGGGTAACAGTAGTATTTCCAGCTAAAGTTAGCTGACCTTGAGAATTAACAGAAAATGTTCCAACTTCCGTTGCTGAACCATAAGAAGCAGCAGTAACTCCAGTATTTGTAATACTAAACTGGAATCCACTTAATGTTAATCCTGTTCCTGCTGTGTATGTTGCATTGTTTGAAAATTGAACAAAAGTAACAGCAGTTACCCCTAATGTTCCGCCTGGAACATCTGTGCAAACCCATGCAGAACCTTGCCAAACATCGCCTTCAAGAATAAACAAATATGCAGCTAATAGCTCATCCCATGTATTTGCATCAGCAGCTCTAGACCATGCTCCTGAAGATGCTACATATATGCCATTATCAGCTTGAGTTGCTTGGTTTTTAACAAGAACTCGATCACCAGCAACTAATGTTACCCCATCGATAGTCAAAAGACCTGACAAAGTAGGAATATTTGAAACAGAGGCTACCAAAGCTGGCTGTTTAAAACTTAATCCTTGAGCTACTGAATCTACATACGCTTGATTAACGATACTTGTTGGCCCACTTGGAACAGAAGAAATTGTTCCAGTAGTAGTTGAAATGTTTGTAAAAGCGCCAGTAGAAGGAGTTGTAGCTCCAATAGAACTACTATTAATCGTGCTATTTGTTATATTTAAACCTGATTGATTAGGATTAAAAGTAGCAAAAAAAGGCTGCCCTTGACCAATAAAAGTTTGGAAATTACCCTGAACATCAAAATAAGCCTGAACAGGCAATAGATTCTGAACTTCAGATTCTGCTGGATTAGCCATAAAACATCCTTTTAAGGCGAAATATTACGATTGATTGCTCAATGGAGTTACATAAACAAGAGCTGGGCCTGATGCTGAACCAATAGCTGAAACTTGAAATTCATTGGCAGGAACAGACAAAACAATAGGAACTGTCATAGAGGCTGGCAATATGAATGAACCTGTTGCGCCATCAGCACCAATAGAAGCAGTTGTTGCAGTAACTCCAACTGGAGAAACTTCAACCGCTACAGTATTAGCACCAGTATTTAAAAACGATGCGAAATTGCTGAGAACACTACCACCAACTGCGGAAACAGTAACTGCTGCATGAGCAGTCGCTGCCACCGACAAAGTAGTTGTTCTGCCTGCTAAACGCAAAACAGTAGTATTTGACATGATTAATCCTTAGATTGCAGCAAGTTGTTGCCACTTAGAACCATCAGACATCCACAATTTACCAGTTCCAGTAGCGTTAGAAGTAACGGCTAGGCTGTTTGCAGGAGCATCTGTAGTTGTTACATTGTCTGTAATGGCTGTATCAAGAGATAGAATTTGAACTGAGCCAGTTGAGAGAGTGATGCTGTCTAAAAGAGGATCTGCGTAAGATACACCTACGGCTTTAGTATTTGAAGTCATTTTTTGTCCTTTGCAAAGGGTTTGTAATGCCTAATTAGGCAGATTAAGTTTACTCCATATTATCTGTTTCGCAAATAGTTTCCTAGATGACCTTCAAAACATTTTAAACCAATGTGACCCATGCCAATCTCAGGATCTATCCAAACTTGACCGCCTATTTCTCTCCAACGAATACAGAAAGAATAATCCTCTCCAAACTTATATTTCAATTCTTCGCTATAAATATAGTCAAATAATGGATAAAACTCTTTTGTTGCAGATTCATGGTGAAATCCTGTTTTTGGATAAGCCTCAATCATTTTGGCTATGCAGTTTCTGCTAATTTTCATAAATCCTGTAGGAGCGCATTGGACTTCTAAAAGACCTGTTTCAGGATCAGCCCATAACTCAGGCTTATCTAGGTAGCGGACATTGTATCTAATAGGTTCTGCCCTTGTAGGATATATTCCAGCAACCAAATCAACAGGATGATCAATTAATCGCAACAAAGCTCCTGCTTCCCAGGCAACATCTGAATCAATAAAAACTAGCTCATCACAATCAGAATTATAGAAATTTGTGGCAATGACTCCTCGGCAATCAGCAATAAGGGCATTTCCGATGTCATCAACTAAGGTAAATTTATCGCCTCTTTTGATTAAAGCGATTAAATCAGTAAACAGGCAACGCATTGTTCCCATGTGAACTGTGCCTGTATAAGCAGGCATGGCAATCATAATATGTTTCATTTTCTTTCCTTCACAAAGAAAAAACCCTTCCTTTTTAGGGGAAGGGCTTAGTTTTTACAACATTTATTAAGCAGTAATGCCTACATTTTTCAATGCAGTAATTAGAGCATTAACAGCAGCTACTGTTTCAGCAGTTGTAGGAGTTGCAGCCAATGAAGTGATTGCAGAAGCCTGAACTACTGGAGTTTCGCCATAAAAGCCTACTTTACCGCCTGCGATACCTAGAGCTACACCATCGGCAGCATTGCCGTTGAATAGATATACAGGGGTTACTGTTGAAGCTGGGCCTGGATTAGACATGATTTATTCCTTTCTTAGTCTGTTAATTAAGATGCAATACGGCAAGCCAACTCAGGATAGAGAGGGGCCCAACCATAAAGAACATCCAAACGAGTAGGAATAGAGTCATTGTTAATTGTGTATTGACGAACTACACGCATAGAAAGACCGATTTCCTTGTCTGAAGCACGACCAGCAAAGTGAACACCTTCAGGCAACTCAAGATCCGCTACTGCTAGAGTAAACGCATTTTTGTGCATAAGGATGTTTTGTGGGCTAGTTACACCAGTTTTGTTAAAGAAAGTTACAGCTTGTGCGCCTGAGCTTGTTACGCTGATGTTTTGGAACTGACCAGCAGAGATAGGAGCTGGGCTTACATTAACTGTAATTGCAGCATCTGTTCCGCTAACGGCTGAGTTCACAACAAAGTTACGCAACTTGCCATAAGACTGACGATTTTGTGGGTTTACCGCAAATACACCAGCGATAGTGAATGTATCACCTTGGTTCAAGCTAACTGCACCAGTAGCTGTCAAAGTGATGTTAGCGTTAGATGCCCAACCTGAAGTTAGGAAGCCAGTTGCTGTAGTCACATTGACTGTTGCTGTGCCAGCGAATGAGCCGTAAGTTTGGTTCACAATGTTCTGATCCATCTTCCAGTTCATACCAGCAGAGTCACGACCCATCAAACCTTTACGATATTGAGTAGAAATCGCTTCTTGTGGAACAAACAAACCTTTCAAGCTATCAACAATAGTTGCGCTTGAGAATGGATCGATGATTACTGATCTACGACCATCACGAGGAGCGCCTTCAGAATCAAGGTATGCGCCAGCGTTCAAGAAAGTAATCAAGCCTGTTGGAGGAGTGCCTGCTGTGCCTACTGTGTTGTAAGTAGCGTTTTTAGCCATTGTCAAACCATCTAAGTCGATTTTGTTGGCAATAGCAGCAACTGCTGGCTTTAGAACACGATCAGAGAACATATCCAAAGACAAAGCTAAGTCTTGAGTTGTGAATTGTGTATCCACATGGAACTGAGTTGAAAGAGTTACAGGAACTGAAGTTTCGTTGAAATCTTCAACATTCAATGCAGGGCCTGTAGTTCCGATGAAACGACCTGGTCTGCGGACATTGACTGTATTGCCGATTTTTGCGCCAACAACAGCGAACTGGTCATCATAATTACGATCAACTTCTGAAGTAAATGTTAGTTCGTTTTCTAGAACCATCAATGCTTCATTAGTGATCTTGCTAATGGTTAATAAAGTATTACTCATTTTCTCTTTTCCTTAAAAGAAATTAGGGTTTACCTAATCTTCCCTGCTTTTCGAGCTGCTTTCCACGCTTGGAATGAACCATGAAACTCACCATCTGAGCCAATTGGTGTATCCATTGCGCTTCCAGTAGCCTTTAATGGGCTGAGAGGAGCAGGCGCTTTTGACTTCTGAACAACAGGCTTACTTCTTACGGCAGTTTCTTCAGCAATCTCTTGCTTCTCAAACCGAGCCTCCAATTTCCCAATCTCTCTAAGCGCTTTTGCTACAGGCAATGCTTGGAATTTCTCAGCTTCTTCGCCATCTAGACTAGCTAAATGATAAAGAATCTCAGGCCCTACATCTGACTCAATAATTGCATCTCTCACTTCATTGCTCACAACAACTTGTGTAGACTCAATAACTTCATCAAAATCAGCTAGATTTGGCTTTGCCTTTTCAAGTTTCTCAGACCAAGTCTTTAGGACTTTCTGCCTTTGTTCCTCAATTCTGCGATTAGCTTCTTGCTGATCCCTGTCATACAACGCTTTCTCTGCTGACCATTCTGCTAATGCTTTAGCATATTCAAAAGCATCATCAAACTGATCAGGTCTAGGTTCTCTGCCGACTGGATTCTCATCAACTTGTTGCTGTTGAGGAGCAACCCTTTCTTCATATTCCCTAAGTCTAGCTTCCAACGCTTCTTTTTCAGCTTGTGCTTTGGCAGCGTTTTCTTCTGCCAATTTACGAGCCTTAGTTAGCTCTGAAAACCGCTTTTCGAGTTTAGGATTTTGTTTCCGTTCCTCTGTTGCTTTACCTTCGGCTTCTAAATCGTGTTCACTCTGACCTTCTTCTTCTACAGGCTCTGACTCAGGAGTTTCCTCAACTGCTTCAGCCTCAGTAGGAGCTTCTTCGGTAGCTAAACCAAGACGATCCATTGTCCATTCGGTTAAATTTTCACTTGTTACTACATTTCCAGCCTGTCTAGGCTGTTCTACTGCTTGTGCTTCTGCCATGAGTTTTCCTCAAGATTTGACCCAATGAATCCATTGGTAGATTTACAACACTTCTTTTTTACCACTAAATCTTATTTAAAACAATATTATTGCTTATCGTTTAATTCTTTTAGCAAGGCATCCATAGCGCCTCTTTTGCCTAGCTTAATTTTTAGCATGGCATATTTAGGATGCTTTCTTACTCTTTCGAATTGCTCATCATCCATCTTTTTAGCTCTTGCTTTCATGTCCATTTCTTCATCGGACATTTGCTTTCTAGGAGATTTCTCAGCTAGTTTCTTTTCCATGTATTCTTCACGATTTTCTGAAGTTACTATTTCTCTTGGCATG
>Ga0181352_1000176_pt1 | contig 30702 bp, 46 predicted proteins | sample Fa13VDMLBSN_FD_130103 | JGI IMG/M metagenome (GOLD analysis project Ga0181352, IMG submission 130103) | Freshwater viral communities from Lake Michigan, USA - Fa13.VD.MLB.S.N | ecosystem: Environmental > Aquatic > Freshwater > Lake | place: USA: Michigan | collected 2013-09-23 | reverse complement strand
GCGAAGGCGCTGACGGGTGTGACGTTCGCGCCGGGCGAGAACGTGATGGTCGCCCGTGACGGGCTGGTCTACGGCAATCGGTGGGTCAACCATCGCCCCGACATGAGCGGTTCCGATCTGATGACGGATGCTGACGTGGAGCGGTGGCTGGATCACTGCCGCGTGCTGGTGCCGAATGAGGTCGAGTTGGCGCACGTCCTCAACGTCATGGCCTACAAGGTGCAGCACCCCAACGTGAAGATCAATCACGCGGTGCTGCACGGCGGCGACGAAGGGTCGGGCAAGGACACCATGTGGGCACCGTTCCTGTGGGCGATTGGCGGCGATCACCAGCACAACAGGTCGATCATTGAGACGGGCGGTCTGGACAGCCAGTGGGGCTATGGTCTGGAAGCCGAGGTTGTCATCCTGAACGAGTTGAAGGAACCGGAGGCGCGGGAGCGCCGCGCGCTGGCCAACAAGCTGAAGCCTGTCATCGCTGCGCCGCCGGAGACGATCTCCATCAACCGCAAGGGGCTGCATCCGTATGAGATGCTCAACCGCTTGCAGGTGATCGCCTTCACGAACGATCCGTTGCCGATCACGATCCCGACGCAGGATCGCCGCTGGTTCTGTCTGTGGTCGCACGCGCCGCGCATGGAACCAGAGGCAGGCCCGGCGCTGTGGGCATGGTATAAGACGGGCGGCTTCGAAAAGGTCGCGGCATGGCTCTGGCAGCGCGACGTGACGGCGTTCAACCCCGCCGCAGCGCCGCCAGTCACTGAGTGGAAGCTGAACATGGTCGAGCATGGCCTGTCGGTTGCCGAGTCCTTCCTTGTCGATCTGATGGTGCAGCGGGTCGGGCCGTTCGCGCAGGGTGTGGTCGCAGGGCCGTTCCATAAGCTGTGTGACACGATCACGGCGGGCTACGTCCCTGCTGGCACAAAGGTGCCGCAGGCGGCGCTGCTGCACGCTTTCAAGGAAGCCGGCTGGAAGGATTGCGGACGGGTGGCGAGCGCCACGCTCCAGACGAAGCGGCATATCTTTGCCAATCCGGATGTGGCGCAGAAATACAGCAAGAGCGAACTTCGCCGCATGGTCGAAGAGGTTGCAACCGCAGGCGGGGGTGTGGTAAAGCCATAGCGTCAGTTTGCTCCTGACGTATGCATAAAGCCCCCGGTCTTGCGGCCTCACTCCGCTAGACCGGGGGCTTTTCTTTTAGTGTATGCGCGTGACGGTCGTTACGCCGTCCCTTGTGCGGCACTGGTAGTATCGTTGGTGCCTTAGCCCGTATTGGCTCACGTTGCGGCAGATGCGCTTGCTGTCGGCGGGTGTGGGTGCTGGTAGGGTGATGCTATCGCCTAGGGCCATGTCGCGCAGCGGATAGGTCGGCGGTCTTCCTAACGCCATGCGCGGATCACCTGACAGTCGTCGATGTGGGCCACACGGCGGCGCTTGTCGCCGCGTAGCAGCCGCTCTGCGATGCGTCCGGCTTCGTCGGGTGTGTGCGCCAGCGTTGGCAGGCTAGCTGTGCGGCGATGGCCGTAGGGCGTGACGTATGTCATGCGGCAGTTGTAACGAATGGCGCGCATTGATCTTGCTCCGTCTGTTTTGCCGCACGCTCCAAAATATAGCTTTCGTCCGTCAGATAGCGCCCGTGCGTGCGCGGGTTGTGGTGCGGGGGATTTTTTGTGCGTTGGTCGTTCATCGTTCTTGCTCCTTCAGTTTGGCTTTTGATTGGCATTCGGTGCGCAGGCAGCCGCGCACGCCTGCCGGTGCGATGTCCGCGCGGCAGTGGTCGCACCATATGGCTTGCGGGTGGGGGTTGAGTTGACGGGTCACAGCATCCCTCGCACTTCGCAGGCGCGGCGCAGATGCTCTGGCGCTGTGCCCCAGACGTGTCCGGTGCGGTCGTAGGCGCGGCATAGCGTGCGCAGGCGCTGGTCTGAGGCTCTAAGAGCCAGCCGTAGCTGTTCATGCTCCCGCAGCGCCTCCACGGCGTCTCTCAGCACGTCAAGGTCGGTCAGTGTGTCAGTGGTCATTTCAGGTGTTCTCCCTTCTCAAGCATCATGGCCGTCTGCCGCATCCCGTGCTTGCGCATCCACTCTGCGATCAGCGCCTCTCGCGCCTTCACGGCGTTGTCGATTTCGATCTGGCGGGCGGCGGCCTGCGCGTCGAGGACACTGTCGAACGTCAGCACCTCGTCAAAGGCACCGCGCAGCCAGTAGAATTGATCTTTCTCCGACCAGTTGACTTTCGGTGCTGTCATTCCCCATATCCTTCAATCCAAAGTTCGATAGCGAGGCGGCAAGCGTCATCAGCTAAGTCCCCCGGATCGTATCCATACTCTTTAGCCGCTCTACGCGCGCACAGCAGCTTGCGATCTGGTGGCGGCTGCTCGTAGCGTTCGATCATGTCGCAGAGTGATCGGAATGTGCCATAGTTTTCATAGTAACTGCGCAGAGTGCCAACGGTGTTGTCCCATTCGCTCCGCTTCCCAGCTTCGATCAGCACCCAGTCGGGCGGTGTTTGCTTGTCGGTCATTCTGTCTCTCCCAGTGCGGCGCGGGCCGCTTTGTCGGCAATGTAGTCGTGCGGCGACCACGGTTCAAATCGTGTCAAGATGTCGCTCAACGCCTCCCGCAGCCGCTTGATCTCCGCCGCTTGGGCTTCGATGGTGTCGGCGGCTTTTTTGAGCATAACCGGATCGGTATCATCTTCCCGCAGTCGCTTAATCAGTTCCTCGGTCACCAGTCCTCTCCCTCATCAATCATCTCTGGCATATGCTCACGCATCCATGCGCGGCGGCGTATCTCGGCCATGTAGTCGGCCTGCGTCTCGGCCCAGCGGTCGAGGTGTGCGGCGGGTATCATGGCGTCACGCCCCCAAGCGCAGCAGCCGTCCCGTGCGCCGGTCGCGGCGGTGGCTGATGCTGCGCAGGTGTTCGTATCGTTGGTTCAAGAGCGCCGCGTGGTCGCGCAGGGCGCGCGCCTCCATGTGCCAGAGCATCATAGTGACGGCTTGCAGGATGCCTGCGGCGGCCACGATCAGTATCACGGTTTCGAATGGGACAGTCATTGGTCTAACTCCTCACAGATGATGGCCAGCGCCAGCAGCGCCAGCCCTATAATGACGGCGATCATGCGTCAGATTGCGCGTCATGCATGGCGTTCTCGATGGCTTGCAGTTCGCCCGTCAGCCAATCGACGCGCTGGTCGAGTTCTTCCACCTGCGTCCGCAGGTCGAAGTTCTCCATCTCAGCGTTTTCCAGTTCCTCCAGCCGTTCGCCTAGGGCGATGGCCAATTCGTTGGGGCAATCCCGCGCCGCTTCGATCAGAGTCTTGGTCGAGAGCGCGCGCCAGTCGGTGCGATCATGGGTTGGTTTGTATGTCATTACAGTTCGTCCTCTTCTATCGCGTAGGCCCAGCCATCGCGCACGATACGTTCGGCGGCGGCTTCGGCGTGGTTGATATCTGTATAGCGCGCGGCGCAAGCCTCGCAGGCTGTGGTGGTGCCATCAGCGGCGAGATAGGCCTCGCCATCCTCAGGGTTCCATAGGGCGACGATGTAGGTGTGCATGGTCAGTTGCTCCTGTGTCGATGTCAGTCGGCGCGATACGCGGCGACGAAACACATCGCCGCGATCACAAGGATTACGAAGGCTTCAAAGGGCATGGGTTAGGCTCCGTGCGCCGCGCGATAGAGCCGGTCGCAGATGTCGTTGTCGGTGTGGTCGCTGATGAGTTCCTCGCCGCTCTCATCATTGCCGTAGACCAGCCAGAACGAACCGATGATATCGCCGATATCGTTGGCGGTCGGCGCGCGCAGCAGTAGCCGGTCTTCGTCAGTCGTGGCCAGTGCGTCGAGAATTTCCGTTTCGCGGGTGGAACGCTTGACCGTCCATTCTCCGCCATCGTTGACGCTAACTGTGTAGCCAGCCGCCAGCGCGGCCTTGACCAGCTTGCGCGCAACGCGCGCCTCGCCAGTGGTGGCGTATTGAGTGAGAGTGTTCGGCATGTTTGTTTCCTCTTTTGACAAACAGGGGCGGCGCAATTGCGTCCGCCGCCCCGATCTTGGTGGTTAGGCGGCGCGGATGTCGGCGGCGTAGTCGTCCATGTCGCGCCAGCGGCGCTCCAGTGCGACGCGATATTCGCCGGGCGTTTGGCGGCGCAGTTCGACAACATGGCGAACGTCGGGCATCGTCTCGACAATCCAGTGCGCCCCTGCGTTGTAGTTGTCGTGAAGCCATTCGTTCAGATCGGCAACGCGCAGCAGCTCGTCCGCGCTGGCGGTGGGTTCTTCAGTGACGTGGAAATGTTCGCGGTAGAATTCGGCGCTATCGGCGCGGTCGGTCACTTCCATGATGGTTTCGCATTCGGTGTCGCCCCAAGTGTAGCGGCTGGTGATCACGTAGATGGTCATGTCTGTGTGCTCCTTCTTTGATTGAGATTGACCCTTAGCCGGTGTTTGAGGGTTAGGTCAACACACTTTATATGTCACCTGTGGATACTGACACAAAAAGTGTGTCTTTCGTGCACTATGCCCTAGGAGCCGTTTTAAGCCGATCTGAGCGCATCTAGAGTTTGAGGGTAGCCCAACACCTAAAACCCTCGAATGCCCATTCGTTCTAGTTGTGTTCTTTGTGTGTTCTTTTGGGCTATCGTTTATCCAAAATCGCCCAGGGAAATGCGCCAGGGCAAACGTTACTGACATTGGTGTAAGTAATGGGCGGTCATTTGGGCTACGCGATAGGTCACGATTTCCGGCTGGATGACCCAGCGAAAAAGCGCGGCAATCCAAGGGACTGAGTAGCTTATGGGCGTTATAGGTTATGAGTTGTAGTTTCCTGAAGTAGAGTGGTGTTGTTAAGAATGGTTATCAACAACGGGAATGGCGGCGACTTTACACCCATGACCTAGAACGCCCATATGACCCATAACATTGAACCGGAACTGGTTCGGGTTTGGCCCCCACGCTTTACGCCAGCGTAAACTATGGGCGGTTTGGGTCGGCCAAACGTAAATCAAAAGCCGACTTGAAATGCGATGACCCAGAACGCCCATTCGTTCTAGCTCTGTTCCTTATTGTAATAATGTTGCGCGACTGCTGGCTGATAGGTCGATGTGCCCGCGCATCGCGCGCCAGCCGAATGTGTCCAACCTAGATCGCCCATAGCGCCCAGCCAAAAGGTCAGCGCTGCCAGCGCAGCGCAGTCTGGTTTCTGCTGCGTTGCAGCATAGCGAAGGGGGGGGTGGGGCCGGCGGGCGCGTGTCTGTCACGGGCACGGGTCGCAGACAATTTTTATTTTTTTAGAAAAATTGCAAACCCGACCGAAACATATTATCGTGCGGCCATGACCTTTTACTCACTACCATTCACGCCTGAGCGCGTCGAAGCCACTGAGGCGCGTCTGGAAGCGATCTATGAGGCTGCCAAGTACGGCCTCAAGGGCGACAGCCTTGCCATGCGCGCTGGCCTCACCCCGGTGCAGTACCGCCGGCTGCAAGAGTTCGATCCGCTGGTTGAGATGGCGGAACTCAAGGGCCGCGCTGACGGCGAATGGATGGCGGCCAAGACGCTGCATGAGGCGGCGGCCGAAGGCGACGCCAAGGCCGCGCTGGACATCCTCAAGCATCAGCATGGGTGGGTCAGCAAACAGTCTGTGGAAGTGTCTGTTGAAGGCCAAATCAGCGTTATTGCAGCTTTGGAAAAAGCCCAACGACGTGTTATAGAGGCTCAATATGCGGAAGTGGAGAGCGCGCCAACGCCCTCCACTCTCCTAACCAACCAACAAACGGAGATTGTTGATGGCTACCAGCTTGATAACGCAAGAACGCCTGAAAAGTCTACTGACGTATGATCCGGATACGGGCGAGTTTCGTTGGCGTTTCCAACGCCAGCGCTGCCCTGTTGGCGCTCTCGCCGGAACATCCAGCTACCACGGCTACGTTGTGATAAAACTAAACGGCCGATCCTACCGCGCGCATCGCCTCGCTTGGCTTTACCAACACGGCTGCTGGCCTGACGGCGAACTTGACCACGTCAATCGGCAGCGCAACGATAACCGAATAACAAACCTACGCGAAGCGTCGCGGTTCGCTAACTGCCAGAACCGCGTAAAATTGCCTGCCGCGCACTCGCAGCATATCGGCGTTAGCAAAGGCTTTGGCGGAAAAGGCTGGCGCGCGTATATCGACAAAGACAATCGACGCGTGACTTTAGGCGTGTTCGCAACTGAAGCCGAAGCGGTTCACGCCCGTTACGAAGCAGAAAGACAATTATATGCAGCAGCCGATATACTCCGCCCAAGACGAAATGGAGTTGATGTCGCGCCTGTGGGCGCCGACGATCAAGGATGATCCGCTCGCGTTCGTGCTGCTGACGTTCCCGTGGCGCGAACAGGGCACACCGCTGGAACACTTCGAAGGCCCGCGCAAATGGCAGCGACGCATCCTTGCGGACATCCGCGACCACATCCGTGAGAACAACGGCCGGGTGGACTTCGACGTGTTCCGCGAAGCGGTCGCGTCCGGCCGCGGGATCGGCAAGTCGGCGCTAGTCTCGTGGCTGGTGATCTGGATGCTGTCCACGCGCATCGGCAGTACCACCATCGTGTCGGCCAACTCCGAGGCGCAGTTGCGGTCGGTCACATGGGCCGAGATTACCAAGTGGCTAGCGATGTCGCTCAACAGCCACTGGTTCGAGATCGCCGCGACGCGCATCATGCCGGCCAAGTGGCTGACCGAGATCGTCGAAAAAGACCTCAAGAAAGGCACGCGCTACTGGTCGGTCGAAGGCCGGCTATGGTCCGAAGAGAACCCCGACGCCTACGCAGGGGTGCACAACTTCGACGGTGTGATGCTGGTGTTCGACGAAGCCAGCGGTATTCCGGACTCCATCTGGTCGGTGGCGGACGGCTTCTTCACCGAAAACACGCCGCACCGCTTCCATCTGGCGTTCTCCAACCCGCGGCGTAACACCGGGTACTTCTACGAGACGTTTAACTCCAAGCGGGCGTTCTGGCGCACGCGCAACATCGACGCGCGCGAAGTGGAGGGGACGGACAAGAACCTCTACCAGCGCATCATCGACGAGTACGGCTCAGACAGCTATCAGGCCAACGTCGAGGTCTACGGCCAGTTTCCCAGCGAAGGCGACGACCAGTTCATCGCGGTCAACGTGGTGGACGACGCCATGCGCCGGCCCAAGTACAAGGACGCCAGCGCGCCCATCACCATCGGCGTCGATCCGGCGCGGTTCGGCTCGGACGCGACCGTCATCGCCGTGCGGCAGGGGCGCGACATTATCGCGCTGAAGCGGCACCGCGGCGCAGACACGATGGAAGTGGTCGGTCACGTCATCGACGCTATAGAGGAATACAAACCTGCGTTAGTATGTGTCGATGAAGGCGGTCTAGGGGCCGGCGTCGTAGACCGTCTCAAGGAGCAGCGGTACAAGATCAGGGGCGTCAACTTCGGCAACAAGGCGCAGAAGCAACTCATGTACGGCAACAAGCGTGCCGAGATGTGGGGCGCCATGCGCGACTGGCTCAAAGAGGCGGCCATACCAGAGGATCGCTTCCTGAAGACCGACCTGATCGGCCCGCGCATCAAGCCCGACAGCAAGGGCACGCTGTTCCTCGAAAGCAAGAAGGACATGAAGTCGCGCGGGCTGGCGTCGCCTGACGCGGCCGACGCCATCGCGCTCACATTCGCCTTCCCAGTGGCCTCACGCGAGTATCGCGGCGACCGCGTTGACAGAAAGCCCATGCGAGGGTATTCTTCAGCCGGTGTATCTACATCTTGGATGGGGTCTTAAGCGTGGCCGACAAGCGCAAGTCAGTGTCATTGGCTGTCGGCCGCGGGGAAAAGCTGCCCGCGTCCAAAGGCGCAGGACTGACGGCTAAGGGCCGGGCTAAGTATAATGCCGCTACGGGCAGCAAACTGAAGGCTCCGGCGCCCAACCCCAAGACGAAGGCCGACGAAGGCCGTAAGAAGTCGTTCTGCGCCCGGATGGGTGCTGTTGCAGCCAAGGCTAAGGACGGCGAACGCGCCCGTGCCAGCCTCAAGCGGTGGAAATGCTCATGAAGCCCGGACTCTACGCTAACATTCATGCCAAACGCGAGCGCATCAAGGCCGGATCGGGCGAGAAAATGCGCAAAGTCGGCGCTAAGGGTGCCCCCACAGCCAAGGCGTTCAGAGAGAGCGCCAAAACCGCCAAAAAACCCGCCAAGAAAGGTAAGTAAATGGCCCAGCCGCCCCGCATGACGCCCAAAATGCCGAAACCAGCCCTCAAGGGCGCCGCAAAGCCTGCGCCGCGGGTCATGCCGCTGGTCAAGCCCCGCGCCAAGGCTGCGGCCCCTGCTGCGTCGGCCATCGACCGAGCCAACCGCGCTCAGGCGATGGAAGCGCGTGAAATGCGGATGATGGGCGCTGGCGCCAAGAAGGCTACGTCGGCCGCCGAAGCGGCCATCGACCGCGCCAACCGTGCGCAGGCGATGGAAGCCAAAGAGGCACGCATGATGCGCAAAAAGGCGCCGCAGGTCATCAGCATCACCGTGCGCGAGCGCACCACACCGCCGAAGAAGAAGTAAGATGCCGCTCGTCAAATCGACCAGCAAAACGGCGTTTCGCAAGAACATCAAGGCCGAAATTGCGGCTGGAAAGCCGCAGAAACAGGCTGTCGCTATCGCCTATTCGGTGAAGCGGCAGGCGGCCAAAAAGGGCAAAAAGTAGCGTTATGGCCGATCCGACAGGCATTAATACGGCGGGCAAAGTCGCCAACGTAGGGTCCAACCCGGCGAAGTCGTCTGGCGACGACGACGACAAGATGGCGACCATGCGCAGCCGTCTCCAGATGGCGATGGCTGCGTACTCTGACAGCCGCGAAGACGAGTTGGACGATCTGCGCTTCATGGCGGGATCGCCCGACAACCAGTGGCAGTGGCCGGCCGACGTGCTCGCCACCCGCGGGTCTGTGCAGGGCCAGACCATCAACGCGCGCCCGTGCCTCACGATCAACAAGCTGCCCCAGCACGTCCGCATGGTGACGAACGAGCAGCGCCAGAACCGCCCGTCGGGCAAGGTCATCCCCGCCGACGACAACGCTGACGTTCAGGTCGCTGAGATTTTCAACGGTGTGGTGCGCCACATCGAGTATATGTCGGACGCCGACGTGGCCTACGACACGGCCTGCGACAATCAGGTCACGTACGGCGAAGGCTACATCCGCCTGTTGACCGAGTACTGCAACGACGAGACGTTCGATCAGGACATCAAGATCGGCCGCGTGCGCAACGCCTTCAGCGTCTACATGGACCCCACGATCCAAGACCCGTGCGGTGCGGACGCCAAGTGGTGCTTCATCACGCAGGACATCCTGACGACCGAATACGAAGAAATGTTCCCTGACGCATCGCCTGTCAGCACGCTGATGGCGCAGGGCGTCGGCAACGAGAGCATGTCGCAGTGGCTGGCCGAGAACACCATCCGGATCGCCGAGTATTTCTATTACGAAAACGAGCGCGCCACGCTGCACCTGTACCCCGACAACCAGACCGCTTTCCGCGGTTCGCAGCGGGACAAGCAGTTGTCGGGTATGTTCGGCAAGCCCATCCGCAGCCGTGAGGTAGACCGCAAGAAGGTCATGTGGATGAAGACCAACGGCTTTGACGTGCTCGAAGAGCGCGAATGGCCGGGCAAGTGGATACCTGTCGTTCGCGTCATCGGGAACGAGTGGGAAGTCGAAGGCCGGATGTATATCTCGGGCCTCGTGCGCAACGCGAAAGACGCGCAGCGTATGTACAACTATTGGACGAGCCAAGAGGCAGAAATGCTCGCGCTGGCGCCCAAGGCACCCTTCATTGGCTATGGCGGCCAGTTCGAAGGGTACGAGATGCAGTGGAAGACTGCCAATACGACCAACTGGCCGTATCTGGAAGTCAATCCCGACGTGACGGACGGTGCTGGGTCAGTCCTCCCCTTACCGCAGCGCGCGCCTCCTCCGTTGCCCCAGACTGGTTTGATCCAAGCCAAGATGGGGGCTGCCGAAGACATCAAAGGCACCACAGGCCAGTACGACGCATCGCTGGGCATGGGCGGCAACGAGCGGTCCGCTAAGGCCATCGTGGCGCGCGAGAAGCAGGGCGACACCGGCACGTATCACTATGTGGACAATCTGGCCCGCGCGATCCGTCACCTGACCCGTCAGATCGTGGACATCATCCCGAAGATTTACGACACCCAGCGCATCGCCCGGATCATCGGCGTCGATGGCGAAGTCGATATGGTCAAGTTCAACCCCATGCAGCAGGAACCCGTCAAGGAAATCCGCGACATGGACACGGGCGCTCTGATCGAAAAAATCTACAACCCCAGCGTCGGCGTTTACGACGTGATGGTCACGACTGGTCCGGGCTACATGACGAAGCGTCAGGAAGCCCTCGACGCCATGAGCCAGATTTTGCAGTCCAACCCGCAGCTTTGGGCTGTGGCGGGCGATCTGTTTATCAAGAACATGGATTGGCCCGGCGCGCAGGAGATGGCGCAGCGGTTCAAGAAAATTTTGGATCCCAAGGTGCTGTCGGAAGGCGATCAGTCGCCCGAAATGATGGCCGCGCAGCAGCAGATCGAAGCCATGACGCAGGAGTTGAACCGCGTCACGGACATCCTGCAAAACGTGCAGGACAGCACGGAACAGCAGAAGGTGGAGATCGACCGCTACAAGTCCGAGGTCGACGCCTACAACGCCGAAACCAAGCGTATCGGTGTGGTATCTGGCGGCATGACGCCCGAGCAAATCCAAGAGATCGTGATGAACACCATCGCGGCCGCTATGGACACCGGCGATCTGATCGACGGGGCGCCTGAGATGCGCGAGATGCCCGACATGGCCGACGTGGTCGGTATGCAGGGCGGCGGTATGCCCCCTGAGATGCCGATGGGCGGCGAAATGCCGATGGAAGGCGAAATGCCACCTGAAGGACTGATGTGATGAAGTGCGCTGATTTTGTTGGTATGCTGTTTTTGGCCCGCGATGTGACGCACAGCGCGCACCTGAACACGCGCAGCTTTGCCAAGCACAAGGCGCTGGGCAAGTTCTACGAAGGCATCATCGACCACGCGGACAAGTTTGCCGAAGCTTATCAGGGCAAATACGGCCTGATTGGCCCGATTACGCTTATGTCGGCCAAGAAGACCAACAACGTGGTCGAGTTCCTTGAAGCCCAAGTGGACGAACTCATGGAAATGCGGTATAAAGTCGTCGATAAGGATTGCACACCGATCCAGAACATCATCGACGAGATTTTCGGGCTGTATTACACCACCCTGTACAAACTCAAATTTTTGGCGTGAGGCTGACCTATGGAACTGCTTAATCCCTGCGATCAAACCGCATATCCGTCCTATAGCGTCGCCTTCACGGCAGCCGCCGGCAACACGACTGCATGGGCACCCGGCCCGCAGGGCGTGCTGGTCTGGTCGGATCAGGCTTGCTACGTCGAAGTCGGCGTCGGCGCTGTGGCGACCACCGCTAGCACCCCGATCCCGGCCTTCACGCCGATCCCGTTCGTGCTGGATGTGAGTTCGTCGGGCGCCCCGTGGCGCGTGAGCGCGATCCGCGTCTCGAACGACGGCACCATCTACTGCAAGCCGATCAACCGGAACTGATCTGTGAGTTTCGGTGTCGCCCTGCGTAACAGCGTTGCCCTCGGCCTCGGGGGCATTGTTGCGTTGTTTTCGGGCTACGGTCCGGATCAGGCGCAGGGCAATCTCGAAGCCGAAAACGGCGACAATCTCGTCCAAGAGGACGGCGGACTTTTACTGTTGGAGTAGCCAATGGCTGACCTTAAGATTTCTCAGCTTCCGGCGGTCACAACGCCGCTCGCGCTAACCGAAGAACTGCCGACCGTTCAGTCGTCCACGACCCGAAAGGTCACGGCTTCGCAGTTGCTGACCGGCGTGATCGTGACGGAAGCGACAACCAGCCGCACGCTGGGCGCCAGCGACAACGGCAAGATCATCTACTGCACCAGCGGGTCGGCTACGACGATCACTTGCGCAGCCGGTCTGGGCGCGGGCTTTAACGTGACGATCATTCAGGGCGGGGCCGGCAAGGTCACTGTGGCGGCCGGCGGTCAGACGCTGGTGTCCTACTCGTCGCTGTTTAGCACGATGGGCCAGTTTGCTGTCATTTCGCTCATCTGCCCGGTCGCCAACACCTTCGTGGCGGCAGGAAACCTTGGGGTCTAATAGATGTCGGTCACGCCCTCCCCTATCGCCGGCTTTGCAGGCCAGTTCTTTGACAACAACGGCGTCATCCTGTCGGGCGGCAAAATCTTTACCTATGCGGCTGGCTCGACCACACCGCAAGCGTCCTACACGTCCGCAACGGGCGTCACGCCGCACGCTAACCCGATCATTCTGGACAGCGCCGGGCGCGTGCCGGGCGGCGAGATTTGGTTGACGAGCGGCGCTAGTTATAAGTTTGTAATTGAAACAGCCGCGTCCATTTTAATCGGCACCTATGACAATGTCGCGCCCGTTATCGGCGCTACGTCAGTTAATTTTACTGGTTTTAACGGCCAAGTCGGATATGTTAGTGATTTAGCTGATGATGACGGGTCGGACTGGATCGGGTTTGATCCGGCTGGTTCCGGCGCCACGGCGCGCTCCGCACAAGCCAAAATGCGAGATTTTGTCTCCGTCAAAGATTTTGGCGCAGTTGGCGACGGCATAGCGAATGACACGGCAGCTATTCAGGCTGCGGTCGCCGCGCTTCCGTCAACCGGCGGCGGGCTCTATTTCCCAGCCGGCACCTATCTTGTCAGTTCGGCCATTACCCTTAATAAACCCGGCGTTTACTATGGTGACGGGTGGGCGACCAACATTCGCACGAACAGCGCGAGCGCCAATATCTTCAATTGCACGGGCGCAGAACAGATTTTTATCTCCAATATGCGCTTTACATCCTCCGTAACACGCAGCGGCGGCTGGTATGTCGATATTGCAGCATCAGCCAATCGTTTTCGGCTTTCTGATTTTGCAATGGATGGCGCTATCGGCGGCGTCCGCACGGCAGCTATTGCCACTGTGACTGTTGAGCGCGGCCAGATTTTGAACTCAGTCGCTTCTACTGGCGTTGCGATCCGCATTGATGCCGGGTTTGATGTTACCATACGCGATATTATCACCGACCAAGGCGCTGAGATATTCGCAGGAATTTACATCGTGCAAGCGGGCGATGTCACGCTGGAAGACCTTCAGCTAATCAACTCCGGCCAAGCGCTATATATGGAGCCGGGGCCGGGGCAAACTATTGCCTCGGTTTGGGCGAATAACTGCTTCTTTGACAACTCCACGCGAGGCGCATATCTGCGCGCTAACGGCGGCGCGATTGTTCGCACATTGTTTGATCAGTGTTGGTTTTCAAGTTCTATTTTTGAGGGTGTCCGTTTTGAGGCAACAGGCGGCGGTTTTATCAGCGGCACCGACTTCAACGGTTGCCATGTCTTTCTTAATGGCGGCGACGGTATCGCCGTCACGGCTACTGCCGTCACCGACACACGCATCCATAGTTGCAGCATCGCTGAAAACAGCCAAAATGGCATCTTGGCCGCAAGCGGCGTCAGCAGCGTGTCAATTCAAGGTTGCCGCATAGGCAACTACGGCGGTCTGAACGGCAATGGCGCGTCCGGTGTGGCGCTGATAGCAGGCGCAGGAACTAATATTCAGGTTCTCAACAACGATCTGCGCGGCAACGTCGGAGCGAACCTGAGCAACGCCGCCACGGGCAACACCATCATTGCAAACAACCTCGGTGCGAATGAGGTTTGGACGACATACACGCCGACGATTGCGGCTGCGTCGGGGACAATAACCACACTTGGGACGGTCGCGGGGCGATACCAGAAGATCGGCAAGCAGTTGTTTTTGGAGTTGTCGATCCCGATTACGACCAATGGAACCGGGGCGACAGCGATAACAGCAACGCTACCATCGGGGCTACTTGCTGCAAGCGATTTCGTAATTGCGGGGCGCGAAAGTTCAGTTAGCGGCGATATGCTGCAAGGCATCATTCTCGCAGGTTCCAATACGTTTTTAATTTATAGATACAACAACGCTTACCCCGGCGCTGACGGCGCACGCCTTGTCATGGCCGGCGTTATTGAAGTGCAGTAAGGGAACGCGCAATCCAAGACGTAGCGGCAAGCCAAGTTTAGTAGGTTGAAACAAATGATCACACCGTCTTTCTCTTTGACTGCTACTGAACGGGTGCTGCCGTCCCTTGCGCTGGATTTTACCACGGGCGCGCTCGACCCCCGCGTCACGGTAACTCGCGCTCTAAACACCGCAACCCGTGTCAACAGCAGTGGCTTAATCGAAGCAGTCAACGCCGATCTTCCGCGTTTTGACTATGACCCCGTGACGCTTCAGCCAAAAGGTCTGCTTATTGAAGAGCAGCGCATAAATGCGCTCGCGTATTCAGAAGAACTTGGGAACGCTGTGTGGACGAAATCGAATGCGTCTATAGTCGATAATAGCACTACTTCGCCGAGCGGATTGACCAACGCAGATACGTTGGTGGAAAACACAGCGACTTCCACGCACTCTATACAAAGCACAGCTAGTGTTGTAGGGACGCCCGTTGTTTGTTCTTTTTACGCTAAGAAAAAAGAAAGAAGCAAAGTCGGGTTTGGTGGGGCCGGGTTCAACGCTCAAGGCTTTCAAGCGGTTTGGGATTTAGATAGCGGAACCGTTTTTACTAACATTGGCGGAAGAGCGTCTATACAGGCGCTAGCAAACGGATGGTATAGGTGTTCGGTGGCTTTTACGCCATCAAACGCATCCGGCAGTCTTATTTTGCTTTGTGACGATACGGGGAGCAATACCTATACGGGCGATGGCACGAGCGGCCTTTTTCTCTGGGGCGTGCAGACCGAAGCTGGCGCGTTTCTCACCAGCTACATCCCCACGACCACGACCAGCCTGACGCGCAACGCTGACGTTGTGACGATGACCGGGACGAACTTCAGCAGTTGGTATAACGTCGGCGCAGGAACATGGTATATCCAGACCGACGCGCGCAGCGGCGGCACGATCCTTACCGCAGGCACGTTTACGCTGACCGCAGACGCGACCACGCTCAAAAAGTACGCAAATTCGTACTCAACTAACCAGTCAGCGTCTTCGCTTGTAATCGGCAACGGAACCGCGGCCAAGCTGTCGTACTACAAGCAGGCACTGCTTGCCGCAGAGTTGCAAGCGCTGCGGGCTTAACCACGAGATTGCCAGCCTGCAACAAATGTTGTAGGCTGGCCTGCAACCGTACTGATGCGGAACATCAGGTGACTGGAAAGGTCAAAACCAAATGAGCGATGATGCTCCTGAACTAGCGGATGTGCCCGCGCCAGAACTGGAAACCACGGCGGCTCCAGAACCTGTAGAAACCGAAACGCCGGAAGAGCAGCCTGTCGAACAGGAAGCGTCCAAGACCTTCACTCAGGAAGAACTTGACGCGATTGTCGGCAAGCGTCTTGCAAGAGAGCAGCGCAAGTGGGAACGCGAGCAGGCTCAACGGATTACGGAACAGCAGACGCGGCGCCAGCCGACCGACATTGCTCCGGAACAGTTTGAGACTTACGAGGATTACGCAGAGGCTCTGGCCGAAAGTAAAGCCTTAGAACTGCTGTCACGCCGCGAAGCGGAACAACAGCAGCGCGCGTATCTCGAAGCCTATCACGACCGTGAAGAGGCGGTGCGGGACAAGTACGACGACTTCGAACAGGTCGCTTACAACCCGAACCTCCCCGTGACGGAAGCGATGGCTCGGGCTATCCAAGCGTCTGAGATCGGCCCCGACGTGCTATACCACCTCGGAAACAGCCCGAACGAAGCCGCACGGATTTCGCGTCTTGACCCTATCTTGCAGGCTCGGGAAATTGGAAAGATCGAAGCTAGGCTCGGCGCCGAACCTCCGGTCAAAAGAACCTCCAACGCCCCGGCACCGATTGCTCCTGTCACGGCTCGTTCGCAAGGAACGCCGCGGTATGACACCACCGACCCTCGCTCGACCAAGTCGATGAGCACGTCGGAATGGATCGAAGCGGAACGGCTGCGGCAGATCAAGAAGTACGAGGCACAACGCAACCGCTAATTTGGGAATACCACCATGTCCAACAGCATTCTTACTATCGACATGATCACGCGGAAGGCTCTCGAAATCCTCGAGAACAACCTCGTGCTCACCCGCAACGTCAACCGTCAGTACGACGACAGCTTCGCAGTGGAAGGCGCCAAGATCGGCTCGACCCTGCGCATCCGTCTGCCTGACCGTGCCCTCGTCACCGACGGCGCTGCCCTTCAGGTGCAGGACGACAACGAACAGTTCACCACCCTGACCGTTGCTTCGCAGAAGCACATCGGCGTGAACTTCACTTCGGCCGAACTGACCATGCAGCTTGACGACTTCGCCGAGCGTGTTCTCAAGCCGCGTATTTCGCAGCTTGCGTCCAGCATCGACGCAGACGTTGCCAACTCGTTCGCCACCATCGGCAACTCGGTCGGCACCCCGGGCATCACCCCGGCCACTTCGGCTGTGCTGCTGGCTGCCCAGCAGAAGCTGAACGAAAACGCCGCCGTGATGTCGCCGCGCTACGCGACCGTCAACCCGGCCGCCAACGCTGGTCTGGTCGAAGGCATGAAGGGCCTCTTCAACCCCACCGACACCATCAGCAAGCAGTTCAAGAACGGCATGATGGGCACCGGCGTGCTCGGCTTCGACGAAATCAATATGTCGCAGTCGATCAAGCAGTTCACCACCGGCACCCGCGACGCCATCGGCGGCTCGCTGTCGGCTGCTGTGACTGCCGAAGGCGCAACCACCATCGCCATCACCGGCGCTGGTAACAACGACACCGTCCGCGCTGGCGACGTGTTCACCGTCAACGGCTGCTTCGCTGTCAACCCGCAGACCCGCGAAAGCACCGGCTCGCTGTTCCAGTTTGTCGCTTTGGCAAACGTGACGCTGGACGGCGCTGGCGCTGGCAACATCACCGTGGCTCCGATCTACTCGGCCAACCACGCGCTTGCCACCGTCTCGTCGCTGCCGGGCAACGGTCAGGCCGTCGTGTTCGTCGGCGCTGCCGGCCAGCAGTACGCCCAGAACCTCGTGTACCACAAGGACGCGATCACCTTCGCCACCGCCGACCTTCTGCTTCCGCAGGGCGTCGATATGGCGTCGCGTCAGGTTCACAACGGCATCAGCCTGCGCGTTGTTCGTCAGTACGACATCAACAACGACCGTATGCCCTGCCGTATTGACGTTCTGTACGGCTACAGCACGATCCGTCCGCAGATGGCTTGCCGCGTCTGGGGCTAACCTGAACCCGCCCCCGGCTCCGGCCGGGGGCACACCACTTGAAAGGATTTTATCATGACTCTTCCTAACGGTGCCGGCGGTTATCAGGTCGGCGATGGCAACCTTGATCAGGCGCTGCTCGGCGTGCAGGCAATTCCGGTTGCCTACACCGGCGCGGCGACTTTGACCGTGCTCAATCTTGAGCAGGGGCTGATCGTCTTCACTTCGGGCAGCGGCGCTAACCTCGCCCTTCCGGCTGTTACTGGCGTTGGCGGCGTTGATGCCCGCGTCAGCAGCGCCAAGGTCGGCTCGTGCTTCGACTTCGCTCTTCTGAGCACCGGCGCTGGCGCCGGTACGCTGACGGCCGGTACGGGCTGGACGCTGGTCGGTTCGGGCGCCGGCGAAGCTGGCAAGGCTGTTGGGTTCCGCGCCGTCAAGACCGGCGTGGGCACCTACACCCTCTACCGCATCGCAAACTAATCGGTTCGCCCCGGCTTCGGCCGGGGCAACCTTTTCAGGAGAAACGAAATGGCGAACACCCAAGCAATTGGCGTTGCCTTCCTCGACCAAGACATCCGCGGCGCAGATTTTGTCTACGTTGACAGCGAACTTGGCTACACCGCCGCCGCTCAAGGCACGGTGACGCAGGGCGTTAGCAAGGCAGAGCCTGTTACGCTCAACAAGTCTGCGGGTCAGATCGTTATGAACGGCGCGACTTTGAACGCCGCGACCAACGTGACCTTCACGCTAAACAACAGCACGATCAGCGCCAGAGACGTTACCATTTTGAACGTCGCTGCGGGTGCTACTGCGGGGGCTTACAACTGCTGGATTTCCAGCAAAGCTACTGGGTCATGCACCATTACCGTGCGTAACATCAGCGGCGGTAACTTGAGCGAAGCGATTACGATCAACTTCGCGGTTATTCACTGCCTTTAATTAGGTTGGACGGCCTTCGGGCCGTCCATTTTACGAGGTTCCTATGTCTGTAATCTACATGGTTCACCCTGTGCACGGCGCTAAGGTCGCTATCAGCGAGTACGAAGCGATTTCAGATGAAATGCACGGCTGGGAACGCTATGATATAAGCACGCCGGCTGCGGCGGACGTTGACGACGAAGACGAAGAAGTCGAGGCCGTGAACGAAATGGCGGAACTCAAGCCCCGCGGACGCCGCCGCGCAGCGCAGGAAGACTAAGCGATGACCACGGCCGGCGACATCATCAACGGTTCGCTCAGGCTCCTAGGTGTTCTGGCCGAAGGTGAAGTGCCTTCGGCTGAAACGTCTCAGGACGCCTTGAACGCGATGAACCAAATGATCGACAGTTGGAATACGGAACGTCTGTCCGTGTTCGCAACGCAGGATCAGGTGTTCACATGGCCGTCCGGTCAGCTTTCGCGCACGCTCGGCCCTAGCGGCGACTTTGTCGGCAACCGCCCCGTGCTGCTCGACGACAGCACCTATTTCCGCGACGCCAGCACCGGCATCAGCTACGGCATCAAATTCATCAACCAGCAGCAGTACAACGGCATCGCGGTCAAGACCGTGACTTCGACGTTCCCGCAGGTGATTTTCGTCAACAACACCTTCCCCGACGTGGAGATGTACATCTACCCGCGCCCGACGCGCGCGCTGGAGTGGCACTTCATCTCCGTCGAGGAACTGACCAAGCCCGCCACGCTGGCCACGCAACTGCACTTCCCGCCGGGCTACCTGCGCGCCTTTCGCTACAATCTGGCGACCGAGATGGCACCGGAATTTGGTATGGAGCCAACGCCGCAGGTGCAGCGCATCGCCATGACCAGCAAGCGCAACCTCAAGCGGATCAACAACCCTGACGACATCATGTCGATGCCCTACAGCATCGTGGCGACCCGTCAGCGGTTCAACATCTTCGCCGGGAACTATTGATGAAGACGCCGATCTTGGGATCGGCGTATGTCGCTCGCAGCGTCAACGCCGCCGACAACCGCATGGTCAACCTGTTCCCGGAAATTGTTCCGGAGGGCGGCAAAGAGCCTGCCTTCCTTCAGCGCGCGCCCGGCCTGACCGCGCTGGCGACTATCGGCGTCGGCCCGATCCGCGGGATGTGGCAGTTCGGCGATTACGGCTACGTCGTGTCCGGCCCGACGCTGTTTCAGGTGGACAGCAACTGGAACGCCGTCTCCAAGGGCACCATCGCCGGCGCCGGCCCGGTCAGTATGTCCGACAACGGCATCCAGCTATTCGTGGCGGCCAACCCGCAGGGCTACATCTACAACGTTAACACCGACGTGTTCCAGCAGATCACCGATCCGGACTTCCCCGGCGCGGTGACGGTCGGATATCTCGACGGCTACTTCGTGTTCAACGAACCGAACAGCCAGAAGATTTGGGTGACGCAGTTGCTGGACGGCGCCAGCGTCGATCCGCTGGACTTCGCCAGCGCCGAAGGCAACCCTGACGATGTCGTGGCGATCTTTGTCGATCACCGCGAAGTCTGGGTGTTCGGCACGAACTCGACCGAGGTCTGGTACAACGCCGGCCTGCTCGACTTCCCGCTGTCCCGTATTCAGGGCGCCTACAACGAACTCGGCTGCGCGGCCCCGTACTCCATCGCCAAGATGGATAACCAGATTTACTGGCTGGGCAAGGACGCCCGCGGTCAGGGCATGGTCTTCCGCGCGGCTGGCTACATGGGCCAGCGCATCTCGACGCACGCAATCGAGTGGCAGCTACAGGAGTACCCCGACCTGTCGGACGCGGTCGGCTACACCTACCAGCAGGACGGCCACAGCTTCTACGTGCTGAACTTCCCGACCGCCAACACGACGTGGGTGTTCGACGTGGCGACCGGCGCATGGCATGAGCGCGCCTCGTTCCAGAACGGCGACTTCAACCGTCACCGCGGCAACAGCCAGATGTTCTACAACGCCACCAACGTAGTCGGCGACTACCAGAACGGCAAAATCTACAAGCTAGACCTTGAGGTCTATTCCGACGACGGCCAGCCGCAGAAGTGGCTGCGCTCGTGGCGGGCGCTGCCCACCGGCGCGAACAACCTGACGCGCACGATCCAGCACGGGATGCAACTCGACTGCGAGACGGGCGTCGGCCTTAACATCGGACAGGGTAGCAACCCGCAGGTCATGCTGCGCTTCTCCGACGACGGTGGCCATACGTGGTCGAACGAGCACTGGAAGTCGATGGGCCGCATCGGCCGGTACGGCTTCCGCACGATCTGGCGCCGGCTGGGCGCGACGATGAAGATACGCGACCGCGTCTACGAATTGTCCGGCACTGACCCGGTCCGCATCTACATCATGGGCGCGGAACTGATCCTGAGCGGGACGCGGGCCTGATGGTCGCACCGATTAACCCCACACAGCTTACGCCGCCGCGGGTTGACTTTATCGACCCGCGGTCCGGCGCGATCAGCCGTGAGTGGTATCGGTTCTTCTTGTCGCTGCTGACAGCGACGCAGACCAACCAGCAAGAAACGGAACTGGCGCCCGACACATCCTCGCTGCTGGCGGCTTACGATACCATTTTTGGCAGTGCTATCGAAGGGCTGGAAAGCGCGCCCGACGCCGCATCAGCGTCTGATTTGGCTGTGGTGCAGAGCGAAATACAGGCGCTATCCCTAACCCCGGCGCCGCTCGACGCGCTGTCCGTGCTTGCCATCATAGACGACCCTTCAGCGCCGGTCACTGAAACGGCTGACTTTACCGTGGCGGCGGCCGCGGTTTGGGTCATCAACAACAAATCAGGGTCAACCTGCACAGTTACGCTGCCATCCGCGTCGGCGTACCCGGGGCGCTACATCACCTTTCAAAACTACCAAAATCAGTTTCTCGTATCGGCGTCATCAAACGTCGTACCGCGGGCCGGCGGCGCGGCGGGCACAGCTATTCTGGATGATGTTGCTGGTAATTGGGCGACGCTAGTGTCAGACGGCACAAATTGGGTTATTATGCAAGCCTCGCCGTTCAACGTGATGCTAATCTAAGGATTGAGTTATGGCAGTTACCATCAGCAACATCATCCCGGCCAAGACCGCGGAGAACGCGCAGACGACGCAATACACGTCGAACGGCGTCCAGACGATCATCGACAAGTTCACGGCCACCAATTACAGCGCCACGGCGGCGACGATCAGCGTCAACCTCGTGACCGCTGCGGGCAGCGCAGCCAACGCCAACTTGATCGTCAAGACCAAGACGCTCCAGCCGTCCGAAACGTACACATTCCCGGAACTGGTCGGCCACGTCCTGCCGCTGAACGGCTTCATCTCGACCATCGCGGGCACCGCGTCGGCCATCAACATCCGCGCGTCGGGCCGGCTCGTCAGCTAATGCTTGAGCGGTGCTTCGACGCTGGTCTGGTGAACCTTGCGGCGAACCACCCCGACGTGCGCCCCTATCTGGGGCCGGCGTCGTTGGGCGAACTGGACTTCGAAGAGTCCGTCGCTGAGGAGCAGAACTGGTTTCTGATGGGCGAGCACGGCGGGTTTGCCTTGGCGTGGTGCGCCCCCGGCGTCTATGAAGTCCATGTGATGATACTGCCAGAAGGCCGCGGAAAGTGGGCGGCCGAGATACGGCAGAAGGTGATTGATTACGCTAAAGAAAACGGTGCAAAAATGCTGTGGGCGCGGATCGCGCCCCACGCCAAGTTTGTGTCGTGGTTCGCTCGCCGTGGGGGTATGCAGCCCACAGGAGAAATGTTATACACGCTAGGATCGCCCTACGACGTGTACAAAATGGAGTTGTAGAAATGCCACCAGCCATTATTGCCGCGGGCGTAGGCGCAGCAGCGTCTGTCGGTGGCGGGCTTATTGCTCGCAGCGGCGCCCGTAAGGCCGCGCGCGCGCAGGAGCAGGCTGCGCAGCGCGCCGAGAACACTCAACGCGAGATGTTCGAGCGGCAGCTTCAGCTTCAGGAGCCGTTCCGTCAGGCGGGCATGACCGCGCAAGACCAGATCATGCAGTTGCTCGGCATCGGCGGCGACGCCAACGCGGCCGGCTTCGGCAGCATGGCGCGGCCGTTTGGTCAGCAGGACTTTGAGCAAGACCCCGGCTACGCCTTCCGGCAGGCCGAAGGGATGCGCGCGCTGGAGCGTTCGGCAGCGGCCCGTGGCAATCTGCTGTCGGGCAACACCATGAAGGGCATCCAGCGGTTCGGTCAGGACTTGGCCAGCCAAGAGTACGGCAACGCCTTCAACCGTTTCCAGATTGAGCGCGCCGCGCGCCTCAACCCGCTCCAGTCGCTGATGGGCGCAGGCCAGTCGGCGACCAACGTCATGACCGGCGCGACCGGACAGGCAGGGCAAGGTATCGCAGGGGCGCAGCTTGGGGCCGGGCAGGCCCGCGCGTCGGGCTACGTCGGCAGCGCCAACGCGCTGGGTAGCGCCTTGCAAGGTATCGGTCAGGCGGCGTCGTCGTTCCCGCTGTACCAAGCGCAGATCGGCGCGCTTAACCGCATGGGTACTGATTTTCCGGGCGGCGGCTTCGGTGGTGGCCAAAACGCTTCAATGCCGGCTAACACGATGATGTTCCCTACCCGCGGTGGTCAGTTTGGCAGCCTTATTTAAGGAAATAGATCGTGGCTAACCAAGCAATCGCACTTCAGTCGCGTGCCCCGCAGTCGAACCCCCTCGGCGGCGCGATCCAGCAGGGCGCGCAGATGATGAACATGATGTCGCAGCAGCGCGCCGCGCAGCGTCAGGCCGCGCAGGCAACGCAGGCGATGGAGATTGCGCGCGCTGGCGAAGAGCGCGCGGCCTCGGCTGCTGAAATTGACATGGCAGGTAAGAAGATCGACTTCTACACCAAGCGTGCCGGTCAGACCATGACGCCGGAAGGCTACTCGCTGCTGCTGAAAGACTTGGACAAGGACGCACCGGAAATCGCGGCGGCGTTCCGCGCCAACTTGCCGGAAGCAAACTTTAACCGTGACGCGCTGCTTCGCATGGTAGGCAGCATCGGCGACAACTTCAAGGCGACCTACGGCCCGCTGGAAACTGAAGTCGTGCAGATGGAAGACGGCACCTATTCCGTCGCGCGCACCGGCGGCTTCGGCAAGCCGGGCGTCTTTGAACTGGAAGAGTTCCAGCTTGCGCCCGGAGGCGCTGCCCCCGCGCAGACGCCCACCGCGCCGGCCGCAGTCAAGAACGCTTTCCCTACGACAGCCGCGCCCGCGACGGCCGCGCAGATCGACGACGCGGCCCGAAAGATAATCCGCGGCGCGGGCGTCGGTGAGTTGGGTATCAGCGCGGACGATTTTGACCGCGCGTCTGAGCGCGCCAACCAGATGAAAGCTGGCGGCGGCGCAAGTATGCAGCCGGTTTCCATGACGACTGGCCCGCAGACGGGCGCCCAGCCGGACCTCGCGTCGGTCGTGCAGGACATGATGTCGTCCGGTCAGATTTCGCAGGCCAACCTGCAACTGATGCGTGATACCGCTGGGCCGGCGAACGACGCCCAGCTTGCGGAAATTCTGCGCGCCAACAACATCCGGATCGTGCCGGAAGGCGAGCCGTCCATGCGCAGCGCCGTGTTTCGCCCGGGCGAAGACGCCCCGCCGCAGATGCAGCAGGTGCAGGACATGGGCGATTACCGTGCCACCGGCCGGCCGGCGCGCGGCAAGTCGCCGATGCAATCCCCGCTGCCGGGTTCGGCGCAGGTTCCCCTTCCGCGTGTCCGTGAAGAAGCAGGCGCCGAAACTGCTGGCGAACAGGGCGTGCGCGTCGTAACGCAGCCTAAGATCGTGGCCGGCGAAGAGCGCGCCAAGCGTGTGGAGAAACTGCGCGGCGAACTGCCGCGGGCGCGAGCGGACGCTCAAGCCCTCATCACAGACCTCGACGAGCGTATCAAAGCCATCGACGAGTTTCTGCGCAGCCCGTATCGTAATTCGATTATCGGCGCGGTCGAAGGTCGCATCCCTCGTATGCTTCAGACGCCAGCCCGTGCGGACGCGCAGGCACTCTACGACAGCATCAAAGACAACACCACCCTAACGCGGCTACTTAGTGATCGTTCGCAGACCGAAACCGGCGCGTCGCCGATGGGTATCGTCTCTGACCGTGACGTGGACATGGTGGCGCGGGGCGCTACTCGGCTGACCCAGACGGGGACCGAAAGCCAGCAGGAGCGCGAAATGCAGCGCCTGCGCGACACTATGTTCAAGACCCGCCAACTGGCGATTGAAACATACAACAATGTCTACCGCGAAGTGCTGCCCGAAGCGCCGAACCTTAAACTGCGCGTGCCATCGATTGCGCCGAAGTACCGGGCTAAACCGGGTACGCCGACGCAGGGTAAGAGCCAACTATCGCCAGAAGTGGCGAAGAAGTACGGATTGTAATCTATGCCCACGCTAAGGCAGCTTGAACAGGCGCTCATCAAAGCAGACGCCGCCGGTGACGATGCGGCGGCTCGTCAGATCGCCGCCGAGATCAAGCGCGTCCGCGCGCAGGGCGCAAAGCCGAAAGCCCCGCCCAGCCGCGCCCGCGCGATTGGCGAAGGGATTGTCTCTGGGTTTGAGAATGTCTCGAACACCATCGCCGGCATCGCTGGCGACATCGCGGATAAGTTCGATGTGACACCCGCTCAAGCCGTCGGTTGGGCGGCAGAAAACCTGAGCGGGTACAGCCCGGCTGAAGCCAAGCGTATCGCCAAGAACCTGAGCGGGCTGCCCGGCTTCGGCGACATTGTCCGCGCAGGTGGGGCGGCGCGGCAGGAGCGGTTTGCCGAAACTCGCGCCGCGCGGCCTAACGCATTTCTGGCCGGCCGCATCGCCGGCGAGGTCGCCGGTACGGCACCTATCATTTCGGCTGCTGGCGCTGGCTTGGCGAGTCAGGGCGCGCTGCTCGCACGCGGTGGTGGCCAGTTGGCCGCGCGCGGCGTGACCGGCGGCCGCGCTGTGCAGCAGGTGGGCCGCACTACGCAGATGGCCGGGCGCGCGGTGCAGACCGGCGGTATGGGCGTCCGCGCGCCGTCGCGGACCGCCGTGGCGGGCAAGGCGCCTATCGCAGCAACGCGCAAGGGCCGTATAGGTTTGCGCGTTGGCGGCGGTGCGGCGGCTGGAACGGCTGCTGCTATTCTGACGGATCAGGAACTGACCGACGCAGCATTGGGCGGCGCGATCATTCCGGTCGTCGGCACCATCGCCCGCCGCGGTGCGGGCTTTGTTTACGATACGCTGCGCGGCCGGCTTGGCGAAGTGCGCGCGGCCGAAGTGATGCGCAACCTGATTTCGTCGAACCCCACGGCGATCACTGACGCCCTGCGCGACGCACCGGTTGACGCTCGCACCAACACCGCAGAGTTCTTGGCGTCGCAGGGGCTGCTGACGCCGGAACTGGCCGCGGCCACCCGCATCGCTACGGCCAGCGCCGAGGGCGCACCGTTGGAGCAGATCGCTCGCGCGCGGGCGGCTGGCCAAAACGAAATGCGGACTGCGCTGCGCGGCGGTGCGACCGGCACAGAAGCCATGCAGAACATCGGCGCTATGCGCCAGCAGGTCGCGGAAGCGACCGACCCCATGCGCGAGGAAGCGTTGCGTCTGGCCGATGTGGGCCGCACGCAAATCATCCCCGCAGAACAACAAGCGGCTGGGCTGCGCACGGCGGCGGCCGACGAAGTGGACCGCGCGCGGCGTTTCCTCTTGGCGTCCGACGAAGAAATGACGCGCCTTGGGCAGATGGACGATCTTGGCGATCCGCTTGATATGGCCGCTATCAACCGTCAGCGTGGGATCGTTGGCGGTCTTGAAGAGCGCGGCGGCCAAGCGGCGCAACGGTCGCTGGGGCTGGGCGCGGCCGCACGTTCCGCCGAAGAAGTGGCGGCCAACTTGCGCGCGCAGGGGCTTCAGCCGCTCGACGTGGGGACGGTCGTCGGCGACCTGCGCCGCAAGGCCGCTGAAGCTGAGTTCGTTAACCCGCCGCGTTTCCGTCTGCTGAACGAGTTTGCCAACAATCTCGAACGCCGCGCCGCAACGCAAGGCGGCGTCATCGACGCCACGGGCCTGTACGAACTGCGCAAGAACATGGCCGGCACCGTCGCTGACCTGTTGGGGCCGATGGATCCCAGCGCACTCCGGCGGCGCACCGCCGAGTTGGTAGGTGACACCAAGCCGCTGATCGACGACGCCATCGAAGCGGCGGGCGGCGCCAACTGGCGCCAGTACCTCAACACGTTCGCGGCCGGTATGCAGAACGTCGAGCGCCAGCAGTTCGCCCGCGTACTGGAGAAACTGCCGGAAGCGCGGTTTGAAAAAATAATGCGCGGCGACGATGAAGATTACGTCGCCAAGTTCTTTGACGATCCGGGCCGGTATGACATCAACGTCGAACTGTTCGGCAGCCAGCTTCCTACAGCGCAGCGTCTGGCCGGCGAACTGCGCGCGCAGCGGTCGGTTGCAGCGACGGGCCAAGAAGCATTGTCGCCGTCACAGAAGCTGGGCTTCCGCGCAGGTGCGCAGTCGCGCGTCGAAGAAGCGTTGACGCCGGGGCTGACGGGCTTTGCCCGCGGCGTCTTGAATGTGACGGGGCGTCTGCCGGGGGTATCCGGCGGTGGTGTCGCCGCAGAGCAGACGGCCAGAGAGATTTCGCAGCAGGTGGCGCAGAACGCCATGCGCCGGCTTGTGCCGGGGCTGGCCAGCCCGCAAGCAGCATCGAATTTGCTGGCTGTCCGCAGCGCCAACAACAGAATGGCTGAGTTTGTCAACAGTCTTGCGCCCAGCGTGCGGGCGGCGCTGGGGCAGGCGCTTGTGCAAGGCCAGATGGGCGCGGTTCAGCCGGTTCCGGCGGCGCCGGCGCTCCCTGAAGTCGATCTTCCGGGCGCGGATATGCCGTTCAGCAACATCAACTATGATGAATTTGGTAACTACATCGGACCTCGGCGCTAACATGACTACCATTGACCAGACTGAAGCACGACTGAACACGCACGAGGAGATTTGCGCCCTGCGGTACGACAGCATTTGCGCGCGCCTCAAGCGGCTGGAAAACATGGGTGTGACGGTGGCGGGCACCATCATCCTGCTGTTGATCGGCATTCTTCTAGCGTTGTTGGGCCTGAAATGAGTACGGCCCCGCGCTGGCTTCGAACCGCGTACTCTTTCGAAGGTCTTCGGGAGACGCCCGGCCCGCGCCACAACGCCACCATTCTTGGCTGGCTCACCAGACTGCGCGCTTGGTGGCGCGACGACGAAACGCCGTGGTGCGGCGTGTTCGTGGCGCACTGTATGCAGGAGGCTGGCCTACCCTACCCGCGGCTGTATATGCGCGCGAAGGCGTGGTCGGATTACGGTGCGCTGCTGCGCCCGGATCGGCTGGCGCCCGGCGCCATCCTCGTCTTCAACCGCGCTGGCGGTGGCCACGTCGGCTTCTACGTCGGCGAGGACACCGGGCACTACTATGTGTTGGGCGGCAACCAGTCCAACGCTGTGAATGTGATGAAGCTGGGCAAGTCTCGCCTCGTCGCATCGCGCTGGCCCCGCGGCGTTCCTGTCGTCGGCAAACCAGTGCACATGAAGGGTGGCATGGTGTCCACCAACGAAGCATAGGAGATCATTATGGTTCAGTTCATCCTCTCGCGGCTCAAGGAGCCGTCAACCTTCGCTGGGCTGTCGGGCCTCGCGTTGGCGCTCGGCGTCTCGGGCGAACTCTACAACGCAGCAGCCGCTGCCATCGCCGGCGTGGCCGGTCTGATCGCCGTGATCTTGGCCGAGAAGGGCAAGGGCGAGTGAAACTTCTGACGACCCTGCTGTCGTTGCTTGACCGCCTCTGGGCGGCGTGGAACGACAACAAGCTGCGGCAGCAGGGGCGCCAAGACGCGCAGAAGGAAGCAGCCGATGAAGTCCAACGACAACTTGATCTGGCGGAGTACGCTGCTCGGCTTGACGATCTTGAGCGTAACAAGCGGCTGCGCGCACGTTTCGACGACGCCGCCGGCGACTAATTCGTACTGCGCCATCGCTGAACCCATCCGCTACGATAGCCGCATCGACCGTCCGGCGACCATTGCGCAGATCGAAAAGCACAACAGCGTGTGGGCGTGCCTGTGCGAGCAAGATTGCCCCGCAACATAACGCAGGAGCTACTATGACCGAAATGACCGAGACGCAGCGCGAGGCACTCGCGGCGGTGGAGAAGCATAAATCGCAGGCGAAAGCCGCCGCGTCTCTGGGCATAAGTCGGGGCGCGCTGCGCTCTAGGCTTGAGGGCGCAAGCTACAACTCAAACCGACCGCAAGTCCCGACCGCGGAGCCTCTTCCCGACCCAGACCTACCCATTGAGCAGATCGTCGAATACCGCAAGAACGCCTTCCAGCGCAAACACGCCAGCGTCCTAGCTAAACGCTGGCGGCGGTTCGAGGTTCCGACATCCGGCCCGTACGCGCTGATGTTCGTGGGCGACCCGCACCTCGACGACGACGGGTGCAATTGGCCGCTATGGGAAGACCACTGCGATCTAATGGCGCGCACGGAACATCTCTACGCGGTCAATATCGGCGACACGACGAACAACTGGGTCGGCAGGCTGTCTCGCCTGTGGGCGGATCAAGACACAAGCGCGGCGACAGCCAAAAAGCTTGTCAAGCATTATCTGGGCGAGCGTGATATTCCGTGGTTCCTGTGGCTATCGGGCAACCATGACCTTTGGGATGGCCCCGTCGGGCGCGACGTGTTCGAGCGCCACGCGCCGCACTACGTCACCCTTGAGGACTGGCAGGCCAAGGTTACGCTCGCAAGCCCGAACGGGCGTGAGATACGCCTGTGGGCCGCGCACAACTTCAAGGGCAACTCAATCTGGAACAACCTCCACGGCCTTGAGCGCGCCGCGCAGATGCAAGACTGGGCGCACCTCTATGTCGCAGGCCACCATCACGACACCGGCTACCGGCAGGGCGAGAACCCGCACAGGGGCTTCGTCTATAACCTGCTGCGCGTGCGCGGCTACAAGTTCATCGACGATTACGCGGATCACCACGGCTTCGGGAACCACGAATACGGCGCCAGCGCCGTGGCGGTTATCGACCCAGACGGCGACAAACTGAACGCGGTGACGTGCTTCCTTGACCCGCATGAGGCGGTAGAGTTTCTTGGGTGGAAGCGCGCACGTAACGTTTAGCGGTCGAGAACGGCGCGCCAACGCTCCAGATACCAAATAGCCTTGCCGACTTCCTGCGCCGTGGCGTCCTTGTGCCCGGCGCGGCTGATGTACTTCAGCGCGTTCCCGCGGCAGTAGCCGGCGAACTCTTCCGGCGACAGCTTGGCCTCAATGTAGTCGATGGCCTCAATCCCGCCGGTCTTATAGTGCGGCGGGTGATTGACCATGTCGAGCGCCGCTTTCCACGCGCCGGGGTCTGACTGATCGTCGATCATGCACTCATCCTTTTCACCAGTTCCTTGCGTTCGCGCAGCGAGCGCAGCTTGCACAGACGCTGGTGCAGCCTCTTGGCGATGGCGACGCGCTTGTGCTTCTTGACCTCGTCGTCGAGCATCCGCTCCAACGTCGGTTCGTCGTACTCAGATAGCTTGACGGCAATCGTCTGCCATGAAATCTTAGCCACTTTTTAATTCCTCTAATGCTACGTCTGACACGGCGCGCTTGTCGTGCAGCGCCGCCCAAATCCGTTCGTCGATGGTGTTGTCCGTCAGCATGACGTAGACCCAAACGTCGCGCGTCTGCCCACTGCGGTGCAGGCGCCCAACGGTTTGTTCGTATAATTCTAGCGACCACGGCAGCGACAGGAACACCATGTGGCATCCGCCGTGCTGTAGGTTCAGGCCGTGCCCGGCCGACTTGGGGTGGACCAGCAGCAGTTCGACCTCGCCGCGGTTCCAGCGTTCGATGACGTTGTCGTCGTCCATCGTCTGCGCGTGCGGGAAGCGGCGCTTGAGTTCTGCCAGTTCCTCAAGATAGCTGTAGGCGACGATGGTGTTCGTGCGCTGGTTCTCGGCCAGCAGTTCTTCCAGCCGATCAAACTTGTGCGGGCTGAACCAGATCGACTCCTGCGCCGCGCCGCGGTTGTAGGCAAAGCCGCTGGCCATCTGTTGCAGCTTGCTCGTCACGGCCCCGGCGTTCTGCGCGATGATGCGCTCCTCGCCGAAGCGCGTCACGTATTCCTTCTTCATGCTGTCGTATGGCGCGCGGTCGGTCAGCGCCACACGCACCTCGTTGACATGGCACGGCGGCAGCTTGTCCTTGTACTCGCCCGGCTCCAGCACATAGGTCGCCGGGCGGATGCGCTCCATCACCTGCTCTAGCCCGCCGTGGGCCGGCACCCACTGGCCGAAGTCGCGGTTGATGCAGATGAAGTACTGCTGCATGAAGGCGCCCTTGGCGCGGCCCAGCAGCGTCTGGTCCACGATCTTGCACTGGC
>Ga0181352_1000175_pt1 | contig 30763 bp, 45 predicted proteins | sample Fa13VDMLBSN_FD_130103 | JGI IMG/M metagenome (GOLD analysis project Ga0181352, IMG submission 130103) | Freshwater viral communities from Lake Michigan, USA - Fa13.VD.MLB.S.N | ecosystem: Environmental > Aquatic > Freshwater > Lake | place: USA: Michigan | collected 2013-09-23 | reverse complement strand
CCCCACCACATCCCAAGCCGGAGCAGGAGCCTGTGGCGTGGAATGTCGTTGACCCAACTGGAAAAATTGTCGCCACTGAGATGAATTCAGTTCGTGGATGGGCGCGTATTGAAGGGTACAAACCAACGGTTGAGGGGCTACTTGGTTTTCATGAGCAAGGCTGGCGCGTTGTTCCAACCACCCCACCACAGCGCACATGGGTAGGGCTGACGGATGAGGACACAAGTGCAGCGTGGGATGCAATGAAAACCTACGATGATTTTGATACGTACGCAAAAGTCATCGAAGCCAAACTGAGGGAGAAGAATGGTGGATGACATAGCAGAAAAAATCCGTGTCCGCATCATGCAGGAAGCGTATGACCTCGCAGGCCGCAACGACAGCGAAGGCTACAACTCGGTCAAGGTGATGTGTAGTGATGTGTTGGCGCTTTTGCCGCGCCGAAAATGGGTTGGGCTGACAGATGCGGAGATAACGGAGTTGCATCACGAAATTAAAGTGCGGTTGATGGGCACATACAAAACCGAAGACATCTACCGAGCCATTGAAGCCAAGCTGCGGGAGAAGAACGGCATTAAGGAGGAAACATGAAAGTTTTAATTGAAAAAAACAAGAAAGAGATAAAGGGCGTGCATTGGACTGCGTGCGAACCATTTGTTGAAAACAGCAGAGCCGTTTTAATTCACAGAGTCCGATACGTCACCACGCACAAAATAAGCCCACGTTGGCCAGCACACCTAGCAGTTTATGGCTGGTGCGGAAATGGAATGACGGGCACAACCAAGTTTACGTTTTTGAGTGAGCCGCCAGACGGAAGCATTGTCTGCGCTAGGTGCGAAGACGCTGCTGTTGATGCTGGCCTTCCAAGCTCGCTTCAGCTAGTTGGAAAACACGTTCACACCGGTGGCGTTGTCGCTGTGCGTCGGTGTTGTGAAGCCGCCCACGGCATAAAGGGGGAATGATGCTAGTCCAACTACTTGACCCCGATCCGATCCTGCGCGATGACCCTGTGCGTCCAAGTATCAGCCCAAAGCGGCGCATCGAAGGTGGTAACCGTTGTGTTTATGCGTGGGTGGAAAACAAAAAAATTTGCGCGATTGTGTGTGTCACATGGGAATTTATGATTCCGCAAACTGAAAAAGACTTGTTTCAAAGCTATTGGGAATGGCGTGATAAAGCCGTGTTGTATTCTGTGTGGTCATACAAAAAAGGATCAGGAAGTAAGTTGGTGCAAGCATTGGTCAAAAAAATACAAAAAGAAGCTGATCGTCGCATCATTACTATGTCACCCAAAACGGACATGGCGCGAGACTTTCACATCCGCAACGGCGCAAAAGTGCTGCAAGTCAACAAGACAACGGTGAATTATGAATACTGAACGAATTCGTGAACTGGCTGAACAGGCTGGTATATCTTTGAGTCAGAAGGACTACAGTTATTACTGGGTAGAATCAGCAGAAGATATAGAAAAGTTCGCCGAGTTGATTGTGCGAAAATGTATCTCAATTAATAGACAACGAATGTTTTCAGATTATGAAGGTGACAGTCACCGAGTTGCTCACAACAATGCGTTATTGTGTGCTACCAGCGATATGTTTGAACATTTCGGAGTTGAAGAATAATGAAAGTCTATATCGGTTATCAATGTCATTATAACTATTGTGATGTTTTTAAGGACGTGGCAAAAGTATTTGATGATGAAGTAAAAGCACTTGTCTGGCGAGACGAGTTTGAAGAAACTGATACAGACTTTCGTGAATATACAGAAATGGAGGTAGAATAATGAACGAATTAGAGAACTTGCTCTATAAGCAGAATCAGATCGATAAGGAATACAAATGTCGGATAGAAAGAATCGAGACAAGGGAATAAAGACTGCCAGAAAGAAGCGCAATCGGATGTGCGACTGTTGGTACTGTATAGATGGAAAGGTTAAGAAGAGACAGCTGAACGAGAAGGAAAAGCGTCTATTTAGTCGTGTTATTTTCGGAGGTGAAGAATGAATACTGAACGAATTCGTGAACTTGCTGAACAGGCTTCACATCAAAGTCCTGACGGGTATCCTGTGACTATTCCTTATAGTAAAGATTTTGCCAAAAAGTTCGCCGAGTTGATTGCCGCAGAGGAGCGCGAGGCGTGTGCGTTGGCCGTCGAGCAGGCCGGTATCGAAGGTCTCGGAACGCTGGCGGCGGCCGCCGTGATACGCGAGCGGGGAGAAGAGGAAGAATACGAAGACCCCAACGATTACAGAGGGATGGGTTGGGTTGGACAGGACGGGCGGCCATGAACAGCGAAGCCAAACAGTTTCAAGACTGGGATCCCGAAGCCGCGCGGGTTAACGAACTGCGGCTACGCTACGTCCGCGACGCCTACCGCCGGGGGTTCACCATGGGCGTGTCAGCGGCCACCGCCTGCGGCATTCTCATAACCCTCGCGCTGCACTTTTTGAAACAATTAACATGAAGAAAAAAGTAATCGTTCGGTTTAATCGTTCGGTTTAATCGTTCGAACTATCGCGCCGAACGATTGGTTCCGAACGATTAACTCCGGGGACAATTCGACGGACGGAGGAGAGGGCAAATAGCCTCTCTCCGTAGTCGGTCAGAATTTCCGGTCGAACGGTTGAAAGTTGTTTGCGGTCAAAGACTTAGAATATTTTAGGCCTAATCGTTCGGGTAATCGTTCGGTGGTTTTCGGTTCCCCCTATGAGAGTAATCGTTCGTTCGGTCCCCTCTATATATAGACCGAACGATTAACTGGTGGTGGTGGGGTTGGTTTTTTACATTTTACGGAGTATAATGCGGACATGAGCATCGTGACAAACAACCCGGCAGTTCTCAAACGCAAGGGCGGCCAGCCACCGGTGGCGCGGGTGAAGATTGACGCCTACGGACTTGACCGACTCTGCTCGGACTTGAGCGCCGGAGACACAATCACCGCCGTGGCTGCTCGGCTGGGGGTGGGGGTGTCCTCGCTGTTGGATTGGATTGAGGCAGATGCCGTTCGTTCCGCGCGCGCGCGCGAGGCCCGCACCGTTTCGGCCCGGATCTGGGATGAGAAGGCGGAGCAGGGGATACTGGCGGCGGGCGACCCGTTCGAACTCGCCAAGGCCAAGGAACTCGCCCACCATTACCGCTGGCGCGCCAAGGCCGTGGCCCCCAAGGAGTATGGCGACAAAGTGACGCAGGAGGTCACCGGGGCGGACGGCGGGCCACTCACCCTCGCGGCGGTCGACCTCAAGGGCCTGTCTGACGCAGAGCTCGAGCAGACCAAGGCCCTACTCGCCAAAGCCGCGCGCCCGGCGTTGCCCAAGTGAACGCCCCCCTCAGCCCCAGCGCCCTGCTCGATTTGATCGAGGCAGAGCAGCAGCGCCGGGCGGCCTCGGGTTCGCTGTACGAGTTTGTGAAGAAATCGTGGAACGTGGTTGAGCCGGGGGTGCCCTTTATTCCGAGCTGGCACATTGAGGCGATATGCGAGCACCTTGAGGCCGTGAGCAGCGGTGACATCCGCCGCCTGCTCATCAACATCCCGCCCCGCCACAGCAAGTCCACCATCGTCAGCGTCATGTGGCCGATGTGGGAGTGGGTCGCGTCACCGGAAGAAAAATTTCTTTGCGCCTCATACTCCGGCAACCTGTCAATCCGCGACAACTTGAAAGCTCGGCGGCTCATCCAGTCCCCGTGGTATCAGGCGCGGTGGGGGCACATGTTCGCCCTGGCGGGCGATCAGAACGCGAAGCAGAGATTTGAGAACGACAAAACCGGCTACCGGTTGGCGACGTCGGTGGGCGGCACGGCCACGGGTGAGGGTGGCTCGCGGTTGATCCTTGACGACCCGCACGGTGCGCAGGACGCGCAGTCGGACGTCATGCGGGAGACCGCGCTGGACTGGTTTGACAGCGTCTGGTCGACCCGGCTGAACAACCCCAAACGCGACGCCATGGTCACCGTCATGCAGCGACTGCATGAGCGCGACTTGAGCGGCCATATCCTGGAAGACATCGGCGGGTGGGAGCATATCTGCATTCCGGCCGAGTGGGACGGCAAGCCGCGCCGCACTTCGCTGGGTGCGTACGATCCGCGCAAGGTCAAAGGCGAACTCATCTGCCCGGAACGGTTCGGCCCGGAAGAGATCACCAACCTGAAGCAGTTGCTCGGTGTGTACGGCTCGTCCGGCCAGCTGCAACAAGACCCAACCCCGGCCGAGGGCGGGATACTGAAGACCAAATACTTCAAGCTGTGGCCGCAGGATCAAGCTCTACCGCAGTTCGAGTTCGTGCTTCAGTCGTACGACTGCGCATTCACCGAGAAGACCACCGGCGACCCGACCGCCTGCACGGTGTACGCGGTGTTCACGTTCAAGGGTGAGCGGAACGTGATGTTGATTGACGCCTGGGACGAGCACCTGTCGTACCCTGACCTACGCACCCGCGTCATACGTGAGTGGGGGACGGAGTACGGCGGTATGAGCGAGAAGAGCGCGTTCAACCGAGCACGCAGGCCGGATAGGGTGTTGGTGGAAGCGAAAGCCAGCGGCCAGAGCCTGCTACAAGATTTACGTTTGGCGAAAGTGCCCGCCGTTGGTTATAATCCCGGCAACGCTGATAAAGTGTCCCGCGCGCATCAAACCGCGCCAACCCTGGAGTTAGGCATTGTATGGATTCCCGAGTCAAAGAAGAATCCCGGTCAACCCGTCAGCTGGGCGCTGCCGTTCATGCGCCAGCTGGGGAAGTTTCCCGTGGCTGAACATGATGACTACGTGGACACATTCACGCAGGCCATTATATTCTTCAAGAACGAGGGTTGGTTTGAACTGCCGCGTTCGCTCGACCGTGACGAACCCCGCGCGCCCCGCAAGGCCCGCGTCAACCCTTACGCAGCGTGAGGTGATATGAAACAGAAAGCCGTCTGGGACAAGAAACGCCCTACCAGCCTCGGTGAGAGCAAACCGCTCAGCCCGGCCCGCAAGTCGAGCGCCAAGGCCGCAGCGCAGGCCGCCGGTCGGCCGTACCCCAACCTGGTCGACAACATGCGCGCGGCGCGCCGTGGCAAGTGACGGGGGCGAGCATGGTTAAACCGATCAAGAAATCTGAAATCGCCTGCAACGCTCCGCGCCGCACCCCCGACCACCCGACCAAGTCGCACGTGGTCAAGGCATGTTACGACGGCAAAGAGAAAGTGATTCGCTTCGGTGAGCAGGGGGCGAGCACCGCCGGCAAACCCAAGGCGGGCGAGTCTGAGCGCATGACGCAGAAGCGTGAGAGCTTCAAGTCGCGCCACGCCAAGAACATCGCCAAAGGGCCGAGCAGCGCCGCGTACTGGGCCAACAAGGTCAAGTGGTGAGCCGTGGCTGACCGCGCACCTGTCGCTCAACCGACCGCCGCCGAGTACGAACAGGCGATGGCGGAGTTTGGCCGCCTTGGTCTGCTCGACCGGCTCGGCGTTTACGCGCGTGGGGCGTATGGCGCGCTCAAGAGTCCGCTACTACAAATGCTTCAACACTACGAGGCACCCGGCAACCTGCGCGAACATTTCGCGTCCCGGCTGGGTACCGTGCGCACCGACCGCAGCCCGCTGGACAAAGCGATGAACTATGCGGGCGGGTACGATTGGGGCATCCGCCCCGGCGTAAACCCGGAGGACGCCCGCGCCTCGGCCAAGGCCTATCAACTGTGGGACTACGGCACCCGGCCGCATGACAGCGTCATGGATTACCTTGAGAACCTAGCCGGGTTGCGGGCCGCCGAGCGCGACCGCGCCCTCAACCTAGACCGGCGCGGCCCGGCGATGTTGGATGAGGCGGCGCGGTTCGCGGTGCCCAAGGCGCGCGGCGGTCTCGCTCAATATCGGGAGTTCAGCTGCCATGGCTGATGAATTGAAAGAGCTACCCCGCAGCTGGCTTGAGCGCAAGCTGGGTGACCTGGGGGTCGGCCTGTCGACCGTGGGCCGTAGCATGGCCGAGGGGGTAGCCCCCCTGGCTGAGAAGTATCCGGTCAGGCACTGGCTGAGTGAGAACCTGCTCACCTCGCCGCTGCAGTCAGCAGGCGCGGCGCTGCAGGACTACACCGCTACCCCGCGTGACATTACGCCGGAATACCCGTACCGCGCTCGGTTGTTCGACCCGCGCCAACCGGCGATGATCGACCCGCGCACGCTCGACCTAGCGCAGTTCGCAGCGCCGGTAGCGGGGCGGGTGCGCAACGCCGCACGGTTCGCCCTGCCTGACCTGAAGGCGGCGGCTATAGCGGCCTACGGCCCAGACGTCTCCGCCGCGCACGTGGTGAAGCCGAAAGGCGGCAACTGGCTGACTGGAGATGTTGAGGGTAGTATGACGACCCTTAAAAGTGCATACGTCCCCGACTATGAGCGTTATCCTAACCCGAACGTAACCGACGAAGCTAAAGCGCAATCTGACGCACTACGCAGCTGGGTCGACACCAAGCTCACACGCTACCTCAAAAACGAATTAGCCACGCCGGAAGATCCGGTGCGGGCGTTGGCCGAGCGCAACATCAGTCACCTTCAAAACGAATACGAAGGTGTCAATGTTCCCGCCCCAAGGATCATGCTTCGACGTATCGCGGCTGGCCAAAACTGGAAAAATGCTGGCACGAGCCCGTTGGCAAAACAATGGGACTATCGCGCTGACTTGGTTGTTAGGCCAACAGACGCAAGATCTTTGAGTGCGTTGGAGCGGGATCAACTGTTCGGCAACAAACTCGTGCCGCCCGAAACTGTCGTGCATCAAATAGGTGCCTCACCCATAACCGAGCTTGAACTGGGGCACCTCACCGACGAACTGCGCAACGCACTCAACCCGGCCTCTGGGCTGCCACGCAACCTGCAGCTCACGCCCGAGCAGCTGAGCAAAGTGACGGTGCCACAAGCGGTTGAGCGCGTGGCCAAGATCAATGCGTGGCGTGCGGCGCAAAAGGCGGAAGTTACAGCGGCCGGTGCTAACAACCCAGCAACGGTGCTGCATAAAGAATACCCGACCATCCCCGGCACCGACGCGCCGAACGAGCGCGGGTTGCGTTGGATGGAGCTGAAAAATAATCCAGAGGCTCCACTCCCTGAGGGGTGGAGCAAACACGTTGACGACAGAACTGGGCGTCTGTTTTATATGGACGCATCAGGGCGTAAAATGCCAGACACGCCGTACCTTCAAAACGCCCTCAAGTACGAAGGCGACACTATGGGTCACTGCGTTGGCGGATACTGCGCGGATGTTGCGTGGGGTCGCACGCGTATTTACTCGCTACGCGATGACAAAGGGCAGCCGCATGTGACGATTGAAGTGCAGCCTGGGCCTCGGATTTTCGACACCGGAACACCTGAAGGTCGTCCTGGTTCTGAAACCATCAAGCAAATCAAAGGTAAAGGTAACCGCAAGCCCAACGATGAGTATCTGCCGTTCGTGCAGGACTTTGTGCGCTCGGAACAGTGGAGTGATGTAGGCGACATTCAGAACACTGGTATGCGGGCGACGAAATCTGTATTCAGTGATACAGAGTTAGCGCAACTGCGCGAAGCGGGCGAAACCGACATCCCGCATATTCTGACCGGAGCCGAGATTCAAAAGCTGCACAATTTGATTGTCCCTGAGGGTAAACGTCTCAAGTATGACGCAACCGGGAACATCATCGGTGACGAGGCCGGTTACGCCGAGGGTGGTGCGGTAGAGTACAACCCGAGCAAAGTAGACGACATCATCAGCAGTCTGCGCGCAGAAATGACTGCGCTGGGCGGCTACGCTCACGGCGGGCCGGTAGAGTACGATCCGAACAAAGTAGACGAGCTGGTGCGCCAGCTGAGAGAGGAAATGTATGGCTGAGCAGAAACCTGACCAACCCATCACCGAAGGCGAGATGATGGAGCTGGGGGAAGAAAACCTGCAGGTCGAAGACACCGAGGACGGCGGCGCGATGATCCGCATTGAGGACGCGGCCGACCTCGCACGCGCCACCGAGCACTTCGCCAACATTGTTGACGACGTCGACCAGAAAATGCTCGCTGAGGCGGTGACCGACCTGCTCGAGAAAATCGAACGCGACAAAGAGGCTCGCGAGAAACGCGACAAACAGTACGAAGAAGGTCTCCGCCGCACCGGACTCGGCGACGACGCACCGGGCGGCGCGCAGTTCACCGGGGCCAACAAAGTCGTGCACCCGATGTTGGTGGAGGCGTGCGTAGACTTTTCCGCCCGTGTGATGAAGGAGCTCTTCCCGCCCAACGGCCCGGTCAAGAGCAAGATCATCGGCGAGCGGGACAAGGAGAAAGTAGAGCGCGCCGAGCGCAAAGCCGAATTCATGAACTGGCAGACCACCGAGCAGATGCCCGAGTTCCGGGGCGAGCTAGAGCAACTGAGCACGCAGCTACCGCTCGGCGGCGGTCAGTATTTGAAATTCATGTGGAACTCGCCGCATCGCCGGCCGACGTCCGAGTTCATCGCGATTGATGACATCTACCTGCCGTTCGCTGCGACCAACTTCTACACCGCCGAGCGCAAGACCCACGTTCAGTACGTCACCAAGATGGAGTACATGCGGCGCGTCAAGTGTGACATGTACCGCGACGTAGACGTCGGGATGCCGGAAGACCCGGACTTCAGCAAGTCGACCAAGGCTAACGACAAAATTGAGGGCCGCAAAGATACCTCATATAACGAAGACGGCTTGCGCACCATCTTCGAAGTGTATACGTACCTCGACTTCGGAGATGGCGTAGAGCCGTATATTCTGAGCATCGACAAGTCCAGCGGCAAAGCACTCTCGCTGTACCGCAACTGGGAACCGTCGGATGACCTGCGCAATGAGTTGGATTGGATTGTAGAGTTTGCATTCGTGCCCTGGCGCGGCGCGTATCCTATCGGCCTGACACACATGATTGGCGGGTTGAGCGGCGCAGCCACGGGTGCCCTGCGCGCCCTGCTCGATTCGGCTCACATCCAAAACATCCCGACCATGCTCAAGCTGAAGGGCGGCCCTGGCGGACAGACCATCAACGTCCAACCGACCGAAGTGGTCGAGATTGAGGGCGGGGCGTTGGTTGATGACGTACGTAAAATCGCGATGGCGTTGCCGTTCAACCCGCCCTCGCCGACGCTGTTTCAGTTGCTCGGGTTCTTGGTTGACGCGGGTAAAGGGGTGGTGCAGACTTCGTTTGAGAAACTGTCTGACCAGAACCCCAACCAGCCCGTGGGCACTACGATGGCGCTCATTGAGCAGGGTATGGTGGTGTTTTCGTCGATCCACTCGCGGCTGCACGGCTCGATGTCGCGGGCGTTCAAGATTCTGCACCGCATCAATTCGGCCTACCTGACCGAAGAAGACATCGCGGCGCAGATGGGTGGGGTGGACGTCAAGCCGTCGGACTTTGACGGCCCGATGGACATCATCCCGGTGAGCGACCCGGCGATCTTTAGCGAAACACAGCGGTTCGCCCAGACCCAGGCTATCATGCAGCGCGCGGCCGTGATGCCGCAGCTGTACGACCAGCGCAAAGTGGAGGAGATGTTCCTCCGCAGCATGAAGATCAAAGAAAGTGAGGTGATGCAGCCCCAGCCGGGTAAGGATGACATCGACCCGGTTAGCGAGAACGTCGCAGCGGCGATGGGGCGGCCGGTGTACGTGCTGCCGATGCAAGACCACATGGCGCACATTCAAACGCACATGGCGTTTTTACAGTCTCCGCTGTTCGGGCAAAACCCGGCCATCATGAAGACCTACATGTACCCCATCGCTACGCACCTGCGCGATCACCTGCTCAATTACTATCTGACCGAAGCACATGAGGCTGTTGACCAGGGCCACAAACAGGGTGTTATTGAAGAAAACGCCGAGCAGCAAGTGCAAATGATTGTCAAAGTGCAGCAGCTGATTGAACAGCAGCTCGGTTCGTTTGGCCCGATGTTGGCGCAGATTGACCAAGCCGCCCAGCAGTTCAAACCGCAACCGCCGATGCCGCCCGACAGTTCGCTTCAGGTTGCACAGCTCGGTGCGCAAGTGCAGCAGGCCGCGCTCGCACAGCGGGCACAAGCGGAAGAAAAGAAACTGCAGCAGACCGGGCAGATCAAGCAGGCCGAACTCATGGACAAACAAGCCTCGCGACAGGAAGAACTCCAGCGCGAGCAGTTACGCCAGGAGAACGAAAACCAACGCACCCTGCTCGAGACTCAAACCAGACTCGAAATGAACACCGCCGACAACGAAACCGCGATGCACCTCGCGGCGGCCGAAATTGCTACCGGCGAGAACTTCGCCGTGAGCACCGGAACGGGTATCAATCCTGGTACCCGCTAACTTTAAGGAGTAGTAAACATGGACAAACCGACGCCCGGAACCGTTCCGTTGAACAACGGCGCAGTCAAACAGAAACACCGCATGGCCGCTGGGCTGCCGGTCGACGGTAAAACCCTGCCGGCGGCCCCGGCTATGCCTAAGACTCCTGCGTGAACATCGAACAACAACTTCTCAACAGCCTCAAAGCCGAACAGCAGACTTTTGCGCTCAAGGCTTTGCAGCGGCCACAGACGCGCGACACTTTTGAGTACGGGTATCGCGTGGGAATGGTAGCGGGTTATGAGGCCGCTATTAACGTACTTCTTTCACTACTTGATGAGGAGAAACATGGTAACAACGACCTCTGAGAACGCATTGGCGGAGGCTTTTCCGGCAGTAGATGCCGGCATTCAGCCGTTCGGTAGCCGCGTTCTGGTTCAAATCCGTAACCCCAAGCAGCGTACCGCGTCTGGGATTATCATCGACTCGGGTTCTAAAGACACTGAAAAGTGGAACACCCAGGTGGCTAAGGTTGTTTCGATTGGCCCGCTGGCGTTCAAGAACCGAAATACGATGGAATCGTGGCCCGAGGGCAGCTGGTGTGAGCCGGGTGAGTTCGTGCGGGTGGCTAAATACGGCGGTGACCGCTGGGAAATAGCGCTGCCTGACGGCGACATCGCATTGTTTGTAATTTTCAACGATTTAGACATCATCGGTCGCGTAACGGTTGACCCGTTGTCTATTCGTGCATTCATCTGAAAGGAGATGAGACATGGCTAAAGCTGGTATTTTGAAAGAAGACGACGAAAAAGACGTTCCCGAAGCAGAACAAATCGTAATTGTTGAAGAAGACCCCAAAAAAGCTGCCGCGCCGGAAGAAGACGACGTCGAAGATGACGTCCCGGAGCATCGTCAGGCGGCCGCAGATGACGAAGACGATGAACATGACGGCGAACGTGAAGCGATTCGCGAACGACGTCGCCTGGAAAAGCTAGAGCGCAAAGAACGGCGCGACAAAGCCATCCAGCGAGACAAACTGGAGCTAGATTTCCTCCGCAAGCGTAACGATGAACTCGAGCGCCGAGTTTCGGTGCAAGAACAGCGCACGCACAAAATGGATCTGAACCAATATGATGCGCAGATCCAGCAGGCGAAGCAAGAAGCCGACATGGCCGACAAAGTTATCGCCAAGGCGGTGGCCGTCGGTAACGGTGAGGACGTAACTCAGGCGCTCCGCTACCGCGATGAGGCGATGGCCCGTATCCAGCAGCTGAACCAGGCTAAGCAACAAGCCCAAGCCCCGGCTCAACAGCAAGGAATGGATGAACTGACGCTTCACCATGCGCGCAATTTCTTGAATGAGAATAAATGGTACAACCCGAACGGTGCAGATGAAGATTCGGCTATCGTTTTGGCTATCGATCAATCACTACACCGCGACGGTTACGACCCGAAAAGCGAAGAGTACTGGGACGAGCTACGTCGTCGTGCTGCCCGGCGGTTGCCGGAGCGGTTCAACGCCCGCGAACGTACCGAACGTGATGAACCTGCAACAGAACGCAAACCACGTGGCGGCCCGGCGGTAGGTTCAGGCCGAGAACACGCACCGGTTTCTACTCGTCGGGAGATTTACATCAGTCCCGAGCGGAAACAGGCCCTGGTTGACGCGGGCGTGTGGGAAGATCCAGTGTTACGCATGAAATACGTCAAGCGTTACGCTGAATACGACCGCAGCAACAAAGCGTGAACTAGAATGGATTTGCCTTTTCAAAACTTAACACATATAATTTTCCTCAATCGCTGAAAGGAGCGAGAAATGACCGACGAACGCTTGAAGAAATCCGCTGGAGACAATCGCCAGAGCCGTGCGGTGGAAGACCGTACGAAAACTGAAAATCGAGCATTGTCAGACGACGAGCGGGTTGAAATGTTCCGTCAGCAGTTTTTCCAGTCCTCACTTCCGGACTTGCCTCAAATCGACGGCTGGCACATGTGCTGGTTGACGACTACTAATCCCCGAGATTCTATCCAAACCCGGATACGTCTCGGCTATGAACCCGTAAAGCCGGAGGACGTTCCTGGCTGGGAGTATGCCACCCTGAAAACCGGGGACTGGCAGGGTTACATAGGAGTGAACGAGATGCTAGCGTTCAAGTTGCCCATGAACCTGTACCTTATGTACATGCGAGAGGCGCACCATGACGCTCCGCTACGCGAAGAAGAGAAATTGACCGACACGGCCGATTTCATGCGCGAGCAAGCCCAAGCATCGAAGTCAAATCTCATGATTGGTGAGGGAAATTCAGAAATGGGACAAAGACGGGAAGCTCGTTTTGAGCTATCCTGACGAAACCATTCAATCCCCTTAGGAGTTAGCTTATGTCTTCGACTAGCGCACCCTTTGGCTTCCGTGCCTCTTACCACAACAGTGGTCAGATGCGCCCGAAAGCCTATGTAGTGGCGTCGACGTATGCGGCCAATATTTTCTCCGGTGACCCGGTAAAATTGACCGACGACGGCGTGATTCAACTCGGCACCTCGGACGGCACCCGTTCGGGCACCGTTGACGGTGTTTCTCTGCTCGGTATTTTCGCTGGCTGCCAGTACCTGGACGCCTCCGGCAAGCCGACCATTTCGCCGTTCTGGCCTACCGGCACCACCGCCTCGAGCATTACTGCTTGGGTCTATGATGATCCGGAAACGCTGTTCGACGTTCAGTACGCCAATCCGGGCACTCCCGGAACCGACACCGTTCAAACGGCCGTTGGTGAAGAGTGTGACTGGCGTGTGGCTTCGCCCGGTGGTTCTACTTCTACCGGTCTGAGCACCACGTATTTGAGCGCTATCGTAGCCACTTCTGGTCAGTTCCAGATTACCGGGTTCGCTGGCAATATCAACGATTCACTGACTGATGCTTACGTCGTGGCCACTGTTCGTATCAACGAACACCACTACAAAGCTGCAGTCAACTCGGTATAAGGAGAGCTGAACTATGGCAACCCCGATGCGTAGTACAGACTTTCGTTCGGTAGTCGAACCGATTCTGAACGAAGTCTTTGACGGTGTGTATGAGCAGCGTGCCGACGAGTGGAAGATGGTTTTCCGCGAGCAAAAAGGCATTCCGCGCAACTACCACGAAGAGCCGGTTCTTTACGGCTTCGGCGCAGCCCCTGAGCTGCCCGACGGCATGGCAGTCACGTACCAATCCGGTGGCGTGCTGTTCCTGCAGCGTTACCTCTACAAAGTCTACGGTTTGGCCTTCGCGCTGACCAAGGTCTTGGTTGAGGACGGCGATCACATTCGTATCGGTCAGACCTACGCCAAGCACCTGGCGCAGTCGCTGATTGAGACGAAAGAGACCCTCGGCGCTAACATCCTGAACCGTGCTTTCAACGGCGCGTACACGGGTGGTGACGGAGTCTCGCTGGTGGCCACAAACCACCCGATCGTCAATGGTACGTTCAGCAACCAGCTGACCACCGCTGCCGCGCTGTCGCAGACCTCCCTTGAGCAGCTGCTCATTCAGATCCGCAACGCTGTTGACAACAACGGCAAGCGTATCCGTCTGACTCCGCGCAAGATCGTCGCTGGCCCGAGCAACGTGTTCCAGGCTGAAGTGCTGCTCAAGAGCGTGTTGCGTGCTGGTACGGCTGACAACGACATCAACCCGGTCAAGTCGATGGGGCTGTTGGCGGATGGTCAGGCGAACCTGTCGCGTATCACCTCGACCACCGCCTGGTGGGTTGAGACCGACGCACCCGAAGGTCTCAAGCTGTTGATGCGCCGTGGTTTGGAAAAGAGCATGGAAGGCGACTTCGAAACCGACAGCATGCGTTACAAGGCCACCGAGCGTTACATCTTCGGTTGGACTGACCCGCGTGGCGTGTACGGCACCGCAGGCGTTTGATTGTTCTCGTAGCACCCGCCCCTCGCTGAGAAATTAGCGAGGGGTTTTTCCGGGGTATCCCGGTGTATCTGACAGCCCCCCGGCTGACGACATGCAGACAGATACACTTAACTCGCATGTGAGGAATTGAAAATGGCATCTACAACTTTTTCCGGCCCGGTAACTTCGCTTAACGGGTTCATCGGCGCTATGACTGGCAACGTAACTGGTAATGTTACCGGTAACTTGGTCGGCGACGTCTTTGCTACTAACCAAGCTCTTTCGGGCGCGGGCGCGGTCAATCTGACCGACATGCTCACCAGTGTGACCAGCACGGGCGCGTCTCAGGCTCTGACCCTGGCTGACGGTACAGTCGGGCAGATCAAAGTCATTATCCACACGGTTGACGGCGGTAGCGCGGTTCTCACCCCGACTACCAAAATCGGTTTTTCGACCATCACTTTCACCGCTGTTGGTGACTCTGCGGCTCTGATCTATACGGCTACTGGCTGGGCTATTTTCGGTACGCGTGGCGCTACCGTTGCCTAATAACCTACGGGGGTTCGCCCCCGTATCAACCAGGAGAACGATATGGCTGATGCTGTAGCCTCGCAAACGCTTTTAGACGGTGAGCGGCTGTTTATCGCTAAGTATACCAACATTTCAGACGGTACTGGCGAGACTGCGGTAAACAAAATCATTGTTTCTAATTTGGCTAAAAATGCGGCCGGGCTGGCGTGTAACGGTGTAAAGATTAATAAAATTTACGCTACTACGCACGGTATGGAAGTGCGTATTTTGTGGGATGCAACCACGGACGTTTTCGCGTGGATGATACCGCAAAATACCAACTACCTGATGGACTTTTCTTCATTCGGTGGTTTGCAGAACAACGGCGGCACCGGGGTGACGGGTAATGTCGCATTCACTACTTCAGACGCTTCTTCCGGCGACATGTACACCATCGTGCTTGAGTGCATTAAAACCTACGCTACCGCTTAAGGATTTCGTCATGGCAAAAGGCCCCCAGTACGTCAAAGAATTTGATTTCAACGTCAAACCGTGCGAATATAGCTACGGCGGTATGGTCAAGAAAGCCGAAGGCGGCGTGGTACGTAAGCTGAACGCCGTAGGTAAAGCCCCCGGTTACCCGAAAAACGAGATGCTAGCTGATAAAAGCAGCCTCGGCATTAAGGGTAACAAGAACCCCGGCGTAAAGGGTGACAAACCCGTAGCCCCGCGCCAGCCGATGCTCAAACCGTATGCCAAAGGCGGTAAGGTGATGGAAAAGACGACCGGCGAGCGTTACCCGAGCCGCAGCGCGATGGTGAAACATGAAGCCATGGAAACGCCGAACATGCAGCGTGAAGAAGTAGTTAAGCGCGCTAGCGTGAAAGGTATGATCCCCCGCCGTTCGGTTCCCGTAGCACCGATGGAGCCGATGGTAGGAATGAAAAAAGGCGGCTCGGCTAAGGTGGCCAAGGTCATGGGCGAATTCAAAGCCGGTGAACTGCATTCAGGTAGCAAAACCGGCCCGATGGTGAAAAGCCGGAAACAAGCCGTCGCGATTGGACTTTCCGAAGCTCGCCGCGCCGGTAAGAAGTGATTTGCCGTTCAGCGGTTCTTGAACTATAATTCGCGCAGCACTGGGCCGACTGTAACAGCGGCCATCCTAACCGGAACCCGGAGTTAGTATGGCCTATTCTGGCACTGTCAGTGAAACGACATTTAACGCCCTGAAAGTGGTTGACCACGCTTTCAGGCGTTGTCGTTTACCTGCTCAGGCCATTACCGGTGAGATGCAGAGTTACGCGCTCGACTCACTGTATTTGATGTTGTCCGAAATGGCTAACATCAAAACCCCGAGCTGGTGTATTGAAAAGCTGATCCTGCCTTTTTATGAGAATCAACCTCTCATTCCGCTGCCGCTCGGTACGGTAGAAGTATTGAATGCTAACTACCGTACTATCCAGCCTGTTACCGGTGCGTCTGTTTCGACTTCTACCTCTTACACCGTAAACTTTACAACCCAAACCACCGTGGATACGGTTGGTGTTGAATGGTCAGGCGCGGCGGTGCCTTTGACATTCCAAGTTTCAACCAACGGCACCGTCTGGGTAACCGTGGGTAGCTCCGACGTTACGGCTAGCGCGGGGGAAATCACTTGGACTGACATTTCTGGGGCGCTGGCGTATCAGTATTTCCGTATCACCTCGACCGGTACGTTTAACTACGCGGTTATAACCCTGGGTAATCTGCCGCAGGAAATACCGATGGGCGTGTTGAACCGTGATACGTATGTCGCCCAAAGCAATAAAGTATTCCCCGGTCGGCCTAACAGCTACTGGTTCCAACGGGATATCCCCGAGCCGGTAATGCACGTTTGGCCCGCGCCGTTCGTCTCAGCTGAGCAGGCCCAGCTCATCATCTGGCGGCACCGGCAGATTATGGACACCACCAACTTGCGGCAAGAAGTCGAAGTCCCGCAGCGGTGGCTCCAGGCTATCGTTGACGGCCTCGCCTCTAAAGTAGCGTATGAGACCCCGGCCGTTGACATGAACCTGATGCCGGTGCTCGAGCAGCGCGCCGCAGTTTCGTTGCAGCGTGCCTGGGACGGCGACAATGACGGCTCGCCGACGTTCATCAACCCCGGTATCGGGGCGTACACGAAATGAGCGGAGCGTATCTTGACGTTCGCGGCCAACCTACGTTCGGTATCGGAATATGTAACCGCTGCTCGCGTAAGTTTCTGCTCGCCGAGCTTCATCCGGATCCGAACTACCCTGGGCTTATGGTTTGCGATGTTGATACTGACGAGTATGACCCGTACCGACTCGCCCCGCGCAAAGAGGACCAAATCGTTCTCCCGTTCACGCGCCCAGACACCCCGATCAACACTCGGCCTGCAGGTCTCATTCAGGAAGCCGGAGACGAGTTCTTCATTACCGAAAACGGTAATGAATACTTGGAGATTTGATTCATGTCTGAAGTCCCAAGCAATCTAATCCCCACCCGAATCACGCAGCTGCCGGTAGCGCCGGTGGCTTCGGAAGATAGTTTGCTGCTCATCGTTTATGAGGGTAACAACTATCAGATCCGCGCCGGTGATTTACTCAGTGTGGCGGGGGTTCCTACTTCGCGCCAGGTTATCGCGGGTACCGGATTGACCGGCGGCGGGCAACTCGCCAATAACGTCACGCTGAGTATAGCTGTCGGCGGGGTCGGCCCCACTCAGCTGAGCACCACTGGCGTCACCGCCGGAGTGTATGGTTCTACTTCTACCATCCCGCAGCTGACGGTAAGCGCCGACGGCCGCGTCACGGCGGCTAGCAGTCAAACCCCGAGCGGTACTTGGGGTATCAACATTAGCGGTAATGCTGTAACCGCTACGAGCACCAACAACCTGAACGGCGGCCTGGCTAACAAAGTCCCGTACCAGAGCAGTGCCGACACGACCGCATTTATTGACGCACCGGTCTCAGCTGACACGTTTCTAAAGTGGAGTGGTTCCGGGTTCGTCTGGGGTGCGCTGGCCGGGGCGGGTACGGTCACGTCTGTTGACACCGGCACCGGCTTGACCGGCGGCCCGATTACTTCTGCTGGAACTATTTCTCTAGCTAACACCGCCGTCACGCCGGGTTCTTATACGGCTGCGAACGTAACGGTTGACGCTCAAGGCCGCATCACCGCTGCTAGCAGCAACAGCTCGCTAGTGACCTCGTTCAGCGCCGGGAGCACCGGGTTCACCCCGAGCACAGCGACCACTGGCGCGGTTACGCTCTCAGGTACCCTGAACGTGGCGAACGGTGGTACGGGAGCCGCAACCCTCACCGGGTACGTGAAAGGTAGCGGAACGTCCGCTATGACCGCGAGCAGCACCATCCCGACCACCGACCTGAGCGGCACGGTGACCAACGGGCAGCTGGCTAACAGCTCGGTGACGATTGGATCCACGGCGATCTCGCTGGGATCAAGCAGTCTGACTTTGGGCGGTTTGTCTTCGGTGGCGGTAACTGCCGACCCAACCACCGCCCTGCAACTGACCACAAAGCAATACGTAGATGGGTTGGTCTCAACCGGTTTATTTTATCATGACCCAGTTCAAGCTGCTACTACTGGCACCCTCGCCTCGATCACCGGCGGCACTGTCACCTACAACCAGCCCGGCGGCGCTGGGGTAGGCGTTGGCGCAACGCTCACGTTGTCTGTTCCTTTGACGGTACTGGACGGATACACGCTGCTCAATACCAACCGTATCTTGGTCAAGGATCAGGCCGACCAGACGCAAAACGGCGTCTACACTTGGGCGACCGGCGGCACGGTACTGACTCGCTCAACCGACACCGACACCTCCGGCCCTGGTACTGGCGACCTGTCGCAAAACGATTATTTCTTCACACAGAACGGCACTGTCAACAGGGGTGTTGCTTTTGTAGTAACGACGGTTGGTACGATTGTCTTCGGCACGACTGCGATCACTTTTGCAGAATTCAGCACCTCGCAAGTTTACACCGCAACTTCACCGATCAATATCACCGGCACAGTCATCTCGCTGAACACCGTTCCGGTAGCCTCAGGTGGTACGAACCTAACTTCATACGCTACGGGTGATCTGCTCTACGCTTCCGGCTCTACCACTCTAGCTAAACTGACAATCGGTACGACTAACTACGTGCTGACCTCGAGCGGAACGGTGCCGCAGTATGTTGCGCAGAGCACGTTGTCCGTCGGTTCGGCTACTACCGCCACCACCGCTACGAACCTGGCCGGGGGTGCTGCGGGATCTGTTGCGTACAACACCGGTTCTGGCGCTACGAGTTTCCTCGCTCTCGGCACGACCGACTACGTGCTAACCGCTGGGGCCAGCGCACCGCAATACGTCGCTCAGAGCACGCTCTCGGTAGGATCAGCTACAACCGCGACCACAGCCACCAATCTCGCGGGCGGGGCAGCTTCTCAATTACCGTACCAGACCGGTTCGGGTGCGACGTCGTTTATTGCTAACGGCACTGCCGGACAGGTTCTGACCTCTGCCGGGGCTAGCGCGCCTGCTTGGGGCGGTCTCAACGGGGGCACGTTCTGATGGTTGAGCAGCTTATAGAAAAAGTGTTCGCGTTACGCAACGCGAGCCACCTGGCGCATTGGAAAACCAAGTCATACTCGCAGCACCAGGCTCTCGGTGAATTTTATCTCGGTATCATTGAAGGTGTTGATAAATACATCGAGGCGAACCAGGGTGTTTTCGGTTTGATCGGTGAAGTGCCGGGTGAGAAAGAAAACATCATTACCGCGATTCGTGATGACCTAGTGTGGTTGAACGAAAACCGCGAAGCTATTGCTAAAAACATCCCGGCTCTTGAGAATATTCTCGATGAACTGACCGGGCAATACATGACCACGCTGTACAAACTTGAGAACCTGAGGTAACTGACATGGCCGCCACCGGATACACCGTAATTCAGCTGTATAGCAGCCCGACGGCTTCTGCCGTACCGCTAGCCGCAAACCTGTCGGCCGGTGAACTCGCTATCAACACCAACGACGGTAAACTGTACTACAAAGACAGCAGCAACGTAGTGCAGGTGCTGGCTACAAAAGCCGCCGCTGCCGGTTCGTTTACGACCCTCGCAGCGTCGACTTCTGTTACTACCCCGTTGGTTACTAACGCCGGAACGCTGGCTTTGTCGGCTACTGGCACAAACGTGACTACGGTCAGCACCAACGGTACCGAGCGCCTGCGCATCACCGCTAGCGGGGGTGTGTCGTTTGGGGCATCGGGTACGGCGTACGGCACCTCAGGTCAAATATTGCAATCCAACGGTGACGCACCGCCCACCTGGGTAGCAAACTCGGGCATCTCAACCGGCAAATCCATCGCTATGGCGATGATCTTTGGTTTCTAAGGAGCAGTCATGGCTAACCCCAATATCGTCAACGTAACAACCATCTATGGGAACACCGCCTACTGTGTCCCCAGTGGAACCTCTGCTACTACCTCGTGGACGTACAACGGTACGACCACGCTGACGGGTTTGACCCCGGCCGCTGGTACGGTCAACAAGATTGACAGCATTGTGGTGTCTAACACCACGGCATCGGCCGTCAATGCGACTGTGGCGATTGGAAACAATTCGACCTTCGGTAGTGCGACCGTAACGGCCTACCAAGCGTATCAGATTAGCGTCCCTGCTAACGCATCGCTGATCGTAGTAGACAAAACTACGGCGTTCTATGTGACGGAAAACCAGTCGGTTGCGGTTACTTCCGCTACCGGTAGTGCGCTGACTTTTGTCGCCTCATTCGAAGCCATCACCTGATAGGGTGTCGTTATGCCGATTCATGGATACCCCGGCGGGGTAATCAGCGCCACCGCACCTACTGTCTCACTAGCTTCTGCTAAGGGTGTTTGGACGCTCGAGCGTCAAGCGTATTACCAGGCACAAGGTTTGTGGCCGCAGCCTTCGTATCCGATTACCCGCAGCGTTCGGCTGCGCTCGTCGGCGAGTGCGTATTTCAACCGCACGCCAGCAAGTGCTGGTAATCGCAAAACTTGGACATGGAGCGGTTGGGTTAAACTAGGGTCGCTATCCACAACATTGAATATACTGTATGCATATTCTGCGGACTCTGATAGTGGTTTGTGCCAACTAAGTTACCAATCCAATCAATTAAGAATACAAGGATTTTCAGCGTCTTTTTTGATGATATCGACGCCGGTATATCGTGATCCAAGTGCGTGGTATCACATTGTCTATAAGGTAGATACGACACAAGCAACTGCTGCGGACAGGGTTAGAATTTATATCAATGGGGTAGAAATAACTGCATGGGCTACAAATACACCGCCACCACAAAATACAGATACAGCGGTTAACAACAATGTGGCTCATAACATTGGTCGCAATACAAGAAACTCAAACGATTATCTTGATGGTTATTTTGCCGAAGTTAATTTAATTGACGGTCAAGCCTTAACGCCTACCAGCTTTGGCGCATTCGATGCAACCACCGGCGTATGGAACCCGATTGCCTACACCGGCACATACGGCACGAACGGTTTCTATCTGAATTTCAGCGACAACAGTAACAACACAGCTACCACATTAGGTAAAGATTCTAGCGGCAACGGCAACAACTGGACGCCGAACAACGTCAGCGTCACCCCCGGCACGACCTACGACAGCATGGCGGATACGCCAACCAACTACGGCACGGATACTGGCGTTGGTGGTGAGGTGCGTGGTGACTACTGCACATTCAATCCTTTGAATGCTACCGACACGACATTTTCAAACGGTAATTTGCGGATGGTTACGGCATCGCCGGGGTATGGCAGACCGCAACTATCCACATTTGGAATTGCGTCAGGGCAAAAGTTCTATGCTGAATTTGTAGTGACAAGTGTTGGCGCTTCAAGTGATGTAACGATAGGCATCGACGATGGCTCTATAGTTCCTGCGTATTATTCAAATAGTGGATCAGATTCTGGTTTGCCAGCAAATTTTCGTGGCTATCGTAATGGTGGCGGCACTTATGTTGGCTCAACTTATACAGCAGGATCGCCCGGAATATCCTATACAAACGGCAACACAATCAGCGTAGCCGTTGATAGGTCTGCAAACCAAATTACTTATTACAAAAACGGTTCATCCGTTTACACTCAAAGCATAGCAAGTAGTGTTGATCAGTATTATTTGTGCGTAATGACTTTTACTGGCTCGGCTGATTTGACATTGAACGCCGGGCAGACTGCATTTTCTTACACCGCCCCGTCAGGCTTTAAAGCACTCTGCACCCAAAACATATTTACGTCCACCATTGACAACGGCGCGAACTATGTGGCGGCAAGCATATGGGATGGAAATCAAACAGCAAGAACAATAACCAACACGGTTAATGGCATCAGTTTTCAACCTGACTTTATTTGGACAAAAAGTCGAAGCAATGTAGAAAGTCATCGTTTAAGTGATTCTGTTCGCGGTAGTAATGGCACAGTTTTGTATACGCTGTTGAGTAACGACTCTGCGGCAGAGGGAGCAGATACCGACTCAACTGGATTTGTAAGCACCGGATTTACAATACGCGCAGGTTCAAACACGCCAAACATTACAGGCCGAACCTATGTCGGCTGGCAATGGAAAGCCAGCGGTTCAACCGTATCCAACACCGCAGGGTCTATTACATCCACGGTAAGTGCAAACACCACCGCTGGCTTCAGCATACTGACCTACACCGGGACAGGCGCTACTGCAACGATTGGTCACGGTCTTGGTGCTGTGCCAAGCATGATGATTATGAAGAAGCGCAGTAACGCCGGAAGCTGGAAGGTGTATCACACCGTTCTTGGTAATACAAAAATCCTTGAAATGAATGCAGTTGATGGGGCGCAGACCAGTTCAACTTACTGGAACAATACATCGCCAACTTCCACGCTGATTACGGTTGGATCAAACGGTGACATCAATGCTTCTGGTGAAACTTATGTTTCATACTGCTGGACAGCCATCACTGGCTACAGCGCGTTTACTACATACACCGGAAACGGATCAGGCGATGGGCCATTTGTGTATTGTGGGCTGAGACCAAGATGGCTGCTAATCAAACGCTACGACACAACAGGCGATCCGTGGTGGGTGGTAGATTCAACTCGATCACCTTACAATCAAACTACGCTTGCACTTCGTCCAAACTCATCAAATGCTGAAGATAGCGGTGGCAACGCAAACTTTGATTTCCTTGCCAACGGGTTTAAGGCAAGAACCAGCGGCGGTGGCAACGGCAACGAATCAGGCGCAACCTATATCGTAGCCGCCTTCGCAGAGAACCCCTTCACGATTAGCAGAGCGAGGTAACGATGGACTACATTGGCAAGTTCATCACCAAGAATCCGACGCTGCCGACAGGTGGGCAGACGGGTGTTGCAAACGGCATCTGGACGCTTGCACAAGCCGTCGGCTACATCAAATCTGGAACATGGCCGACCCCGCCGACGATTGAGTACCTTGTTGTAGCGGGCGGTGGTGGTGGCGGTGGATTTGGTGGGGCAGGTGCGGGAGGATTTATAGCCGCTAGTGGCTTTGCCTTTACTAACGGAACGGCATACACAATCACAGTTGGCGCTGGTGGAACGGGCGCAGTTGGTGGTGGGCCGGGGACTTCCGGCTCAAATTCTGTTTTTAGCACCATTACTTCAATAGGTGGTGGTTACGGAGCCGATGGCAATGCCGGTAGCGGCGGCTCGGGCGGCGGCACAGTCACAAGCACAGTCGGAAGCGGAACATCTGGGCAGGGCAACAATGGCGGTACGGGTCACAACAGCGGCGCGGGTGATGTTGTTGGCGGTGGCGGCGGTGGCGCTGGGGCAGTTGGTGGAAGCTCCCCATCAGGTAATGCTGGCAATGGCGGCGCAGGAACGGCATCAAGTATCAGTGGATCGTCGGTTACTTACGCAGGTGGTGGTGCGGGTGGTGGTGATGGTCGCGGTTCTGCTCAAGGTGGAACGGGTGGATCGGGCGGTGGCGGCAATGGCGGCGGCGCAAATGGAAATGTAAGTACTGCGGGAACTGCAAATCGAGGTGGCGGGGGTGGGGCGGGTGGGTATCAATCATCTTCGTATTACGCTGGCAAAGCAGGCGGTAGTGGTATTGTCATCCTCAAAGTACTAAGCCGTATCGGCGCAGTATTCTCAAGCGGCGTCACGTACACTTCGTCTAGCTCTGGCGGCTATAACATCTTCACCATCACTGCTACCAGCACGACCAGCGAAACGGTGACTTTTACAGATCCAATCTCTGCTGATTACCTTGTTGTTGGTGGCGGCGCAGGTGGCGGCAAAGCGTATGGAGGTGGTGGCGGCGGGGGTGGATTTAGAACGGCAACAGGACTTGTACTAGCGCCGGGAGTTCAATACACCGTTACAGTAGGCGCGGGTGGCGCAGGATCAACAGTTAGAACCGTAAACGGCGCGGATGGCAGTTCGTCTGTATTTAGCAGCATCACATCTGCTGGCGGTGGCGGTGGTGGGTCGGTAACTGCCGGTGGAACGGCAAACGGCACATCAGTTACAGGTGCTTCAGGCGGTGGTGGCGCAGTCAATGCAGGCGGCTACGCCGGAACGGGCGGCACGGGTTCGGTCTACGGCAACAATGGCGGCAACGGCCTTAATTCATCGCCATATCCGGGCGGTGGTGGTGGCGGCGCAGGTAGTGCCGGTGCAAACGGCGCAAGTTCAACGGGTGGGGCAGGTGGCTCGGCATCGATTTCTTCGCTATCTGGCACATCGCAATCGTACTCAGGCGGTGGTGGCGGGGGTACTAATACGGGTAGTCCGACAGGAACGGGTGGCACAGGTGGCACGAATGCTGGCAATGGGTCGAGCACAACCGTAGGTGGAAATGCAACGGCAAACTTTGGTGGCGGTGGTGGAGGTGGAGCAGGCGGCGCAGAATTTGCTGGCGGCAATGGCGGCTCGGGCATCGTCATTCTTAAGGTTCCAACCACCTATGTGGGTGTCTTTTCCTCCGGCGTGACGCAAAGTTCTACAAATTCCGGTGGCAACACCATTTACACGATAACGGCTACAAGCACTGGCAGCGAAACAGTTAGATTTACCTCCGGCTTTTTTGCTGAGTACCTTGTAATCGCGGGCGGCGGATCGGGAGCCTCTCGGTTTGGTGGCGGTGGTGGAGCTGGCGGTTACAGAACCGCAACTGACCTCCCAATAGCTACTGGAGTCAGTTACACGGTGACGGTCGGCGCTGGTGGCGCGGCAGTAAACAGCCCTGGTTCTGTGACCGATGGTAACTCAGGAAACAATTCGGTTCTTGCTAGCGTTACTTCAATCGGCGGCGGTGGTGGCGGCGGCAACGGAGTAGGAAAAGCAGGGGGTTCTGGCGGTGGCGGCGGAGGCGGTGGAAGCGCAATAGGTGCAGGAACATCAGGACAAGGCAACAACGGTGGTCTTGGTGGCGATGGCGCAACCTATCTTGCGGCTGGAGGCGGTGGCGGCGCATCTGCTGTTGGCGGAACATATAGTGGCCCTGCGCCGGGTGTAGCGGGGGTCGGTGGGAATGGCACAGCCAGCTCTATTTCAGGCTCTTCAGTTACCCGTGCTGGTGGTGGTGGGGGCGGTTCTTTCTCTGGCACGGGCAGCGCAGGAGGTACGGGCGGTGGCGGAACGGGGGCGACAAACAACAGTGGCGACACTGCCGGAACGGTTAACACGGGCAGCGGCGGCGGTGGTGGCGGAAACGGTTCGGGTGGGGGTTCAGGCGTTGTCATCATTAAGATTCCAAGCACCTACACTGCAACTTTCTCTGGCGGCGTAACGCAGACCTCTACAACTGGCGGCGGGTATAAAATCTACACTGTCACTGCAACTTCTACAACTAATGAAACCGTAACATTCGCATAGGAGAACTTATGGCGCACTTTGCTAAACTTGATTCAAACAATACGGTTGTTTTCGTCACTGTAGGCCGTGATGAAGACAACGGCCGGGAAGCTGAATTGACAGCGCGTACTGGCGATGTTTACAAACAGACCAGCTACAACACGTTGGGCGGCGTACACACTAAAGGTGGTACACCCTTCCGCAAAAATTTTGCGGGGATTGGCTACACCTATGACGCGGGGCGTGACGCTTTCATTCCTCCGCAGCCATATCCGTCTTGGACGCTAGATGAAAACACTTGTTTGTGGTCTCCGCCAACTCCGATGCCAACTGATGACAAGCGGTATTCGTGGGATGAAGCTACCACTTCATGGGTTGAGCAATCATGAAACTTGTCAAGCTAACCAACGCAACCAAGGGCCGTATTGGTGAGAGCCTTATTCTGAACACCGACATGATCATGTCGTTTTTTGAGAACAATCAAGAAGACGGTGAAAAGGTCACCGTGGCGTTTGGCATGAACGGTAACTCGTGGGAAGTCAAAGAAACCATTGACGAAATCATGGCTCAAATCAAGGAATTAGCATGATCAATTTGTCAGTAGAGACCGTCAACGCTATCCTCGGATACTTGGGTACTCGCCCATACCAAGAGGTCTACCAACTCATCGCGGCGGTTCAGGCTGCTGCGGCTCCCAAAGAAGAGCCGCCAAGTGAGTGACACACCGCTTGAGACCAAGCTGGCCGTTCACGAAGCCATCTGTTCTGAGCGGTACAGCAACATCGCCACTTCGTTGAAAGATGGCGACAAGCGCATGACTAAGATCGAGTATCTGCTCTATGCAGTGATCATCGTGGTCTTGTTGGGGCCGGGAGTCGGGGCTGAATTTGTGAGAAAGCTACTTGGACTATGAACTGGCAAGATGTAATGAAGGCTGTGATACCTATCGTGGTGGCTGCGCTTGCGTGGTTGCTGGGTCAGGTATCTGAGTTCTCAACCCGGCTGACCAAGATCGAAGGGTCAATGCCAGCTCTGATTACGCCAGCTGGAACGCCTACTGACAGTCCACTTTCTGCTGAAGCTCGGCACAAGTTGAAGGAGGAACTTTACAAGGACATCCATGACCTGCAAGTGCGGGTCAAACTGATGGAAGAAAGAGCGAGGATTTATGCAAAATGATCGACCCCGTCACAATTGGAGCCGCATTTGCCCTAGCTAAGACTTCGGTTGGCTTCGTCAAGGAAGCCATCAAGCTTGGCCATGAGATCAAGGATTGCTATGACGACCTGAGCAAGTTTTTCAAAGCGCAGGGTCAGATAGAAAAAGCAGCAAAAGAAGTAGAAGTACTCAAGTCTCAACCAAAGTCGGAAGACCCGAAAGAGGCTGCAAAGCAAGAGTCTGCACTAAGCCAAGCATTCACCATCGTGATGCAGCGCAAGCAGATGAAAGAGTTTGAGCGGGAGCTGCGTGACATGTTCGCCATGAAGGGCGAGATGGATTTGTACGAAGAGTTGTGCAAAGAAAGAAACCGCATCAGCGGTGAGCAAGATGCAGAGAACAGCGAAAAGATACGCAAGGCACGGTTGGCCAAAGATAGAGCTGACCGCAAGAAGCAAGAGCAGGAAGAATTACTGATGACGGTTGGTATCTTTGTGTTCTTGGGTATCGGCGGCATCATCATTTTTGTAGCAACTTACGTCAGGATTTGACATGTTTCCACTCGGCGCAATACTCGATATTGGCAGCAAAATTTTGGACAAGGTGTTTCCAGACCCAGCAGCTGCTGAAGCAGCTAAGTTGAAATTGCTGGAGATGCAGCAAAACGGTGAGTTGGCGCTGTTGAATGCTGAGGTAAGTGAACAGCACGAACTGACTGACAGGCTGAAGGCCGACATGGGTTCTGACTCGTGGATGTCTAAGAACATCCGCCCGATGACTCTGGTCTTCATCCTTGTCACCTACACCGTGTTCGGGATGATGTCGGCGTGGGATATCGAAGTGAACAAGGAGTACGTGCAGTTGCTCGGTCAGTGGGGCATGCTGATCATGAGCTTTTACTTCGGTGGCCGCACCCTTGAGAAAATCATGGGAGTCAAGAAGTGAGAGAGAAGACGATCTGCTTTGTGACGATTCTGGTCAGCGTTACCTTATCGCTCGTCATGCTTTCAATGGTTGGCGTATTTTTGTTCGGCCTGTTTATGCCCAATAGCATTATCAACAACGATGACGTATTTACGATCATTGGGCCAGCCTTCCAAACCATCGTCGGCGGATTTATCGGCATATTGGCGGCAGTCAAAGTCACGGAGCACATCGAAAAATGACACATTTGACCGAACATTTCACGTTAGAAGAGCTCACCCATTCTGATGCCGCCGTGCGGCACGGTTGGGACAATATCCCTAATGGTGACGAGATTGCCAACTTGACGCGGCTCGCGCAACTGCTAGAGCAGGTAAAGAAGGCGGTTGGCGGCAAACCCGTGATGATCAACAGTGGTTTCAGGTCAAAGCAAGTGAACGATTCAGTCGGCTCTAAAGACAGCAGTCAACACCGTATCGGCTGCGCGGCCGACATCCGCGTCCCTGGAATGACCCCGCGTCAAGTGGTTGATGCGTGTATCGCGGCGCGGGTACCTTTTGACCAAATCATTCTTGAGTTTGACGCATGGACACATATCAGCGTCGCTAACTCGCCAGACAAAGATTTGCGCCACGCTAAACTAGTTATTGACAAAGCCGGAACCCGCGCATACGCGTGACCTAAATGCGTTTGCCTTTCGATCGGTTTCACGGTTATAATTTCAACGGGTGCATGCTGTACCAGCTGCTTACACTACCGGGGTGTTTATGAGCTATAGCATGACCTACAGCAGTCTGCTGGTGGACGTGCGGCGTTACCTAGAGCGCGGATTCACGCTTGAAAGTGACCCTATCGTTTACGAGCAACTACCGCGCCTAGTTACGCTAGGTGAGCGGCGCATTGCCCGTGAACTTAAAATTCAAGGTTTCATTCGTGCTATTGAAACCCCGTTAACCCCTGGGGTGGCGGTTTACATGAAACCTGACCGTTGGCGCGACACGGTTTCAATGACTATCGACAACGTGCCTATTTTCGGCCGCGCCTACGAGTACATCCGCTCGTATTGGCCGGATGAGACGGAAACCGGCACCCCTGAGTTTTACGCTGATTATGATTATCAGCACTGGATTATGGCCCCTACCCCGGCCACGGCCCAAACTTGGGAGATCCTTTACTACGAACAGCCCCGGTTCCTCGGCGAAGATTTCCAGACTAACTGGCTCACCGAGTACGCACCCGACTTACTACTTTACGCCACGCTGGTCGAGGCCACCCCGTTCCTCAAGAACGACGCCCGGATGCAGCTGTGGCAGGCGACATATGACCGTGCGGCACAGGCTCTGAGCGGCGAAGACCTGAAACGGATTATGGATCGCACAGCTAACAGGAGCGAATCATAATGTCTTACACAGATGTTTTCGGCGGAGCTAACGTATATCCGAGCGAGATCAGTTACAGTTTTGTTGACCTTACGGTAGATATTTTCCTCAGCTGGCCAGAAGAAACGTCGACTAACGTCAACCTGGCTACGAGGATCATGGATGTTGACGCGGCTACGGCCGGGTTGAGCATTTACCTGCCCGGCGCGCAGAAAGCCGGTAACGGTGAAACGATTCTGTTTAACAACGTCGGTGCGTCGGCTTTTATTGTAAAGAATTATGACGGCACGCAGATCGTTTCAATCGATCCCGGCATCGTCTGGCAAGTTTACCTAACTGACAACACCACCGACGCGGGTGCTTGGATTGCGCTGCAGTACGGTGCGGCGATTTCTTCGGCTAACGCTTCGGCTTTGGCCGGTACCGGTCTGATCGCTATCGGTACGCTGCTTTCGCAGGCTATGCCGGTTACGCAGTTCAACAGCAACTACACCGCCGGTGCCAGCGATCGTTCTAGGACGTATATCTGGGACGCTAGCGGTTCTGGCGCGGTGGCGCTGCCCGACCCGGCTACGGTCGGTAACAACTGGTTCATGAATTTCCGCAACGCGGGCGGGGGTGAAGTTGTGTTCACCCCGGCGGCCGGATCGATTGACGGCGGCGCGACCAAGACCTACCAACCTCAAGAATCGTCAATCATTGTAAGCGACGGTAGCGATTTTTATACGATCGGTTTCGGCCAGTCGGCTATTTTCGTATTTGACTACACGGTTATCAGCATCGCAGGAACCGGTAATTACACGCTTTCTGGATCTGAACTGAACCGTATCGCGTATAAGTTTACCGGGGTGTTGACTGGAAACCGCACTGTTATTGTCCCTGACACAGTGCAGCAGTATTGGGTAGACAACGCTACTACGGGTTCGTACACGCTTACCGTACGTTCTACTACGGGTACCGGCCCGACTATCGGGCAGAACCAGCGGGCTATTTTCTATTGCAATGGCGCAGACGTCGTTGACGCTGACACATCTACTATTTCTACCCCGTTCTCAATCGCCCAAGGTGGAACCGGGGCAGTAACCGCCGGGGGCGCGCTCATCAATTTAGGCGGCACCTCTGTTGGCATTTCTCTGTTCACCGCAGTAGATGCGGCAGCAGCTTGGGCCGCACTCGGCCCGCCCCCGGCCGGTACGGTAGACGGCGGTACGTTTTAATGGCTGACAGCACCACAATACTGAAATCCCTGCCCGGTATCAAACGGGACGGGACGAAGTTTGACGGCGATTACTACATTGACGGTCAGTGGGTTCGGTTTCAACGCGGACTGCCGCGTAAAATTGGCGGTTTCCGTTCTATCAGCAAATACCTGACTGAGATCAGCCGGGGTATGGCTTCGTTCACGCAGCAAAATTTCGTTTATTGTCATTCTGGCAGTGCCACCCTGCTCGAACGGTTCACCGTTGACGGCTCTGGCAATACCTCTATCATCTCTGATCGTACCCCGTCGACTTTGGTAGCGTCTGATTTGAATCAGTGGATGTTTGACTACCAGTACGATTCTTCTGGTTCAACGAACTCTATTTTAGCGCACGTCTCACCTAACTTAGCGTGTGAATGTAATGACGAAGGCGGGCAGATATTCTACGGTGATGTGCTCGGTACAAGCCCACTAACCGAAATCACGCTGCCCGCGACTGCTAACGCCACCGGCGGTATTGTGGTGCTTCACCCGTACCTGTTTT
>Ga0181352_1000174_pt1 | contig 30987 bp, 4 predicted proteins | sample Fa13VDMLBSN_FD_130103 | JGI IMG/M metagenome (GOLD analysis project Ga0181352, IMG submission 130103) | Freshwater viral communities from Lake Michigan, USA - Fa13.VD.MLB.S.N | ecosystem: Environmental > Aquatic > Freshwater > Lake | place: USA: Michigan | collected 2013-09-23 | reverse complement strand
TACAGTTACAGGTTTACGTTGTACTAATGCTTCATACTTACCTTGATGCAATCCTAATTGGTAAGCATCTACATATTGTCCTGGCTTTAATACTGCTGTACCTTTTGGGTTCAGTAAGTTCTTCAACCAGTGTGTACCTGGATTAGTTGTACAAGAGAATATCTGTTGCATTGGACCATTGATCAAATACATCTGATCATCAAACTTGTTTTTCTCATTAGCCTTAGACCTGATACCTACAATATGTAGGGTTGGCCATTGGTAACCAAATCCAGCAAATTCTGCTTCTAGTTCTGTGTAAGAATACTTTTTCATTTTATGTTCTGTTTTGTATTGATTCTAAGTTTTTAAGTCTGGTTGTAGGATCTACTTGAGCACCTGTTACACCAATAGTCTTTAAGAAGAAGTTAGCTATTTTAGGTGATCCCTCATCTTGCCAAGCATACGGACCCACTGCTCTTTTATAGTAAGCACTTGGATCAGAATCTAGCAGAGCTACACCAGCATCTAGCATTTTTACATAGTTAGTTATTGTGTTACCGAATGCTATTGATTCAAAGTTTAGGATGTTTCTATAATCATCTAGACCATATCCAGGCCAAGGAATGAATGAAGTATTCTCATTTAATGTTGCTTTTGATAAGAACAATAAATGGTTTGACATATACCCAGATAGATCAAATTTAACTCCAGGCTCACTTCTTACAAATGGTAATGGTATAGCACCTGACTTAGCTCTTAGTTTAGCAAAGCGATCTTCATCATCCTCATCATATGAGAAAAGTAAACTAATTAGTAAACCTGCAATCATAACTAAACCTAGTTCAGTTACTAGTTTTTTCATAGCAATCTTCTCACGTTTGGTCATATACTTAAGATCTCTACCACCTGTCTTAAGATTATTTACTATAGTAGATAAAGCTTGTGTGTAATAACCAACTTGCATTTCATTTGCACCCACATCCCAACGCGCTTCAGGATTCATAAAGCTACCTCTATATCCCCAACGGTTCTGGAACATGCGTACAAAGTGACGCTTCAAGAAACTGATCATACGGAATAGCAAGTATCTCTCTCCCATACTTCTATCAAACTGAGAGTATGCTCCATTCAATCTACGGTTAGTAGAATGTACTTTAGCACGCATCTGTTTGAATTTAGTTCCACCCATATCCCATTCTTTGTCAATACCTTCTTTAAGAGTAAGCTGACCATCTTTAATTTCCCATGCCTCTATATATGGAATCTCTTTCTCTACTCCATTAAGTGTTTGTGTTACGGTTTGATTATACATCATACCACCAAACAATCCTAAAGTAGCATTCATTTGAGTCCATTCTCTGGTATTAGTAAACCAGGTACCAGACATTACATCCTTTGCAAATGTTCTAGATACACCTTCAGCAAACTTACCTTTTCTACTATCTAAGAACTTTTGGTCTGGGTCAAATGCTTCATACAACTGAACATTAAGACTCTTAGGTCCAAACTTATATATCTGGAAACTAACTTCAGCAGCTGTCATGTTACCCCAGATAGTTCCTTTACCCAAACTAGTTGGTGTTATAGCTGTTCCTCCAGATGATTCAATCATAGCTTGGAACCTAGCACCAAAGGAGTTCTTTAATGCTGATGCTATATCTAATGCAAAGAATGAAAAAGATGACACACCCAGCAAGAAGTTAGCTGCTTTATTTACCCCGGTCATATCAGCTAAGGCTCCAGCTTGAGTCTTACCTTCAAACTCCCTTTCTATAAGTGCATTAATAGTTTGTGCTCTTACTGATACACCTTTTCTAGTAGCGTAACGGTTTATACCTTTATTGATAAAGTCAGACTTACTAGCCTTCTTCATATCTTTAATAGATCCTTCTTCACCATTTACAACTTTCTGTAGTGCTCTTACTTCAGGACTGATCTCAACAAGCTTCTTATGTCTTTCAGCACTCTGCATATAACGCATCATACCTAATAGTACATCATCAGATGTTTCATCTAAGTCTAAGTCAAACTTACCAGAGATAGGAATACCTGATATCTCATTGTCAAACATGTCAAGATTAACAAATGTTACATCTACTTCTGGATTGTATCCATCATCTAAATCATCCTTAGCTCTAGCAAATGTTGCTTTAACATTCTTAGCCCACGCTGTAAGTTTATCTTTACCTTGAGTTGCTACAATTTCATAGTTTGATTTTCTATAACGAGGCATAAAGGTACCAAGCTTAGCAGTGTGACCTAAACCTTCTTGGTTATCTAAATGGTAGTATAGTAACTTATTTAATAAGTCAAACTGATTCTTATCTTTATTCTTAATGTTATAGTACTCTTCATTGCGGTACTTACTGTTAGGTTTTGGTAACCACTTGCCTCTATGGTCAACAGTAGCTAATGACAAGTCACCCTTATCAAGGGCTTCCTTCATAGTTACCTTTGTATTCTTATACTCATCTTTGATTTTCTGTCTCCAGTAATCTAATATAGGTACACCTGGAATAGTTTCTATAACCTTACCGGATTCATCCAGAATATCTGTTGTTTCAAGATACTTAGACTCCACAGGTTGGGTAACGTTCCAAGCAGCAGTTCTTCTATAATTATAAACAAGATCCTGTTCTTTCTCAGAGAAGTATTCAGTCCTAATATGATTGTTCTCGTACCACTCTTTAAACTCAGGACTAAGTTTTTTCATTGCCTCTACAGTATCATAATCCTGTAGCTGACCAATAGTGTTCTTATCAAATTCACGAATGTTAAACTTATCCTTGACATAGTCTGCTAATGGTGTTGCCAAATTAGCGTCAGGTCTCAAAAAATTATTAACAATTGTAATATACTGAGTTGTAGCTGTCTTATTAGATAGACCTCTTAATTGCTTGTATAGTTTTCTAAGTCTGCTTACTTCAGCATCAGTTAGACCTAAGTCATTACTTTTTTCTTGAAGTTTCTTATATTTAGTGTATCTATCAGTATCATCCATTGGGTTTTCACCCTTACCTGTAACATTGTATATAGATACCTCTTGTTCAAACTCATCAATGAAATCTTGTTCTTTTTTACTAAGACCACTTAGACTTAAGAAGTCATCTTTAACATACTCAAGTTCTTCCTCAATTTCTAAAATGCGTTCTAGTTTAGCAGGACTCATAGACATCCCTTCAGGTTGACCATCCTCATCTCTATAAGCAGCTATTTGAGCACTAAGCTCTTTATATAACTCATCTGATTTTAATTGAGCTGCTAAGTCCTTTGGTAATTTTGATTTAATAGCTGCAATCTCATCTAAGATCTCTTGTCTCTTTTGATAAAACTCAGCTTTAATTTTAATACGAGTGTTGTTATTAATCCAAGCCTCACGGAGTTTATTAAACTCAGAATCACCATACTTAATATTAGGATTTGTATCTAGGATTTTCTGTTCATATGCTTTAAGTGCTCCTTGAAACATACCTTTTCTTGGTACCCACTCAAAATACTTTCTAGTTGCATCTCTGTGTTCACGTAATCTTACAGCAATGTCTCGGTCTTCACCTTGTTTCATTTTACCATTGCTATAGGCCAATGAATACAGCTCTTGATATTCCTTCCAGTATACAGAAAGCTCATCACGGTACCAGTCTTCTAATCTATCAGAAGGACTTTTTAAACTACCGTTCAAGTTCTGAATCTTTTGTAGTATTCTCCAACGCTGAATATAAGCTTTCTGACCTATTGCATCTTTCTGAAACAGCTGATCTCTTTCATATACCTCATCGGTATAGTCACGGTAGAAGTCATTAAGCATTTGGTTTCTTTCCAAATAAAGCTGATCCACCTCTGTATTATCTCCAGTTTCTTTAGCCTTTAATTCAGCATCCTTGATCTGGTTATTCTTTCTATTGATCTCAACCTCATAGCCTTTTACGTGATGGATGAATGCTTTTCTCTGTCTTTCAGTGAACTTACCGTCCTTACCCATCACACCCTCAAGCTCAACATAAGTTACCTTACTAGATAAACCTTTAGGGTTATTAGGATTGTAACCTGAAGCATCAAGAAGTTTCTTAAGATCTTGTGTTTGAGCATTGTACTTTTTCTGTACAGTACTCATCACATCCATAACATTATCATTTATATATGATGCAAGACCAAATATAACAGGGTCTTGGATATTCATAAAGGACTCCATCCAAGCACTAAGTGCATTGGTATCTCCCTTCTCTCCTTCAAGCCAGCTCTTAAGAGTTGTTTTATCTAACTTAGCATCATTATACTCCTTAGTATACTTATTAATAAGATAGTCAGGCGCCCCTTTCTTCTTAAGCTCAGAGATAATCTCATCATAGTAGCGGTCAACCTCTTTGGATAGTGGTTCAAGTACCTTTTCTAATAACTCAGAAGATCCTTCAAGATTAACTTTACCTACCAAACTTTCTGCAGTACCTAACATGGTGTCAATATCACCAACAAGTTCTAACATAGGGCCTCTTACTTCTCCAGCATTTGTGAAAGAATCACGTACTTTCTTTGTAGTGGCTTTCCAGTCATTGATCAACTGCTGGTAGTAATAGAACTTCTTAACTTTTTCTGGATCAGTTTTTCTTTTAGACATTTCCTGCATATGCAGTAACATCTTTTCAGACATAGCCTTAATAGAGAAAAGAGTATTTACAAATGCTATAGCTCTCTCATGAGTATCATTAAGGTTATCAATTGTTTTATTAAACTGATTTGTGATTACCGTTTGGTAAGCATTAATGTTTTTTCTAATGTTCTCAAGTTCTGACTCACCGTAGTTAGACTCTAAGATATAAAGCATCTCAGAAAGATTCTTATTTGCTTTAAGCCTTTCAGTATGGTTACTCAGTACATTGTATATAGCATTGATAGATTCCTTAATAGCTCGGGCTCCTTCATCAGTTTGACCCTTATTAATAACATCTTCAACCTCTTTCTTGTGCTCTTTTTCAAAAGCTACTACATCTTTTTCACTAACAGCATCTAAGTTAAACTCTATATCTGCTTCCATGAAAATATCAGCTAGCTCATCAATCGTTGTGTCTACATTTAAATCTGATATTCTGATTGCTCTTGCTGCTTCTTTGCTCTTAACTAATTTTCTAAAGATCTGTTTAATAGCATATAATGCATTTTTAACCCATCCCTTAAATTTCTCAGACCAAGTCTTCTTAGCTTGCTTGAGCATAGATGCTTTTGTTAAAGATCTAACTATAACTTCTTCTTTAAAGTACTTAGACTCTGGGTCCATTCTAGGATGCAGCATCTTTACACCCTCAATCATTTGCGCTCCTTCTTCAGTAGCAGCAAGATCATCATAGAGTTTATTAAACAGAGTGTTATTCTCAACACCAATTGCTCTTACAAAAGGATGAGCAAATTCATGAAAGGCTGTTTCAGTATTGAGTTTTTCTTTAATGAAGTATACCACACCTCCCACATAGAAACCAGCCTCTCCTGTATAAATATCTCCAGCATCAGTAACAATCTTATTAGCCTCAAGCTCAGTTATCATTTGGTAAGGAACATTGAGCCTATCAGATAGATTTCTTACTATATAATCTACAGTAGCATTTGCTTTACTATTATCCACTGCAACTTCAGATAGACTAATGGGGTTATACATTGTATCAAACCCTGGAATCTTCTTAGCCATATCTTCCATAAGCTCATCCTCTGACATTTCAAATACATTTTTTGTATTTAAATCATCAGATTCTTCAGCAATCTCTCCCTTCTTTGCAAGCTTATCAAGGACATCATCCACAGAACGGACTTGCCCACCAGACTCTAAATAGTCTTGGTAGGCTCTATATTGACCAACTGCTTCTACCAGTTGATCCCAATCTTCTCCATATGGACATCCTTGTATCATTATGCTTTTCCTTTACATTGTTTTTGTTGTTCTAATATCTCAGAGTCTGTAATATTTTGTAGTCCTTTCTCCTTGTAGTAGTCCTGTATATATTCCGCTGCTGTTGCTTTACCGTCAATGATGTCTTTTTTACTAAAGCCACTGTCCATTGTTATACGGTTAAATACAGGATTCTGAAATCCAAATTCTTGCAACAACCTCTTAGACAAATATACAAATAAATTAGGAGCAGGTACTGTTTTACCTCTAGTCAATTTACCATCCTTATATATAACACCCACTAGATTTTGACCTACACCCAATGAAGGAAAGACAATCTTTTTACCTTGATCTCTTTTCTCTTTCAGAGCTTCAATCTGTGCATCAATCATAGGAACTAACTTATCATAGTTAGCGTCAAGTGATCTAAAGTCAGGATTGTCTACAGTTGATAAACCAAAGCTTATACCCTGTGGAGCAAACTGAGCCCATACTCTCTTCTGACTTGTTGAAGGAAGAGTGTTTCTAAGACCAGAAGCTCTTGGCCACTCATCCTCAAATACAAATAAAGTATTAGGATTCTGTTCACCAATCTCTCTAATCATATCTGCACTAGCAGGTGATAGATCATCATAGATCAAAGCAGGTTCAGCTAGCTTATTTGTAGTATAGTCAAATCTTCTAGTAAGTGAATTCTGTACTTTGATGAAATTAGACTCCGGTTGCTCTAATTCAGCAGCAATTCTTTGATCATTAGCAGGATTTTCTACAAAATTTTTGAAGCCTTGTATGTCTTGCTTATTCCCTAATATATGGATTTGTTCTGGTTCAAATACACCATAAGAACTAGACGTTATAGGATCTGTTATATTTTCATATATCACTCCATCATTTCCTTCAGACAAAGCTCTTGCTACTTGTCTAGCTGCAATATACTCTGTTGGATAGTTTGTCTCTTTATAAGTGTCAGGGAAAGGAGAATTTTCATAATCATGACTTAAAGGATTTTGTAAGTTGAGAATTACAGGAAGAACCTTCTTGGCGTATCCTGCTTTTTTCATCTTTGCTTCATTTAAAGCTAATGCCTCTTGGTCTTTTTGAAGACCTCTTTCAAAGAATGCTTTAATCTCAGCCTCAGTCATGTTAGATGCAAAATTTCTTTTTGCATCTTTTAAACCATTACCCTCAAAACTTACAAGTTCATAACCACCTTCATTAGGCTTATAAAAGATGCGGTGAGTGCCTGTTGCGTTACCACCATTGTACTCACTGAGAATTCCATATTTACTTTCTATATTAGGATCACTTGCTTTAAATCTAGCTACCTCCGATAAAAATTTAGTGAATTCTTCTTTGGCAATATTTACATTGTTTATAGTATTGGTAAAGCGCTGAACATCATCGCGATTAAACTTTTTGTGCAAGTTTGAACGTTCATTCCTTAGTAATTCAATTATTTCTTCTTTTGTTTTTCCTTCAGCTTTACTCTTTTCAATAAGATTATTGAAATAAGGAATTGTCTTCAAGAAGTCTACTGCAGCCTGTGCCTTTTCTTCATACCTAGACATTCCTACTGAGCGTAGTGCATTGTCAACAGTAACCAGATAATTATTTCTACCTAGCAAAGAATAACTTATGGCATTTGTTTTACTGTTTGAGAAGAAGAAAGCATTTGCAGAATCATAATCAAATTCTTGACCTCTTTTATTATCTGTAATTTTACCAAGTCCGGTTGTACTACCTCTTTTATCTTTTGAGAATCGTTCAAAGTCTTGGTAAGTTCCATGATAAAGTATATTTCTTACTTTACTACCAGGGAATATACTCTTAAGATACTCAGAGTACTGAGCAACTGTACCTACTTTAGCTAGTTCAGGATTAGACTCAAATAATTCTTGCACTCCCTCTGTAACACCGGTAGTTTCTGTATTTCCAATAAGACCCGCTTTAGTTAACATGGCTTTTATCTTAGGCATGTTTTCTCTTGTATAGTCTTTTCTAACTGTACCTTGTCTACCTAAATTAACATCTTCTGCAGGTAATACTAATTGAATATTGTTAGCTGCTTTAACTGTGTTAATAAGTAATGGAAGTATTTTTTCTACAGATCCTTCACCATGACCCAGACCAGCAAGTGGTAATAGATAATTCCTTTGAGGATTTGCCTTTGCCACATTAACTAAACCATTTAAACTATCTTGAAGCAGAGTCATGTTATTATTCATAGACATATCATCACTCCATTTGAGTTTTACGGGTAAGGTTACAACAGAGTCAGATGATGAGAATGTACCTTCTCCTTGTTTAATGAGTCCTTTAGCTTTAGCCGCTTGAGCTAAGCCTGCACCATGTACCCCACCTAGGTTAGTTGTAATAACAGGAATACCAGGTAACGCAAAAATATCACCTTCTAAAACTTTATTTGCAACAGTTGGTTCAGCATACTTGTTGATCAAGTAATCTAAGGCAGTAGCATGAGACGGCTCATTTAATTCTGCATAATACTGAATAGCTTTTCCTTTTAAAGAACCTGATTTAAGTTGGTTTAATATCCATTCTCTTCTCTCAGGTTTAATGTCTTTAAACTTATCAGTAGTTAACCAGTCAATATAGTTTTGAACAGCCTCTTTTGTAGTAGCTGTTTTAATAGTATCTCCTCTTTTAAAGTGTGCCCAAGGATTTGAGAAACTAAGATCGCTATTAGTTTCCATAGAGTAAACCCTATTATTAGATTGAGCTTCTTTTATATTAGCAGCTCTATCATACTTACCATCTTTAGTTTTTATATTAGAGATAACAAGATTTGGAGACTCGGTTTTATTACCTAATTGAGAATACACATCTTCAGTAACTTTTCCAGATTTACCAAATGTTTTTGTATAAACATCGCGGATAGCTTGTTCTGCATCTGCTGACATACCTCTGCTACCAATACCTGCAAAGTTTTTGGTAAGTGTTGGTGTATCAATAGCTACAAAGTTTTTACCGTTCCATTCATACCATCCTTTAGGTAAATGTGACTGAGCTTTAGCATTGACATCATTATATACATAGACAGCTTTACCTGCTTGTATAGCCATTTCAACAGCGTAGCCTGTTCCACCTTGAACAATTTCAGATTTACTTACTATTCTTTGCTCTCCTTCTTTTTTACTTACGTCCTCACTCCAAATATCACCTTGTTTACCAATAGGAGCAACAGCGTATACAGCATCTGAATTAGCAACTTGAGCCCAGTTTCTAACTAGTCTCTGATCTTTCATTGTTGAATACTTGTAGCCCCACATTTCTTTGGCTGCTTTAGCTACTTTTTCCGCTCCTTCAAGTGCAATAAACTTACCGGTTATATCTACATTACCAAGAGGAGCATTCTGTGGAGAACGTTCTCCGGTATAGTAGTGTTTGAAAGTAATAGGTCCAAACTCTTGTCCTATTTGATCCCATTTAGTATCTGCACCAGCAGCACCACCAGAGTGACCTGTGGTAGTAGCAGGAGTTGTTGCAGGATTAGACAGTGCGAATTCAGGACTAGCTGTATAGTTTACATACTTAAGTTGACCAAGTCCCTTAAGTCTATACTTATTATTAAAAGTTAATAAAATATCTATGCTCTTACGAGTTTCTTTAAGATCTTGGATGAACTTATCTAAAGCTGGTTGTAAGAACTGAGGTATTCCTGTAGTAGTTTGATCAAATAGGTCTCCTATATACAAATCAGACTTAGAGTTATTACCTGCTTGTTGGAAAGCAATGATAGGCAGTTCCTTAAAGAATTCAGATATCATATCACTATCTTCCTTTCTAACAGCTTTCAGTTCCCCTGGATCCATAAGCTTGCTCATCTGAGAAGTATACGATGTTAGAATATCAGCATCTTTAAGTTTACTTCTAAGAGTTATAAACTCCTTACCTTCTACACGCAAAATCTTTAACTCACCCAATACAGGATACAATCTCTCTAAATCAGGATGTTTTTCAATTAAGTCAAAGAGTTGTTGAGCTTTACTAACTGTTCCCTTTGCGTAATTTGAAACATATAAACCCTCGTCTAATCTTACATTAGCCATTGCTTTGTTTCTCAAAAACTCTTCCCACATTTGAGGAAGTTTTGTTTTTGCATCAGCCTCTGGGAAAAATCTAACTCTTCTCTCTCTGAATAGTTCAAACTCTTCATTGCTTTCTATAGTATCATATGGATAAGCAACTCTTAAGAATTCTCTTTCATATACAAAGTGTGTATAAAGGTTAAGAGCCTTATCTTTTGGATAACCTGTAAAAGTACCTTCAGGTAGTGGTGCTAATTCACCCTTACCATAGGTAGACTTTGTATAGTTATTTTCTTGAAAATCAGTAGCAATACTATTATTATCTACGTACAAAGTGAAGCCGTCTTTACTTGCATATGCTCCAAATGATAATAACGGTTGTTGCTTAACATCTATATCAGCATTCATTACAGCACCTCTATATGTGTCAGCATTTTTATCAAATGAGTCAGTATAGTTTCTATACATGTATAGAGTAAGGTCATTAATAAAGCCGTTGTAATATCTTTGTTTACCAAGCTCATTAAGGTCAAGATTGTTAACAGCTGTAGCTAAGAATTTATTAACGTTATTGATACCTCTTAAAGGAAGCAATGCTGATACAGCAGCCTCCATTATATCATAAGTTCTAAAATTCTTAAGAACTGTTTTAGTCAACAAGCTATTAATAGATTTCTTTGAGAACTGATCAGACATAGCGTTCAGGTTATTTTCCTTTTGGCTTATCTCAAAAAGTGATTGCTTCTTATCAGTATCAAAATTCAATGTTCTCTTAAGTTGTTTATTTCCTTTAGCCATTGCTGTAATCTCTAGGAAATGCAAGAACATTCTTTCATTGAAAAGATCATCTTGTTTACCAAGTGCTCCTTTTTTTAAGTCTTCAAAACTTACAGATTTTAATCCTGAAAGTCTAGTGTTAGCTTCTTTAAGTATTGCAGCATTAGTATTAAGACCAGTGATATTATGTTTTCTAAATACTTCCTGAGCTGCTTCATATGCAGCCATGTTTGTACGTTGTACATTACGTTTTGCAACTTGCTGTGGGTCTGAATACTTCTTTGTATACTCTAGGTACTCACGAACCCAAGGTTGAGAAAGCATAGCAACAGCATCCATAACAGGCACACCTGCTAAAAGCATAAACTCCAATTGACTCTCAAACTCTTTTGAGGCATTGATATCAATAGTCCATGTTTTCTTAGCTACGTCCAAGTAACCATTCATCAACTGAGAAATCAATTCAGCAATGTCATTCTCTCCTGACGCATCCATAGTATGGCTAAGTGAGATGTTACCATCAATAGAATTATGATTTAGCAATAGACGTTGCGGTATATCAATAAATCCAGTATCAGATTTTTTATCTCTAACCTTTATGGTAGGATTCATTGTTAATCCAATAGACTTATATAAACTGAAGAATGTATTACCTGTAGCAAGCATACCAATACTGGCCTTACCCAAGTGCATAGCAATAGCTTTTTCAATATTGTAGCTATTCTTCATTATACGAGTTGGACTCTTACTCTTAGACTCAGGTTTATTTACATCTTTGAATGTTTCCCAAGGTCCATTAGCTCCTTCATACAATTCTGTATCATTAGGAAGAGTAAGATTCATATAGTTATCCGGTCTTAGAAGAATATCAATCATACTCTTCATAAGATTATTCTGATAAGAATCTGCTTTAAATGAGTTTTGCTCTTTTTGAAGACTACGTAAGTCACTATAAACTGCATCTAATGCTTTCTTTCTCTTCTCATTAAACTCGTTTAAGAAGTTTTCTCCAAAAGCTTTTCTACCAAATTCTTTTTTAGCAGCTAATTGCTCCTCTCTTAATCTGTCAATAGTAGCTTGTGCACTTTCTATAGCTTTTGTATCATCTTCAAGACTCTTTCCTAGATACTTAGTACTGTCAAAGAATCTAAAAAAGTTATTAAGGAAGTTTGTGTACGCAACACCGTATGCATTTTTAGCATCCTCAATTTTCTTATTATATTCTTCACTGATATTCTTTAGTTCTTCAACCTGTGCATCTGTGAGTTCACTCTTTTTAGATTCTTTATCATACAGAACATCATATCTTTCTTTAATGATATCAATCTTAAGATTTAGAGTGTGCTTAAGTTTAATAATATCCTCTAAAGATTTAGAAGTTTCTGTATAACTCTTAAGTTCTACTATGCCATTATTGTATTCAATTGGTGGAATAAGAGTAACCAGCTTGTCAATGTCAAAGTCACCTCCGGACTTAGCTACAATATCAGATGGTACAATCATTACGTTACCTGCTTCTTCTGGTAAGAACTCAGCTATCTCCATAGCTTCTACAGAGTTGACACCTTGAGTAGGTATACGCACACCAGTTAGAGTAATTAGTCTACGGTTAGTCTCTAACCATTTTTCATCTTTAAGCAGTTGATTTAAACGCTCTATAGTACCAATAACCTTACCGTCATTGTCTTTGTGCTTTAACAACTTTTTGAAATCACCGTGCAAAGCAATCTTAACCTGCATTGGTTTAATTCCTATGACTTCTTTTTTATCATTTAAGATAGGCTCGTAGAAACGTAGGCCATTGGTTCCATACTTTGTTAAATCTGTATCTTTTGGTTTAGAGAACTTTTCAAATCCAATACCTGATCCTTGAACGTACTGATCACCATTAGACATCTGGTCAACAACTCTCTTGTTTACAATAGATGATATTAATTTTTCTATCTTGGATGGATCATTAGCTAAGTCTAATGGTAACAATAAAGTACCATCACTACCCAACTGGATAAACTTTAAATCATATTCAGATACATCTCTTTTCTCTAAGTTCTTTTTTACAAACTCTATAAGTCTTTGTAAACTAATCTTACCTTCAGAATAACCCAACTCTCTTTTAAGTTGGTTTTCTGCAACAGTAATCATCTTATCAATACCTTCAGTATAGACTTTTTCTAGTGCATAAGAAGGATACTTTGATTTATCTTTCTCTTTTGCCCATGCCTCTCTTCTTGCTTCTGCTTTTGCACCAGGCATGAACTCATGAGGTAAACCAAGTTCCATAAGTCCTGAGGTAATAAGTTTTCTTACCTGGCTAGGGAATTTGATCTGTCCTTTAAATTCATCAGCTGTTACAACCTGTTGTTTTAAGTATTCTAAAAAGATAGGAGTTTTATCAAATTTATAGTTCACATCTGTAAAAGCAGGAGTGTTATCTCCTTTCTGTTCCTTATAGAACAGACTCAATTTACCATTCTTTCCAATAGATGCTAACTTAGATCCTGTATGCATTACAGAATAAGCAACGCCTTGAGAAATCATTTTGTTATGTAATGCTTCCAATCTTGTTCCTTTAATAACAGTTGGTATTAAAGGCATTACAGAATACTTATGGAAACCGTTTACTGAAAAGTTGCTAGTGCTAATTGGACCAGCATACTGATACTTTTTTACAGGAAAGAACTGTTCAAGTCTTTCCGCATCAATGCTTTTACCATTGATAATATCCCAGTATAGCTGTTCTTTAATTGGTCCCCAGTTACCTAATCTTATTTCAAGTCCTCTATATGCATCAAATGTAATCCATGCTTGAGCATCAGCAGACTTCATATTTTTATAGGGTGCATATCTTGCCTCAGCTTTCTTTTTAGACCAACCTGCATTTTTAGGATCCATTGCAAACTTGACCATTGTATCATAGTATGCTGAATCTTCTATAGCATCTTCTAATACTGCTGTATCCAAAATTCTTCTTTCTTGTAGACCTGGTGTAGGTGCATCAAGATTAGAGCTTTTATAATATTGACTGTTTGCATAGCCACCCGGATTAGCTTGAAGAAACTCTTCAGTAGATTTATCCGTAACTGGAATAGGTCCCGCTGCAAAGAATGCAGGTATACGCTTCATGTGTTCATCCTTAAGATGATTATATATAGCAGGGTCACCATATATAAGAGTATTCATTTCAAACTTATGAATGAATGATGCATAAGTGAATGACTGGATAGCTGCTTCATACATTTGATTAGCGTTACTCTCAGTAAACGTACCTAAAGTTCTTCCTAATGATGTAAGCTGAGTGCTTCTTCCATTAAGTCCAAATGAATCAAACTTAGCTTTGTCTTTAGCAAATTCTTGTTTAAAGTAATTATTCAGACTGTCATCAATTTCTGTTTGAAGATTTTCATTTGAGTTAATCAAAGCTAACAAGTCTTCTACTGTATTAATAGACTCATCATTAATGAGTTTATCTTTTAACTGATTAGGTAAGATCTCATCAAATACTGTAAACTTACTTCCAGTACCCTCAAACGTTTCATAACCTCCATCCTTCTTAGTGTATAAAATAATATCAGAAGGTTTCTCTCCTGTGGCATATACACCATTCTTTACTTTTTTAATTCTTTCTAACTCAGAAGCTATGTAACCATACATGATTTTATTAGCTTCCTTTACTCCTTCATTACCATATAAACTGCTTTTTTGTGTAAACAATTTAGGGTGTACGTAGAATCTTACAGAAGGATCACCCGCTAATTTTGCTACATAAGACATGCTCTTATCAGCGTGACGGTAAGCCTCACTTGCTCCTTCTAACGTATAGAAGAAAAGATCTCTCATGTATGCTGTTTCCTCAGATGAATCAGATGACTTAACTCCCTCAAGTAATGCTTTCCCAGTTGCTGTTTCTTCAAGAACCTGACTACCCAAAAGGTTTGTAAGTTCAATATAAGCTTTCTGATCATTCTGATATGTTTTCTTTCCCTTTAGAGCATCTCCAAAAAGTCTTTTGAAAATAAGAGAAGTCTTTACATAAGGATTTCTATTTTTATCAAAATGAGATGTTGCAGGATTTGCAATAAGTTGATCATAATGATCAAAATTATTAATATCAGTTATAACACTTCCTGCTGCACTAGGATTACTTCTTTCACTCTGTGACTCCTCCTCTGCATTTTTAATCATGTAGTCAGAGAAGTTGTAATTTGCTTCAGCTTCAATTTTAGCTAATTCATCATACTGTGTATCCTGAGTCTTAAGTAAATCCTTAATAGACTTTATAGTTTGATTTTTCTTTTCAAGTAATTCTCTTAGTCTATATTTAAATATAGTTGGTATAATTCGCTTAGCCTTTATCTTCTGAACACTTTTATAGTTATCAGATATTGGAATACCAAAGTCATTAAAAAACTCAATAGGATCTACACCAGAAATATCTGCATTTAGATATTTTTCAGCTAGCTTATTCAAGTTTAATATCACCTCACCATCCTTATTTTTGAGTTTGAATGATGATTTGTTTTTACTCATAGACTGAAAAGAATCTTCAAACTTTCTCTGAACAGCTTTGAAACCTGAATCAGGCATTGCTACCGTCATCAATATAGTATCAATCTGTTCACCTGTCTTATAATCTACATCTGTCTTAGTTGTTGTAAGAAACTTTCTTCCACGTACGCGGTCATATCTTAGGCTTTTGTATAACTTATTCCATAGCATTTCTGACCCCATTCTTCCTGAACCAGGTTTACCTATCTTAGAAAGAAATTGTTCTATGATACGCGATTCTGGTTTAAGTTGACCATCTTTATTCAATCTCTTAGCAGCAAGTGCTAAAGCATTATACATCTCAGTACGGTCTTTTATACCATCAGTCTCAGAAGATAGTATGTTAAATACTTTTCTAGGATTTGCTGTAGCTGTACCGCCTGCTGCATTAAATATCAAACCCTCCTTATTATTTGGTGTTGACTCTGTACGATCATATACGGAAGCCATTGTAAATAATACAGCAGCATCAACACGGTCAAATGAAGATGATTCTGTACCATCTGTAGCACCGGTTCCTGACTTATCAGTCCCCTTAGCTGACATTTCACCGTCAACTATAGTATTTTCATCTGTTTGCTCCGCCAATTCTTTTTCAGTAGCAGCTCCTTTAATATCTAAGAAACCTGTTCTTTTGTTATAGAAAGCAATGGTTCCCTTGTCTTTATTATTAGATAAGTTTTCTACATCTCCAAAGTTATCAATAGCGGTTTGCCAAATTGCTAAACGCTTCTGAAGCTTTAGCTTTACATAACCCTCATTTAGATCTTTGATTGTATTTGCTAAACCGTTTGCATATTTCTTGAAGTTCACAAGAGCATGCTTAAGAGCTAGCTTCTTATATTCATTATCAATTAAAGTGTTTATGGTATAACCGCTTGTACCATATTTACTGTTAACACTATCAATAAAATTAGATACAAAATAATTCATAGCCTCAGCCATATCTAATGAATCAGCAATATCCATACTATTGATGGCACCCTGCTCAGCAGACAAATAGTTTATACCTGAGTTAAGTGAGTTGAACTGAATATTAGCTTGGTCATATGTGTAATTAGATAGATCTCCTACATATAACTCATTGAAAGCTTTCTGGATTATTGGATTATTCTCTATGTTAGCAACACTTGACTTAGAGCTTTTGCTGAATAATCCTTTGATAGCTTCCCATATTTTTTTAAATATGTTTTTAAATACAACTGATTTAGACTTTCTATTTTTTGCATACTCTCTATACTCATCAGCTAAGAATTCCTCAGCGTATAGAACATGATTCTTATTTGAGAAATCAAGATCCTTGCTATTCATAGTTTCCCATGTGGCCGCATCTTGATTGTAATATCTTATTGGTTGAGCTAATGCTTTAACCTCATTGTAAAGTTTTTGTTTTTGATCTGACGTCAAGAACAACTGTGTAAATCCGTGCCATGCTTCATGGTAAAGAGCTGTATAATCTGAACCATTATATAGAGTAACACCATTGCGTGTCCAAGTAGCAAGAACATTTCCTCCGCTATTGACTACATTAAATAATGTTTTATAAGGTATAACCTCTGATAATTTCTTAGTTACAGTTTTTCCATTTGCATCTTTGAACTTAACCTCAGTAGTATCAAACCACTTCTTACCTCTTTTTGATTGAGCATTTGTAGCTGAAGTATTTTCATCACGCATGCTGAATAACTTATCAGGACTAAACTGACCGGAATTGATAGCATCATTAATTACATCATACGTAGGTTCAAAATTACCCATAGTCATATTCTCTATAGTAATTTCTGTCTGATCCTTTGCAATCTCAGTTGCTTGCTCAGATGACGCAGCTTCTGGTTGTAGTATATTAAGAGCTCTTGTATTAGGTGCAAATTTGATATAACCGTTTAATTCACGTATGTTACCCTTATCATCTAGAACAACAGGTAAGTAGGAGTTATCCTTAATCCACTCATTATAAACTTTTGGTTGGCTCTTATACTCGTAGCCATTCTCTGTTGGTATTAATTCAAATTCATCTACAGATTGATTCTTTGCATATACGTCTGCATTGAAGTATAACTGGTTAGCATATTCTACTGTCTCACCATTGTTTTTTGTTACAGTGTCTATACGGGTAAGAAAATCAACAATCTTAGTCTTTACTTCAGGATCATCTAATCTAACTATTTGATTACCAAGAATTACAAAAGCATTTTGCTCATCAATAGCAATCTTACCTGCACCTGAGGTGCGTGTAAAAGTCTTAAGACTGTTTAATTTATCAATAGGTGTTAGAAGTTTTCCATCACTAGTGAATACATTAGACGTAATAAAGTCAGCAACTTTGCTTGCTAAACTTGGCGAGTAAGGTCTCATTACCAAAGGTACTGTTGCACCATTAGTTAATTTGATACTTACATAGTTTCTTTTTGCTGTTCCTGTAGCGGTTGCTGTAAAGCCATCAATGTTTTTTACAGATCTTAAAGAAACTTCAGCGTTCTTATCATAGTTAATAGTTCCGTTATCAACACCTGTGATATCCAGAAGCAATCTGCTTCCAAGATTAGATGTAAGATAAGCTCTCATATCATAGAGAGCATTGTAAGCATCATTATATTCTTTTGTAACTGCTTCTACAGTCTCTCCTTTTCTAGAGCGATCTGCAATAGTTTGAATTGATTTACCAGTTTGCTCACTAAGTTTAAACTGTCTTTCTCCCAATTCATTTACTGTTGATGTTGGAATAGTTCTAGTTGGAAAGTAAATCAATCTACCACCAGCTTCTTCTGTGGTTACATTATAGTTATCATCAAAGTAAACAAAGTCACCTTTGCTGTTTGTAACTACAGAATACATTGCATTTGAAGTGTATCTTTCAATATCAGCATCTGACATCTGTTGCTCATCAGGATACAATTGATTCTTAGGGATTTCTCCTAATACCATAGTTATTCTAATACCGCCATCCACACCAGGCATTCCTACTGTTCCATCAGTAGATATACCATTTACACTAAGCATTACATTAGACAGCTTCTTTATAAAACCATAGTACCATTCTCTACCAGGTATAAGTTCATTACCTGTTGTTGCTAATGGATTATAAGGTAGATCAAAATTCTTATCTTTTCTTGCTGTCTTTTCTGGTGTCTCTGGTTCAGCAGGTTTAGGTTCTGGTTGTAAAGAAGCTGCAGTAGTAGCTGCTTTAACTTGACTAGCTATTTCCTGAACTGTGTTATCAACCTTAGGTGTAACAAAATTGCTTACTGCTTGTAAGCTAGCCTCAAACATATCCTTTAGCTTCTCAACATCTTCTGTCTTATATCCTTTTGGTGCTAATCCTTTTCTAATATTTGGATCTGCCATAGCAGCAATTATCATTGCATCTGGTGTATGTCTAGTAAAGGCTAATGCTTTTTGCTCATCCTCCAAACCGTCAAGCATTTCCTTATACATGTAACGTACAAACTTATCTACGTTCATTGTTTTATCATTGCTCATAGCTTTTTCTTGTAGAAGCTTAGCAACTACAAGATTATAAGTTCTGATATCACTAGGTTCTAGTTCCCAGGTGCCGTCTACATTACAGATCATTTGCCTTTCTTATTTTTTACATTTTTGATTTTTCTTGAAACTTGCCAAAGCATCAGCAGCGCTCACATTTTTTGTAGATTCCAAATCAGTTTGAAGGTTACTCATAGAAGTAGCCGGATCACTAACTGGATCATTCATCATGTCATCTGATTGTGCGTTTACATCTGGATCCACTTGTGTAGGTGTTTGGGGTTTCAAAGGTACTATTACATACGGTACCTCCTTCTCAGTAAAGGTAACCACATTTTTACTTTCTTCCAAATCTTCAAAGGTTAATCCTGGAACAAACTCAGCTATTCTTACACGCATACCATCATTACCAATTACAACACCTTGCTTAAGACTTTTTCCTCCCGTGGATTCATTTACAGTATATTGAACAACTGTTGGGTTTGATGGATCAACTACTAAGTCATCTATGGTAAATGTTGTAGCTAGTTTATTCTTTTTGGCTTGTATAATTTTATCAAGATCCTCCTGTGTAATAGATTGATCTTGAAGCAGTTGATCATAAATACCTCTCGGTAAATTATTTAATAAAATTTGAATTGTGTCAAACTCTTTTCTACTAGCCTGGTTAATATTGTTTTTTAGATTTTTTAATGCTTCAGGTATAGAAAACTCTAGGTCAACTGTACCATTTAATATATCTAATAGGTTTTTACCAGTAATATTAAATGATTTACTCTTGATACCAGCAATAGCTCTATCATAATTATAACCTAAGTTGCCTAAATCTGAGTTACTAGTAAGTAATGCTAGATCAATTTTACCTGAAGCTGCCGCATTATTAAGATCAAAAATTACTGTTTGACCTTTATCAGCCAGACTTCTAGCCTGATTCATGGTTTTAGTCCAAGCACTATTTTGAATTTTCTTAAGCTTAGTTATAAAAGTTGCTGGTAAATTTTTTGAAGCTGTTTCATTAGTTAATCTTGTAATAGCTCCATTTATAGTTTTTACATCAGCAGTGCTAACATTTTGACTAGATGATTTATACCTATCAATTACATTAAGTAAGTCTGTAGCAGCATCTTTTACTTTTTCCTCAGCTACTGAGCCTTCAGCATTTCTTAGATCAGCAATAAATGGATCATTGAATTCATTTAGAACAATGTCCAAATAAACATCTGAGCCGTATGTTATACCTGGCATTCCACTAAGCATTGTTGTACTTGTCTTAGTAGGGGTTACAAATATAACTTTGCCTTTAAGTGTATCAGGTACTGAAGATTCTATTGTAACTGGTTCATTATCAATAGGTTCTAGTTTAGTCAAGCTCTTTTTCATTACTTGTCTACCATCCTCAAGAAGGACTTTGTCTCCGCGGTCTTCCTTGATTATACCCTCACCATCCTTAGGTGTATTAACTTTAACTCTGTCTCCTACATTAAGTGTGAGTTCATCAAAGTCCATCTGAGTTTGAGTACCAGTTTTGGGTTCTGTTTTTAATAAAGGACTGATAAGCGCATCATATCTTTTATAGATATCCTCATATTTGTGACGATCCCATCCTGATAATTTACTCTTGTCTAATTTACCATCCTTATCCTTATAACTTTCTATATCAGGTATAGCGGCAAGAAGATCTTTTTGTTCTTGAGCTCTAAATCTAGCTACTTTCTCTTCATTAGTTTCTTTTTTATTTTCTAGTGCAGTTATTTCCTCATCTGTCAAAGGTTTAACTTTATTAAATGATGCACTACCTGATTGTAAATCAATACTTACGATCTCATTTGTATCAAGGTTTCTGAGTAAAATACCATGGCTACCCCAATCATTTTCTATTTGGTAACCATAATTTTTTACAACTTCAACAGGGGTATCCTCTAAGTTTATATCTAAAGCGGATCCATTTAGAGATACTTTACCCGTAAATAACAGTTTTGAACCAACTACAGTTATACCTGGTTTAGGGGTATTCTTAGGCTTGCCATCTCCACCTGGTTCTTTTTCTGAAGCAACCTCTCTAGTAAATAACTTACCGTCTTTGAAGTAACCAAAGTTAAACTTAGTTGGTATTTTACCACCAGCAAACTCCGGGTAGTTTTCCAACATATCATTCTCAATTGTCTCCAGGTTTACTTTTCTTTCAGCAGAGCTTTCTCCAAATTCAGATTTAGGATACGCTAAAATGAATACACCAAATAAATTTCTATGAGGAGAGTTACCATCTAATAAGTTATTCATTAGATCTAATAAACCTTGCTTATTAGTTAAACCTGTTGTTCCAGATAAAGATGTACCCAAGTTAAATTTAAATTGGCTATTGAATATCTGTTCAGCAGTATCATCTGCTGTAACGTGAGTAGAATAGATCAGGTCATCTGGAAGAGCTTCAATTTGTTTTCTTAGCTCTTCTTTCTTAGCGGCTATTTCAGCAGCATTAGTTTTTGGTTCTTCTTCTGGTGTCTCTCTAAACTCATCAAGCTTCTCTTTAGATAATGGATTCTCAGGATAAGCTGTTACTTGATTTTCAAGTCCCATGTCCTCATGAATATCATACTTCTTTACAGACATTGTATGATTACCATTTTCTTTCTGGAAGTTTACAGCTGTGTAAATTCCATTAGCTTTAGATAACTTTAATGGGAAAATAAATGTTCCCGCTGCTTGAATACCTGTTGTCTGTCTAAGCAGTTCCATATACGCATTCTGCTGTCTAGCATCCTCTGATTTAAAGAAGTATACTTTAAAGTTATCTTTTCCCTGATAGGTTTTGATGTTAGAACTAAATTCAGGATCCTCAGAAATAGCTTTTAATTTTGCTTTCTGTTCAGCAGATAATTTATCTTCTGTTTTATACAGATCATTATTTGATGCTTTGATTGCAACTTTAACATCTGGCCAATCTTTACCAAACTCTTGTTCCAGTCTTTCTTCTAGCTTATACTGCAGTCTTCTATCTTGAGTAGAAGTTTTAAGGTCAATAATATAAACACGTCCTGCTGGGTCATATGCTAGTAAGTCAATCTTACCCGCAGTCTTTGTTTCACCTATAGTACCGTATAATGCTGGTATATTAGATCTAATCTTAAGTCCTTTCTGAGCAATGAATAATTCAACGCTACGGAACTTATCAAATAAATCATCTAGCATATCCTCACTGAATATACCAGCATCAGGATTCAATGCTCTATACTCTTCATACTTAGTTTTAAATTCTTCAGTATTACGGATAGAACGATCTAAGAAATCTCTTAATAATTCATCAATGATGTTACCTCTATCTGTAGATTCTTTATTAATCGCATCATCTTTGGTCTTAACTACATTAGAAACACGCTCATGCTCAGTACCGTCAATTGGTCTCTGTAATGCATCATGCATCATATAGACTTTGTCACCTTTAGCTAACTTAAAGTTCGCTGACTGTAATTTTAAGTTAGCATCATCAATAACATCTTCAATATAATCAAGCATAGGAACAAACTCATCAAAGTTCATTTCTCCTTGAAGTGTATCTACATATATACGTTTCTTTCTTTTCTCAGCAATAATATTATTTACCTCATCTTCAGGTAATGAGTTCATCTCAGCTACAGTATAACCAAGATTTGTCATTTGTTTCTTTCTTTCTGATTCAGTTAGTGGTGTAGGACCTTCTGGTTTAGATGCTGTTTCTCTTTTAATTTTATCAGCATTATATCTATTTGTAATAGCAATTGCTTCTGGAGATGTTGTTTTCCATGCTTCGTAATTCATACCAGCTCTCTCCTCAGGACTCAATGGTTTTAGTACAGCATTGAATCCTTCTCTAAGAAGTCTTTCCAGTTCTGTATCTTCAGTAGGTTCATCAAAAGTTTCTTCCGCAACAGTATCAGCTGGTTTAACACCAGGCTGAGATAACTTATTAGTAATTACAGTTACTGCTTCGTCATATAATGAAGTACTTCTTTTAGGACCAAATAGTTTTTCAAGTAAAGCTTTTACCTCATCTAGGAATGATTGCCATAAAGTTTTAGCTTCTGCAGTCTGAGCTGTAGCCTCTCCTTCTAACGGTATTGCATCTAACACAGCTTGCACATAAGGATTGGTCATAACCTCAGCAACAAAACCTGAATTATCCTTCATGGCTAATCCAAATTCTTTCTTCTGGTCATCTGTAAGATTCTCTGTAAACTTCTCTCTTAACACAGTTATTCTGTCATTGAAGTCAGGATCCTGTAAAGACTTATCCATCAGCTGTTGCATTATACCATTTAGAATAGAAAATTCCATTGGTACAAACCCATTAGTAAATCCTTCAGAACTAAATCTTGGATCTACGATGACACCATTGGTAGCATCATATGTACTATTTGTAAAGTGATTTGTCTTAAAGGTTATCTGAGTATTTTTGTCTACAATACTTAGTAAGGCCTGAGCAAGTTTTTTCATATCCTTGTTAGCAAACTTACTAGCCATAACAGCTTTAAGAACCTTTTCTACATTCACATAAGAGAGAACATCTGTATGATCAAATCCATACTCTTCTCCTAGCTGTTTGATTGTACGCTTATCTGTAGCTTCTTTTTCTCTAAAAGACATGAATCCGCCTGTACCGGTTCTCATCATGCGCTTACCTTCTTTTTCAAAGTAAGCCTCATCATATTCATCTATAAGAGCCATGATACCCTTGTACTTTTCAGAACCGGGTTTAATCTCTTCCATTGTATCCGCATCAAAGAATGTAGTAGGTACTTCATTCTCATTTATATATGCATCTGCTTCATCAGGATCAATGAAAGCATTGTATTGATCAAATAGATCATTGAAGAATTTATTCTTATGTCTTCTTGCTAAGAACTCTTTTAAAGCATCTTTAAGTTTTGCTTCTCTCTGAGTCATTGCGGTAGCCATAGCAGATTTCAATCTTTCTACAGATTGATTAAACATATAAGGATCATGCAATGCATTCAATGCATTAGCTACTTGACCCTGGTCTGCGTTTAGTTTCCAGTAATCTGAGAACTGTTGGTATGCTCTATCTAGATCTTTAGTTAAAACATTCTGTCCGTTTTGTTCAGCTAACAATTTAATGTGGTTAACAAAAGCATCTTTAAGTTGAGTATCTAAATCTTCCAGAGCTCTTTCATTTTCAGCAAAGCTTTCATCTGTTTGATTAATACTTTGATTAACTATATACTGAGCTTTATGTATTTGTACAAGGTTGGATAAGCTAGATAAGCTATCTCTCTTTTTCTTTAAAGTTTCTGCTCTTAGTTTAGCTGCATCATCACCTGCTTCAGCAACAGCAATCTCTTGATTAAGTAATGCTATCTCACTACGCATCCCTGCTTTACCTATCATTGATGGTGAATCAGGATCTCCTATACTAAATAGATTAGCAAAGTCTGCTCCGTTAGCTTTAGAGAAAGGAAGATTACTAGAGAACTCAGTATAAAGATCTGACATACGTTGTCCAGTTCTCTTATATCTAATGTCATCATGAATCATTATTTCACGGCCTTGCTCAAATGCCAAAAAGCCCAATGGGTTTTTCTCCATTGTATGAGGATTAACCATGCTTTGATATTCTTCAAAACTAGATTTAATCTCTTTAACTCTACCCATTACATTCTTCAATCTTTCTGCAACAGTTTTACCTGTTCCACTAGGATCTTCACCAAATGCTTCTTGTAACTCAGGTCCAGATAATTCACCTAGACTCTTGAGCTGTTCTTCAAAAATATCAAACTTACCAGCTTGTAATAATGTTAATGTATGATTTACTAAGGAAGCATCTCTTGCATCTTTAACAGCCTTAACGTCACCACCTGCAGCAGCTTCATCAGCAGCTCGGGCTAAATCATTTTGAATCTTAATATCTCTTTCTAATGCAGAGAAGTATGCTGGTGCCTTCTTAGTAGTTTCATTCAAAGCTTCCAGAGTCTTATTTTCAAACTCTGCCTGTATATCTAATTCTCTTTGAAATGGATTTTCTTTACCAGCATTATCAGGATTTTCTGCAAAAGCAGCAGCATCAGCTTTAAGCTTTTTCTGTTTTACCATATCAACTGTACCAAAAAATGCACTTTGCATTGCACTCATTGGACCAGCCATTAGAAAACCTGATAAGAATGTTTCAACACCCTGCTCACTTGCTTGTGACTTAAGACCGTGTAATAATTTAGTTCTAAATTCTGCACTACCTGCACGGCTTGGATCATTGTATGTACTGATGTAATAATCAGTAAGTCCTTTAGCAACTGCTTCTTGATATACCTCTTGGGTACCTTCCATTAAGTTAGCGGATAGGTAACCTAATCCACCTTTAGCTAAGTTCTTTGGATTGAATGTTTGTTTGTAAAAAGAAGCTTTTGTAAGTTGTTTTGCACCTTTTACTAATTCATAAGGATCTTTACCTGCAGCTTTCCATGCTTTATTAAGTAAGAAGCTACCTCTTATCTTTCTAGTAGCACCTTCACCAATAGCTGCCATACCAGGAATACCTTTAAGAGCTCTATCCAAAACTACTTTGTTTGATAGATAGATACCAGCACTATTCATAAGTGAACCGGTTACCCCTGCTTGATGAGCTTGTCTAAAGATTGCTTCAGCTTCTTGATCATTAGGGTCTCTACCCTTATCTTTTTTAAACTGAGCTAATAGTTCATTAGTTACCCCACTTTGGATTCCGCCTCCTTCAAGACGAGCCTCAGATGTAACAGCATTAATCTCACGTAAATCTCTATAGAATGCACCAAAGCTTTTTGATACTTTGGCCATATCACTTAACTCTCCCCACTTAGCTGCTGCTTTACCTGTTGTTGTAAGTAAGTCACGAGTTTGTCCAAATGGTGCTAAGTGGCTGGCTAACTTACCAGCTCCTTGTAAAGCCTTAGATGAGTTCCATATATCTCTGGCTTTACTAATAGTAGACATTGCTTTAAATCCTTCAAAGGCTTTACTAAGTCTTCCTAGATTCATTGCTGTTCTTGTTGCAGCAGCACCTCCTAAGGCTCCTCCTGTAAAGTATGTGCCTAATGCAAGGGCCGCTTCTTCTGCTAAGATCTCTCCAACAACACCGTAAGTGTAACCCATGTTTACACCAAAGTTTACAACCTTAGATCCAAACCCACCTCTATTAGACATACCAATAGACATAAGTCTTTCCATCTCATCTGAATCTTCTGTATTACCTTCAGTTGAGAACATACTTCCCCAGTTTTTAAATGTACTGGTTCCACCTAACCACGCTAACTTACCAGCTGTTATACCACCACGTACAGCATCATCCCATAAGGAACTATTCTGATTATAAAAACTTTCATTATCTCTAAATGGGCTGAAGCCTAGTTTCTTAAAGCTAGGATGAGCATAGTATCTCTCAAAGTTATGACCAGTATGAGAAGAGTTAAAAGTAGTTAGCTTATTATATTTATGTTTATCTTCAGTATATAAACCACTTGCTGCAGAATTAAGTCTAGCAATCATGGCTTGCTTATTATTCATACCCGAAGTATTCTTAGGGCCTGAAATTGCATTACCAGCTACTGTTTGAGTATCAACTGATCTTGGCTTACCATTTACTTGTTTAGGAGGCGTACTTTCAATTGCTTGTTGAGCTGTGGTTGCTGTAGACAATTGTCCATAGTTAGGATCTTTTTCTTCTGCCATAATTTCTTAAGTTGAATAATTTTACTGGTTCATACCACGTCTTGCTAAATATCTATTTTTAGCTTGTGTGTTCCGTACAGCCACATCATTGATAACAGCTACTGCATTACCATATGTAGCATTGATATCAGTGTCTGCACTAATCTCACCAAAGAGACCATTAATAGGATTATCTTCACCCTGTAGTGTTTCTAATCTACCTGTATTTTCATTAAAGTATTTTAGATCACTTGTTATAGTATAATAACCATTATTATTATTAGTAATCTTAGCTGTACCCGCAATATCAGCATAGCTATTAATATCAATAGCACCTTTACTATTAAATATATATTCTATTGGATTAACTTCTAATTTTTTAAAGAAGTCAGATCTTACAGCAGACTTATCAAATACAACTGATATCTTATTACCACCTGCACCAAGAGCATCCATACCAGATGCTTCAGAAGTGTAACCTCCGTCTTTAGCAGTACCTGCATATTTCTTAGCAAATGCCTGGTTAATTGTAAAGGTAACTCCTACTTTATTAGGGTCATTACCAACCACATTAAACTTAGTAATATCAATTACAGGACGGTCAGGATTCTTAACATCATACTTAGTAGTAAGTGCACTTCTCATAAATTCATTAAGAACATTTTGAGCTTTTGTATAATCCTCACTGCCTACTTCAATGTCAGAAAGATCATCACGAGTAAGATCTTTCAAGTCACCAGTAAGAAATTTAGCATTTCCAAATGCAGGATCACTTAAAGCTTGTGCAATATCTGTAGTATATAACTGTTTAACATCAGCTCTTAAACCACTTGTAAGATTTGCAAAGTCTAATGTATATTGAGTGTTTTTAGCAGTAAGAGCATTCTGACCACTGCCATCTATAGTACCGTATTGTGATTTAATAGGAACTTTACCTCCATTATAAATCTTTTTAAATTTCTCATAGGTATCATCATACCCATCATCCTCATCATTGATCCAATAGTTGTCTCCGTATGTAGCATTCCACTTTGACTTAAAGCTTGAAATTCCACTCATGTTACCTTTGTCATCAATAAGCATGTTTGCATTTGCAACAGGTACACCTTCTGCAATCATTCTGCTTTTAACAGCAAGGTTGTTATCTCTTTCAGCTTGACTTATAGCTCCATACATTTCTGTAGACTGCTCAATCTGACCTTGGAAATTACGCATTGCTGGCATAAAATCAGCTTGGTCTCTGAACAATCCACCACCTGCAGTATTTATAAACTGTTGGATTTCTGCTTCCTTATTGGCACCTCCGCTAAGTTTATTCTTTATTAAACTCATAGCTTGTCCCACTACTGAGCCATCGTTTTCACTAACTGAGTTTAAAAGAGATAATCCTTCTTGAGCTTTTTGCTTTTGTTCTGCAGTATAACCTGATCCAGAAGCAATACCATTAAGTAAGTTCTTTAAATAAGTATTTCTTGTTTGCTTGGTACCTTCAATAGAAGATGATGCTTTCATCACAGAACTCATCATATCACCATGCATATCAAACTCTTCATCTGTAACTTGACCCTTACCTCCCGTAACAGGAATACCTTCCTCATTTACAGTAAGTGTTAAAAGAGCAGCTTCATCTTCTTCTTCTTTCTTAGTCTTTTTATCTGAAGCATCTTTTAAACTTTGGGTATATGCAATCTCAGACATCTTAAGCTGGTGCTCAAAACTAGCAAGAGCATACTTATCTGCTTCCATCTCTTGCTCCATTGTATTCATGGCATAGTCATTAGCAGCATTAGCCATATCAGAGTACAATAACTGATTACTTTTTGCCGCATCAATTCTTTGACGCAATGCTTGAACACTCATGTTTTGATAATCAATACCATTAGTATTGTCTAATGCTTCTGTTGCTACTTGCTCAACGCTGTTTGCATTTGCTTCCTCAGCAGGAAGACCATTAAGCATGTTTACAAAGTCCTGATCAAAGTCTTCGTGTATAGGAGTTTTCTCTATTGACTTATCTGCAACTTTCTTAGTAGTCTTAATTTGTTCTTTCTGCTTAGCAGCTTCAGCAGCAATTTGCTGCATGTTTGCATTGATTTGTTTAGCTTCAGCAAATAAATATTCTTTTTCAGCTGCAGCCTCATCATTACCATATCTACTAGCATTAGCTGAAATGAAATCTTTTCTATCCAAGTAAGCTTGTGTCTTATACATATTTCTAGCTTGAGGATCTCCAGCTATCATATTTACAAATGAATCTGTAAGACTGGTAACCATTGCTGGGCCATTCTTAGTCTTTACTATATATCTACCATCTGGTGTAAAGTCAACAGTCTTAATGTTAAAGCCCATTTCCTTTGCAAAGTTCATGGCTTTCTTATATACATCTACATAAGGAGTGTAAGTAGGGTTTTGATAACCCATTGATTCTTCAATACTAGCTTTAGCAAAATCACCTCTTTGGTAATCTAAAGCTCTTACACCACCTTCCCAGTACTTACCACCACAAGTCTTTTCATCAGTACAATTCATAAAGTACTCAGCCTTGTTCTGCTCATTTCTATACGCCTTAGTAAAAGACATGTCTTTTAGGATGAACTTATCATCAACTAAAGGTTGAAATACTTTACGGGCAGCATCAACGTTCTCACTGCGAGACAAGTCCATACTTGATACTCTTTGGATATCAGTTTGAATCTGTGTAAAGAATTTATCTCTTCTTTCTGTGTTATCAGAACGTGTTAACTCTGAGTTTAACAAAGTGCCATAGAGGCTGCTAAGTTTATCATAGCCAGCCTTATACTGAGCTTGTTTAGTCTCAAGTACACCTTGATAAAAATTCAGATCCGGTTTAAATGGTTGGATCTGTGGAATATAGTCCGTTACACCTTGTAGATAAGTAGCCATAGTTTATACTGTAAATATACAAATAAAATCTTAGAAGTTTATAAAATGTTTTAAGTTTAAACTTTTAAGATGTAGGTCCTTGCTCGTAATAGTTTCCTAGTCCTGCATTACCTGGATACACATTTTGCATTGCATTTAGATAGTTCTGATTGAAGTTATCATTAGATGCTACATCAAGACCCATAAGTTTCAATGCTGCCTGATCCGTAATACTTGGAACCTGGCTCTTAATCTCCATGAACTTTTGTATTTGATCAGCTGTCTGAGCTTGTGGATCAAGCTTATCACCTTTCTTAAAGTACAGTCTACCACCTCTACCAGGACTAACTTGGTAGTTAGGATATACCTGATTCATAGCATAGGTCTGTTCTTTATTAGTTATTGCATCAATATAAGACTGACGCAATTCTTGACGAGCCTGGTTCTTAGAGTTGTCATACTGCTGGTTAGCAACAGTAGTCTGATCATATAATGTCTTAGCTATATCAGCATTTGCTGCACCAGTCTGATTAAAGATCTGAGCTTTTGTTGCTTCAAACTCATTAGCTGTAGATACATTCATATTATTATATCTACCTAATACATCAGCTACCGCCTTAGCACCTTGGCCAGCCATTTGAGCCATACGTGAATTATAAGCTTGAGATGGTGCATAAGCTGCAGCACCTTGAGCTCCTATATTCATCTGTTCCATGTTAGCTGCTAGTTCTCTAGTAGGATCATAGAACGTTGGATTAGGTATGTATGAAGATAACTTAGGCGCCCACGGTAATGCTTTTTTAATACGTGCCATGTCACCAGCAGCCCCTGCAGTTTTGATTGCATCTTGCAACCACCACTCAGGACCCATATCATCTTTTGGAACATTACCTATGTTACCTTTTTCAAGATCTTTAGCAATACATTCTCCTGTTACAGGATCCTTAACCATTCCCTCTGGACAATCCTTGTCTATTTCAGGAGTGTCCTCTGTTCCCTCTGGTTCTTTACCAAAGTGGTAACGGTCCATATGCTCAAGACCAAACTTATAGTCATCTCCTAATTGAGAACGGTAACCTGCAGTTTCAAACTTCTCTTGGTTTCTTTTTACAAGACCGTTGTTCTTGTTTGTAATAAATGCTGAAGTATATAACTTAGCAGGGTCTTTAAGTTTCTCATCTCCAATTTCTTTAGGATCATATCCATAGAATTGAAGCATCTCTGTGCGGTTAGCAAGCTTGTTCTTATCATCAAGTTTATCAAACTCTGCTGGATCTGTATTCGGGTTCTTAGCTTGCCAGTAACGGAACTCAACCATTGATGGATCAGCATAACCATAGAAGCCATCATTTTTTCTAGCAGATTTCTTTTTATCTATATAGGTAGATTGCTTTATGATATTAAATCCAGGAGCACCTAGATTCTTACCTTTTGTATCTTTATTATAAGATGCAACTCCAGTTAAAAAGTCTTTCTCTGCTATAGATAATTTATCAGCTGCTCCTCTATACACAGTCCAGTTACCATCCTTATCTTTCTCAGCAAAACCATCTTTAGCAAGACGGTCCATAATTTCATTTGCTTTTACAACATCTGCTTTAAGGTCACCGTACTTTGGTTTATAGTTCTCTGAACCAGAAAGAGATTGGTTAACACGAGTTGTGTTATACTTAATCTTAGTAACCTTTCTTACCTTACCTTCTTTATCTTTATAGTAATCACCTACAG
>Ga0181352_1000172_pt1 | contig 31222 bp, 55 predicted proteins | sample Fa13VDMLBSN_FD_130103 | JGI IMG/M metagenome (GOLD analysis project Ga0181352, IMG submission 130103) | Freshwater viral communities from Lake Michigan, USA - Fa13.VD.MLB.S.N | ecosystem: Environmental > Aquatic > Freshwater > Lake | place: USA: Michigan | collected 2013-09-23 | reverse complement strand
GTTCCCGCTATATCCCCTGCTTTCGCTCTTGTGCCCCGATTGCCTAAATTGGTGAACAATCCAGTTTCAGGGTTGTAGGAAAACATTGCTTTGAGTTCTTGCTGAGTCAACACCGAACCCTCCTTTCAGCTTAAATGATGTCGGCCACCACAACCGCCCATTCGGGCCTGACCCATACATACCCATAGAGGACATCGAGACGAGTGATAAACTGATCCGACTTAATGTCGAAGCCAGTCACCATGCGGAGAGACACGCCATCCATACGCTCACGCGCAACTTCCTGCATGTTCTTCGGCATTTCCAGATCGGCAGTCGCCATCGTAACCGCATCCGGCACGAAAGCAATGTTCTTGCGGTAAACCTGGCCCGTCAGCGTCAGACTGACGATAGCCGCGCCATTCGCAGGCGAAGCCGTAACCGTCTGATACTGGACCGGCGAGCCGCCAACCGGGGGAACGATGGCCGGGTAAATGCCCAGAACGCCGCCCGCATAGCTCGTCACAACGAACTGCTGCAGTTCACCAGTCGAAACCTTGGTGATGCGGTTGACCGCGTTCACGCCAGCGAAGGTGATGATGTCGCCAACGGTGAACGAGGACGCGCCGATGGTGACGTTGATGCTCGTGCCCGTCTGGTTCGCACCATTGACGGTCGGAGAAACGCCAACCACATACGTGCCGGTCGTGTGTTTGATAACCGTCTGATCTTCGAACCAGTCGAAGCCAATCGCGTTATAAACTTCACCCGTGCGATACTGCTCGGAGATCTCGGTCGCAGGGTTCAACAGACCTGACAGCGACTGGACCGTGCGGGCCATGCTGACCGGATCAAGAATGAACTTGCGATTGTCGGTCGGAGCAGAACGCAGCGACAGCAGGGCTTTCGCCTGCAGCCAAGTGTCCAGCGTCGGACGCAGCAGATTGCCCGCAGCGTCGAAATTACCAACAAGGTTGGAAACGCCGCCTTCAACACCAGACATGATGTCCGCAGCAACCGCGCCAACAAGGTTGTTCACCGCCGGGGCGAGAACACGCTTGGAATAATCGTCCAACGTCATCGTGCGCTCGGCAGAATTGAACGACACGTCAACGCCCTTCTGAGTGGCGAGCGTCAGCGTGGTGTTCGTTTCCGTCGTGTCCTGAATCTGAGCGACCGGACCCGTGCGAACGGTGTAATCGTTCGGCAGACGAACGCGCAGGCTCTGACCGATCTTCGCGCCGGTGATGGCGAACTGATCGTCATACTGCGTGTCGATGTGCTGCAGGAACGAGTTGGTGTTGACCCAGAGGCGAACAGCCTCACGGGTGATCATGTTAATATTAAGAAGCGTATTAGACATCTGAACTGTCCTCTATGAGTGCGCGGACGCGCCTTGAGTGCCAAAAGCAGGAGGGAGTCCTCTGCGTTTCGACGGTGCCCGCGTCCGTCACTTTATCGGGCCAGCCCAGACCGTTTACCCCACGGCCAGAGAGGGGGGAACGTAAGGTGTTCCCGCCTACCTTCTGCGACGAGCCAAAGATTGCTCGTTGCGTAATCTCGCCCATTCTTCCATAGAAATATCAGGATCGTCAAGTGTGGCTGGTGCCGCACCGATGCCCTGAACCTTCGGAGTTATGGGTGGAGGAGCTGAACTTACCCGCTTCGGCGCATTCAGCCCGCTCGCCACTTTCGCCACCGCAACTGCCTGACGAGTCGGCGGAAGCATCGCAATTCGCGCCGCCTCATCCGGGTTCTTCGCCAGATGATAAAGCACTTCCTGCGGATTTCCGGTTTCAATCGCAGCCTCAGTCAGCGATGTGGGAATGCCGCCAAGCAACGTCGCCATGTTGTTTAGCTGCGGAGCCCAATCACCATACTTGTTTAGACCGTCATTCCAGATTTTATCTGTCGTGTCTTTCCATTGTTGCTGCTTCGCCAGTTCCTGGGCCTGCCGATGGATTTCCAACTGGACAGTTCTTGGGTCATACTGGGCATCAACGTTTTGCTCGTATTGCTGCGGCTGGCGAGCATATTCAACCTGCTGCAGTCGTTCTTCGAGTTCACGCTTTTGGCGAGTAAGCTGGCCGATGCGGTCAAGTAAGCCCTGCGGGGGTTTTGCAGAGCTTTCATCGACAGGAGCTTCGTGGGGAACGCTATCTGCTGCCGGTTCCTGACTCGCATCGGCCATAACGGGAGCCTCGACAACGGCTGATGCCTCTGGCGGTGCCGCGCCCTGCTCTCCGTCACTTTGCCGCATTGCGGCGTCCCAAAAATTCATGTTCATGTTCATGTTAGGCTCCTGCACCATGCTTCATTTGAAGGACGCCCTCACGTCCCCGACGCAGTGTTGCGTCCTTTATCAAGGCATCATATATCTCTTGCTTCAAGTTGTCATCCATGTTCGTAGTCAATAACTGCGTTAAAGTGGTCCTAGCAGCATCCAAATAAAGCGCCCAACAAGACTTTACATACGCATCGCAGTCTGGATACTTTTCGTAAAAGTCATTGCTTCTTCCAGCGTTCTTTTCATAAACTTCCTGCGCCATTTCCATCGCAGTTTTTGCCACAAGTTTATGCGCATGTGCGCCTTTCCCCGGCAATCTAATTAACGGCTCTCTTGACATTTCGGCTCCTATTGCGGTAACAAAACTCGCACAGGACGCTGATATTGCCCCGCACGATAATCATTCACCATATAAGTTCCCTCTGGTGAATGTTCATAATACGCACCTTGGGTAAAGGGCGCAATTCGATAATTCTGATCTGAGTAAGATTGCAGAACATTTCCTATCCCCGGAAGGCTTTGCACAGGGGGCATACGGTGTCGGAGCCCACTAAGTTCCGCATAAGACATATTAGGGTCGATAGGATGCTGCGCATAAGCTGCTTGCTCTCGCAGATAAATCTCCCGCATCGCCGCCAAATCCGCATCGGAAAAGTAACGCTGGGTGATTGGCTCTTGGTCCCCGATATACGTGCCGTAAGCTGCGCGCACATTCGCGGGCATAAGTGTGTGGAAGAAGTTTTCTGCTGGCGATGGGGTGCCATACAGGGCATTCATTTCCTCACGATCTTGCTGGCTATAAAGCACATTCTCACCCGGCGTGACTCGAGCCTCCGGGTGAAGTGCGTAAAACTCTTGTTCCATTTTGCGGAAATCAGCGGGGGCCTCATAAACGCCCCCGCGCAATTTGGGATCAGCCATCAGTAATATCCTTGTTGTTCATAATACTGCTGATATTGCCGTCCACGTTCAGCTTCATTCTGGCCGAACAGCCGATCAAGAGCCTGCGTCACGTAATAGTTCAAGTTAGGCTCGAATGCAGCGGCAGGCTCTTTCTTGCCTTTCTTCTCGCCTTTGCCTTTCACTTCCATCGGGGGAAGTTGGGCTTTTCCGCGAGGCGTTCCTTCAAATGCTGTGTCCGCCCCCGGAGCCTGCCCAGAAAGCGCCGTCGCACCCATCGGCGCAGCAACTGGCAGCGGCATCACCGGATAAAACTCACTCATGCCGGGGGTGCGCATTCCAGATTGCGGAATGTTAGGATTGAACGCCGGAAGCGGCCCAGCCTCTTGCCCTCGACCGGCCATGTAACCCGCACCGCCGCCAATCGCTGCAGCAGCTAAACGCGGATCAAAGCGCATTCCAGATGGCGGCATCGCCATGCCCTCACGAGTCACGCCGAAATCCATCCCACCGCCATACGACCGAGCCTGCGGACCGCCAATGCCGTAAACTTCCGACCATTCACCTTCAATCGGACCACGCTCATAACCCAGACGCGGCGCACCCTGCGGGCCACCGATCTGGCGTGGGGCAGCGCCCTGCTGGCCGACCGGCTCATAAACCAGTCCACCCTGACGATACGGAGTAATGGCGGAGCCCATTTCTTCCGGGGTATATTCGCCATACATTCCACGAGAAGCGCCTGTGCCCATCCGCCCACGGCGATAAGCGTCCATCATGTTACGGTCGAAACCGCTAATCGGCGTCGGACCTGTAGTCGTCCGCCCCATTCCGCCCGGAGCATAACTTTCAAAGTCCGTAACGGCCATTTCCGGCGCATAACCCTGCATCCCAAAACGGCCAGTCGAAAGGCCAACTTGGTTTTGCTGGAAGGGCGTCATCGGCCTAGTGCTCGTGCCCATTTCCGGAGGCACATTGCGATAGTAAGGCGCAACTGGCGCAGCCTCTTGCACTGCCATCATACGGGGAGCCGGAGCAGGCAGCGCATCCATCGGACCCCGACCAGCAATATGCTGCACAGGGCTTTCGTCATAAGCAGGTTGAAAGCGCGTCGTGCCCATCGGCCGCATTGCACCCAACGAACCAACACCCAAACCCAGCATGTAAGGGTCTTGCTGTTCCTGCGCAAACATCATGCCACGCCCGAACTCCTCCGGATGCGCTTTCCGCAATTCCTGCAGTCGCTTCACTTCGGCTTTTGCGGCTTTCTGACTTGCTCCAAAACGCTGCCCAAACGGGGTGCCCATGTCACCCCCGGCCAACTCCGAACCGATAGCCTGCACCGTTCCATACAAACGCTGCAGCGGCCCAATGTCACCCATCAACGGATTTTCTAAACCAGCCCGGAACGCTTCTTCTCGTCTATCACGCGGTGCCATATCAAATCTCCTTCGTAACGCGGGTCAGCACTCCAGGCATTTCCGGGTGCGGGGCATACACATTTCCATCTGGCGCACGGGTGCCGCCGAACGGAATTTCGTGATCTTGCAATTCGCCCCGTCCAGGCATCTGATCTTCGTGCCCTTCGTAGGTATCGCTGATTGGAACCTCGGTGCTTTCCTGCACAGCCTGATCCGACAACAGATTGGTCTGCGGCGCGGTAAGTCCGACATTCTTGATAAGCACGTCAAGGCGTTTGGTGATGGCGTCGTAAACTTCGACTTCGCGTTTTTCCAGACGAGCCTGCGACTTGCCTTTTTCCTTCGCCAACTCGTCCATCGTGGCTTGCAGGGCTTGTTGCATCTGCTGAAGCTGCTGCCCCAGCATCTGCTCGTTCTGCGACGGACCTTGACCAAGCGCCTGCGGAGGCACCATGCGTTTCAGACGTTCAGCCGCTTCTTCCGCCATTGGGAAGTCGCCTGCACGGAACATGATATCGCCAATAATGCTGGTCAAACCGGGGTTCTGCGTGAGGATGAGGGTAAGCGCATTAAACGCTTCCTCACGTCTCGTGGCATATCCCGGACCCACATCCGACATCACTTCATACTTACCGACTGCCGGGTTCAACACCCTTCCAATAACTTCATTATTCTCATTCAATTCCAGCATGTGCGCCTGCCGCAACTGCGGATCGAGCTTGACTTCGAGGCTTTCATTGTTTTCCGCGAGGATCGTAATGATGCGGTTCGTGTCGTAAACCTTCGGCACAAGATCAAGAATGATTATACCGATCTGACGAATGGCAATCGCCAGATTATCAATGAAGTGATAAGTCGCACGATCGCCTTGACGCTGCCGTTCCGCAATCGCCTTGCCTGTGCGCTCATTTCCCTGCTGCCCCAGCTGGTTTTCGTATTGCCCTGAAACCATCTGCATTTCAACATTCGCCACTTCCATGCCTTTCAGCGCAACCGGCGACGGAACAGGTGGTTCAATACGAGAAGGTGGAGGCAAAGGCTTACCATCATCTCCAACAGACTTATAAGGCAAATACGCATGATTTTGGCGATTAGCCGTAGCCCAGTATTCTTCAAAGCCTTCTACGCTTTCCACTCCAACGATCCATGGAGTTTTGGACTGCAAGGCTCCGTATTCTACTGCAGCAGACGCCCAATAGTTATACATACGCTGCGGGTCTTTCATCGCACGGGTATGCCCCTTACGATCCAGACGCCCTTCAATGATCGTTTCCTCACCGATCACCGGAATAATCGGGATAGTTTTACCGATCCATATTCTTTCTTCTTCCTGAATAACATGGTTGCCCACGATGAGATGATAATGAATATTGCGGCGAGTAACCGTGCGTTTACGAGTCTGCGGGTTGTCGAAGATTTCACTTTTCGGATCGACTTTGCGAAGATCTGACGCCATCAATGTCATAGGCTGACCGTCCGGCCCATCAAACATCAACAGTTCATCATTCACATCTTCCGCTTCAAAATACTCCGCAACTCTTACATGGTCCTCATCGAACCATCCTTTTTCCCCAACCAGCACTTCCTGCCCGACATATTGCTTATACTGCGGATATTTCTGGTCGAAAACTTCTTTCGGCATATCCTCAAAGATAAACGCAAAACGCGCGTCCTCTTTTGCCGGAGCCTTCGCATCTGGATCGAGATAAACCGTCAGCGGGTCGGCAATGCTCGTAATATAAATCTCCTGATCGAACGAATTTTCGTCCACGTAGTCCGTGTTTACGCGCAGATAGCCAATGCCTGCCTCAACCTGAAAAGTCGTCGCATAGTCGTAATGTGCAGGGGCATTGCTTTGATACTCAATGTGTCGAGCAATGCCGTCCCAAATCCGCGCGCTTTCCGCCGTTGCGCCATTACCCGCCGCACGATACTTGATCCCCGGCTTATTCATCTTCGCATCATTGATGATGTTCAGATTATGTTGACGAGTCTTGTTGATAGTCAGCGCAGGCCGTTCATCCCTCTGACGATCATTCCACATGCGCGTCGGCCACTGATATTTATTATCAGAGTCCGCATTCGCAAATCGAATGTCATCCATAAACAATCTGCGAGCATAGCTTTCCCACGCTTCGCAGCGCTTAAAACGCTCCTGAGCGCGCTTTAGGACTTTTTGGAATTTCTCGCTGTCAACTGCTTGCCGTGCCATTTATCCCATCCATCCCAGGCTTTCGCCCAAATTCTGCATTGCCCCTAATAATCCGCCTTGGCGTTTCAACGCCCCCGCCACTTTCCGAGTGCGTCCATCGCTCCCACCTTCGTTTGAGGCGATAGCCATGTAGCGGAAAGCATCTGCTGCGTGTGACGACCAATCATGCACAGGCTCGTTGCTGAGCGTTTCTGTAACAGGATTTTCTTCGTAATGGTAATGACGCAAAGCGTGAAGGAGGCCCTTCTCACATTTCGCCGCGTCAAACCAGCATGTCGGGAAAATACTTCTCGCCGCGATAATCCCGTCGAACTTGCTCAACCTCGGCACAATCCGAACCTGAAATCCCGCGTCACGCATCTGCTCTTCGATAGACTTTTTCGAGCCCAAAGTTTTAGCACGGGCGTCATGCGGAAGCCAGCACGTCCCGTAATCGTAAAGTTCACCCGTGGACCCACGCCTCGTGCGCAGCACATGAATGTAATGATCTAGCCCTTTAAGCCGATTCTCGTAAAAGTCCACGACTCGCCGTTGCATTCCGACGTATTGCTCGAAGATAATTGACGTGCTGTCTGACCGGCCAAGATCGAAATATAAATTAACAGGAGAGCTAGAATGGTGAGGCACATGCGTAATGCGACCTTCTTCAGCACAGTCACGAAGTTCTTCGGCATACACCGCCCCTTCCAGACTTTTCCGGCACTCACCTTCCCACACATGCAGATAAGCGTCACGGTCACGGGCTTTCAGGTCGAGCATTTCCTGCTTCAAAACCTGCGGAAACCACGGATTATCGCGCCATGAAATTTTCTGCACAATCGCATTTTTTGGAGGCTGCAAGACGAAACGCACATACGTGTCGTCATTTTCAAGCTCCGGGTTAAACGACGCCCAGATCTCCGAATTTTCCTTACGGATCGTGGGAATAAGAACTTCCCAAGAGCTTTTCGTGACCTTATTTGCTTCTTCCACCCAGCAAATGTCCACACCTTCATATGACTTAATCTTCGTGACATTGTTGCGAATGCCCTCGAAAGAAAATTCTGAGCCTGTAGACGGGCAAAAAATTCTTGCCTGCTCAATCTGGTAAAAGCCAGTGAGCCCAAGCATGTCAATCTGATCGCTCAGCACCTTATGCACCGAGTCTCGAATTGAGTTCTGAAATTCACGAGCGCACAAAATGCGAAGGGGGCGCTTTGCAGCCAAAATCACAAGCGCCCGCGCAATGCCCCATGACTTCGCCCCTCCGCGACCGCCATACAATACCCGGTAACGCACAGGCAATCCATTGACTTGTGGCCAGAATAAGCATTGGAGCTTCTCTGGCCACTCGACAACTTTCGCATTTGATGCGGTTAGGTCCATTCTATACTCAATCTTCGATGGGCTTATTTATTTTTCATTTTCTTATTGTAAGCAGCAAGCGCCGCCTTGTCCATCTTCATATCCATTTTCGAACCTTCTTTGATCCCCTTTTTCTTGAGCGCTGCGTCTTTTTTCTTGTCCATCGAGGAGCGTTCCCACTCAGCCATCGTCATCTTTTTCGCAGGTGCTTTTGCCATTTTATTTCTCCATCATCTTTGAGGCTTTAAGGCTTTTGAGTTCCGGCTGCTGCGTGCGCGGGCTAATGCCACCCCGATTAGCTTTCGCAGACATTAACTTTTTCATATCATGGTGAACGCTCATGACATGACTTTCACGATCCGGACGCTTATGGTCGCAACACTTTTTCATTCGTCAATCCTCGTCCTGTCCCACAACTTAAACCCAATCTGCATCGACAGGTAAATGCAGCCGAGAATTGGAGCAAAAAGCGCAGCAATATCCGAGTACGGTTTAACTTGCTGAATCCACAGTGGCGAGGAAATCATTGCCGCAGAAACCATCCCGCCAATTTTTTCACTTGTTGTGGCAAACAATGCCCCAGTCAAATCATGGGAGGGGTCGCTCGGGTGGATTGGCATTTTCGATCCTTTTTTTTTTTAGTTTTGGATTAAACCGAGCTTTTTCAGCGCAGCGACAATATCTCCAAAGGTATAAGTCGCAGTTCCAGATCCACCTGTGGATCTTGATTCCGCAAAAAATGGTGTGGTAGCCGCACCTGTAATTGTCGCATACCCACCCCCTCCGACTGGCTGAATATCAGGCGTAGTTCCGTAAAAACCGATTTTTTGGTTAATGCCTGTTCCAATAGAAAATCCTGTAGACGTGCCTGCAACAATACCGGTTCCGTCCAAAGGAAAGATATAGCCGTCACCTCGCACTCTGAAGTGATTGGTCGAGCCGAGCGCACACGAGATAAAATTAAAATTGGCCGGAGTTGCGCCCGCATCTGCCACTGCCGAAACAATAGCCGAGGCAAAAGATGCTGAAGATGATTTCAGGGCAATAACCGGCGCACCTGTCGTAGCTGATGTTACATCTAGATACGCATTGTAGATAAAACGAGGAGTTGCTCCGAAAGATGAATACGAAACAGAGCCAGCCGAGTTCACCGTAACAGTCTGATAGTTCGTAGCATCATACACAAATCTTGCTTGTGCTTGGAAAGTTGACGTGCTTACCAATCTCGCTAAAGGCGAAGCCTCCCCAGAGCCCACAGAAAGCGATCCATTATTAAAATACATCACTCGATCTGTAACGCCGCCAACCTGGCCAAAGAAGTTGCCAATAATGGCGCACGATGTCGAGAGCTTTGTGAGATCTGTCCGACCCAGATAAAGCGATTGCGAAGGTAGCGTCGGATGGCCTAATGTCGAACCAATGACAGTTATTTGAGAAGAGCCTACCGACGAGGAATTTGTGTTATCCGAATAAACAGTGTAGCCGATCGGATAATTGCCAGGAGCGATATAACTCGACTCAATCGTTAAACTCGAGTTACCTCCGCCACGTCCGTCATAATACACTCCATATTGCCCAGCAAATGCTTCCAAATAACAACCCGCAAACAAAATTCGGGGCGCATTCATAAATTCAAAGCATTTAACACCATCCGTCGCAGTGCCAGTTTCAAGGTTAATACTTTCCGCATTACACCCATAAAAACACCACGGACCTAGTGAATTATTAACGCATCTCACCGCACGCTGCAGATGGTTGAATAAGCAGTTTGTAAAATTGATCACGTTGTTGGAGAAAGTCGAGGGCGCAACGGTTCCCGGCAACGAATCAATTCCATAAAAACTATTACGAAAATAGCAATTATTGAACGACGTGTTAATCATGCCTTCGCCATAAACAGCTTTATAGCAGCCAGTCAACGTGCAATCATTAAACGTCAAGCCAATACCTGCAAGAATATGCACAGCATTATTCGACGTATTGCCTGCGCCAGTCGTTAAATTCCAGCATCCTTGAAAATTTAAATTAGAAATGTGGATATTGGAAACAATATACGTCGGAGGATTCGGAGGCCGACTTGCAGGCGCCTGATAACCTTGAATATACAGCATATCAATGTCAGAATCCGTCGATATAACCGCATTATTTCCGAGAATCTGAAACGACACGCCCAGATCATATTTCAAATTGATCGGCGCAGTAATTAAATATTTACCCTGAGTAAACGCGAGGCATTTTTTGCCACTAGTCTGGCTTGATGCCCCAAACTGAACATTTGCCTGCAGATAATCAATTGCGCGCTGAATGGCGGTCGTATCATCCGCAACGCCATCACCGACGGCTCCAAACATCTTCGTGAAAATCGTGCCCGAAATAACTCGAAGCCACGCCTTCGACCCGTCACCACCAGTTGGCAAAATAACAGTGCCATAATTCTCAACAAACGTGCCCGCAGGTTGGCCCGACACACCGTAAAAAGCGCCACCGCCGCCATCGCCAATCGTATAATAACCATTCACATACGCAGTCGTCCCTGACGCCGGAGAATACGTCCGCAACTGCGCAATGGTGTCTATTGTGTAGTTAAGACTAAACGGCGGGAAGTTAATTTTAAGCCATTGATAAGGCTGCACAGAAAAATACAAAGACGCTTCTGCAGATCCCTGCGAAACGCCGACGTTACCCGGAGCCGAGTCAATCGTGCTGCCCCCATCCGCATAAACCACAATCGGATTGAGCGTGGAGTTTAGCACGATAAAAATCTGGCCAGGCAGCGCTTGCGGCAGCACAACGCTGGCATTTGGCAGCACCGCAATTGTAATCTGCGAAATCGTTTCCGTTAATCTTTGCGAATTAGCAAGTGTGCCGTTTGAAGTCGCCTTCACCGCAGCCGCCGTTGACCATACCGGATGGCCGAACTTATTATTAAGTTCTTCGCCATCAATCAGACGATAACCGTCGATGAAATCATAAGGCTGCGTCATCTACAAGCTCCTACATGAATTGCCCGACATCACCAACCCAATCCGGGGCCACGGTAACGCCATCACTTGTCCATCCATTCAAATTCGTATCATACTTGTATTGTGAGATCAACGGATCAAACTGCAGTTCCGCCGGCAGTTCGCCATTTATGCGCAATCTTCCCCAAACACCCGGACGAGATGCAACGGCAGGAATTTCCTGACCCAGCACATCCGTAACAACTCCGCCAGTCTCAACAAAAAGCTGACCAACATAATTCAACAAATAATCTCCACCGTCACGCAATTTTCCCTGCGTGAGAATTTGATCGTGCCCTTGCTCATCTTGATACACAAAACCCAACCGTTTTGCATCATTGAGCAGAACGTCGTAATTTTCCGCATTAAAAACAATGTCAACCATCAGTAGGGCACTCCCCCAACGCACTTAACTTTAAGCAATCCGGCTGGAATAGTTTTATCGTAGAGCGCTATGCTGCGAATGGTCGAATTGACAGTGAATGTTCCAGTTGTGTTTTGTCCCAAACTTACTGCGGTAACTGCCGCAGGTGGATTTGTGTCGGTCCGCACAGCTCCATTATTTGCGACAATCCAACGCGCTCTCGGAGAAAACGCCATGCAAGCTCTATTCGGCAGTACACCTGTGAAAAGATTGCCATAGCCAATAGTTGCGTCAAGATTGCCACCAGCTGTTGTGTTTCTAACCGAAGTACTACTCACTACTCGCATATACAGCGCATTTGTGACATTTCCAGCTAAAACATATGCTGCGAACGCACTTGGTATCTGCCCAAATTCCACAATAGCTGACGCGCTTGTTGTAAGAAAAATGTTTAACGCCTGCCCTGCAAGCGGAACAAGATCAATAGATCTGGCAAATGTTGCAGTAACAGTGGGAATATAAGATGTTTTGAATGTCCCGGCTTCAACCACATACCCCCACGTAGTCAGCGTTCCAGTTGCAGTGATATACTGCACAAATGTTCTTGCGCCAGCCGTGGAGTTAGTCGTTGACGTAACCCAAATCCGATACCAATTATTGCCAACCGCTTCTGACCCATAAGATGTTACGCCAGCTTGAACATTGCTAAACGCATTAGTTTGTGGATTAAACTCCACCGTCGCTTGATTAGTATTCGCGCCACCACCCCACAACGCCGAATTACTGCCAAAAAGCAAAGTCGGAGCCGTGCCGGACACATACTTCACATACACGCTCATCGTGTAAGCAGTGCTCGCTGCTGGCGTAATTGATCTGTTATATCCAGTCGATGCCGTATTAAACGCCCAGGAATACGCAGAACTCGTCCCATCCGGGGCGGTATTCGTTTTTGTCGGAGACGGCGAGTCATTTCCTGTCCAGTTTAACGCAAAGTCTTCGGATGCAAAAATAATGTTCGTCCGAATTTCTTCCATCAAAAGACCTAACGAAGCCAATGTATTCCCATCATAGGTAAATCGCGGCCCGTAATATGCGGAAGCTGCCGTGGTATTATACGGCGTCGGAGTATTGGTGTGAGTGCTCGGTTGAGCCTGCGCTCCGAAAACCGATAAAGTTTCCGTGCCCGCCGCGTTAAACGTCACCTGACCTGACGTATCAAACGTATTTCCAGTCGCAGCCGACGCAAAACCAATCACTGGCTGGATTGTCGTATTATCGTTCGACGCTGCAATCGACACACGAAACCAGCTATTCCCGACGTTTTCTTGCGAAGTCGAAATAACCGTGCCAGAAGTCGCGCCAGCTGAAGTTTGCGAAGCCGTTGTGTTCGATCCACTTAAATCAAAAACGGCTGTCGCCCATTTATCCGTAGTGCCCAACACATCAACAAACACAAAATTCGACGTGCCTGCTTTCACGTAAACAGACACCACATACTTTCCATTCGACCGAGAAGTAATCGTCGTCGAATGCTGAACATTGTGTGTCGCACTTCCCGCCGAAGCCGTCAGCGTCTGTGCGCTATTCGCCACACCATCCGGGCCAGTAGTCGTGGCCGAACGGGACACATTGTTCGCCGTCCATCCACTCGACCCCAGATTTGAAGAATGTAAAAACTGATTTGCCGGGGCATACTGCAATTTACCAGTAGAGTCTGTGTAAATTGCGTTCGAGGTCCGACTATGCGTTAGCCAAGTTGGCAAAGACTGGCTTGTAAGAAAATCTGCCGAAAGCGCAGGCCGCACGCCTCCTGAAAGCATCACAGTCTGTTCTGGGGTAATAGCGTAAGCAACACCCGAGAGCAATAAGCAGATCGCTACAAGCCAGTTCCGCATTAGTTTAAAACCTCTGCCGCAACATTGAACGTCTGGCCACTAATCGGAGTCGCCGCTGCTGTCGCCTGTAAGTCCCAAAACACCGACGTGCCGCTTGCTAGTTTAACAACCGCAAAATTGTTGACCGTGATCTGGCATTCACCGCTCGCCGCATCACCATACTGCGTCAGCGGGCAGCTAAACTGCGCAAGACGATTTGCACCGCCCGTCGCAACCGCATACGTGCCGCCATCACCGTTCGTGTAAGTCGGGGCCGCAGACCACAGCGTTAAAGTAAGCGTCGTGCCCCAACCCGTCGTCGCATTCGTCGTAATGCGCACTCGCGGGATAATCGCGCCGCCTGCCGCATTCGCAATCGCAAAGCTCGGTACGACAATACTTCCCGCCGTCACATTCGATGCGATAAGCTGGTTTGCCGCATAAGCGGTCGTGTTCGCCGGGCGGGTCAGCGTGCTCGTAGGATTAGTCGCTACGCCATTAACCGGCGACAAGAACGACGCATTCGAAATTGCGCCAATCGTGTTACTGCCTGCCGGAAGCGCATTGCCTAGATTGAAAGTCGGCGTCGAGGCAAACGCCGGGAGCGTTCCGCCGACCACAACGCGCAAATTACCCGACAAATCGCCACTTAGCGGATTTGTCGTGCCTTCCACATAAGTCGGAGCCAACGCCGTAGATTTTTCCGATGTCACCGAAGAAATCGAACCCGTAATCGGCAGCGCACCACTTGCGTCAGGAGCCGCACACCGAAACGGAGAATTAGGATCACAAACTGCGACGCTATATTGAATTGTGCCGCTCGGCCCAGCCAAAGCGATAGCACATAAAGCCCCTAACATCAGGGCTGTCGATGCAAGGAGCTTTTTCATTCCATTCTCCAAAAAAGGGTGAGAGGGGCGCTAGGCCCCTCTTTTTAGTTATAAACCAGCGTAGCAGCCGCCGTGCAGAGTACAACACGCTTCACAGCGCCAGTAGCACCAACCGCCGAGCCATACGTGCCCGTCGCATACGCCGTGCCATCGCTAACCAGCATCAGCGAGTTGACCGTAGAGGCGGTGCAGGCCGTCGTCGCATTCGCAATTGTGTAAATCGGAAGCGTCAGGACACCCGTAATCGTCGGGCTCGTCAGCACATAAGCCTTCAACTGCGTCGTGCTGATAACTTCCGTCTGCGGGTTAATGCCCTGGCCCAGCATCGTGTCCGCCGGAATACGTTCATTACCAGTCAGCGAGCCAGTCGCCAGCGGATAATCAGGGAACTGACCAAGAGCATAAGCGGAGCCCGCACCCAGAAGCGCAAGCAGACCGCCAATCAAAGCAACTTTTTTCATCATTTGCCTCTTATGAGCGAGATTGCTCCGCGCAGTCCGTCACTCTGCACGGGATTACCAACATTCTGGGTGACGCCAGACTGATAATCAGGGTTCCCCGGCACAAACCGATCAGGAGCCTGATAATTCGCATTGCCCTTCCGGGCTTCTTTACTAAAAATCCCCGACTTTTCGTCGTATTTATATTCAGTGGCGTGCTGAATGTCGCGGGTATTCACGCCGCGCGATGGGCGATCCGCAAGGACTTTTCCGCTATTTTTCGAATTTGCCATTTTTTCAACCTTGCCTATGCGGCACAGGGAGCCTTCCGCTCACGGGCCTTGGCCTGCCATGATACTGGCCGCTTTGCGGCCCGCAGTCAACGCATTTTACCCAAAGAAATGGTCAAAAATGGCTCTGACCTAACAACAACTTCAACACATTGTGCAAAGTTATCACCACAACACCCAATCCCACCAGCTTAACTGCGTAAATCAAGAAAAATTCCCAGTCTGGTGGAAGCATGGCGCACCTTTTATGAGGTTAGATGGGCATCCGCTCCATCCAGTGCAAAATCGGGACTACGCCTTGCGTTTCCGCACGCAAAATCGCCCCTCTCAGCGTGGTTTCTACCAGCTTTGCGTCCGGGCACTTGCTCAAATGCCTCGCCGCCACGATCCCGAGGGGCTTTTTATCTGGCCAGACCTGTTCCACAATCGGAAAATACAACTCATGTAATTGCCTCATGCCCTGATCGACATCTGACAGCTTGCACTCGATCACTACGATCCGCTTCGCACCCTCAATAATCAAGTCCATCTGGCAGTGCCCCGGCCCGTTCAAGTCCTTAAACTCAAACCACTGCCCGTGCTCCGCGCGCGGGATCGCTGCGCTTAACGCCTTTTCATAGCGCAAGCCTGCCGCTTTCGACCCTTTCGGCCTTGACACCGGGATATGCGCGGGCCGCAAACATCTAGCAGCATAATGCAGCCCCACAATCGCTCTATGATACATCAGCTTGCGGGCTCTCTTTTTTCTCCGCCACCCAAATCCAAATGTCTTTTCCCCGAACTTCCAGCATCAACTCCGCATTCGGGTAATCTTTTGGGGAAAACTGCAAAAATCCATGCGCTCGCAGCGGGAACGGACCATCTTCGACCCCCTCAATCTCCAACAGTCCGTCCCACGTCCCCAATTTATACCGTGTCATTTCTTCTTGACCTTTGCGGGCAGCTTTTTCATCGCACCTTTGCCCTTAACCTCAAATTCCTTCCCAACACTCTGCGGAATGCCCAAACGCTTCGAGGCTTTCGGGTCATGCGCGACCATTGCCATCATCTTCGCCTGCGCTTTGCTTTTAGCTGGCATTTTACACTCCTCTTACAGACTATTGATCGTCACAATCAACGAGGGGATGGCTGGCAAGGCAGGACTCACGCCTGGCACCGCCGCTTGGGCAGGCTGTGCGTAAATCCGCAAATCCGCATCCGCCGACCACCACGCCAACTGCACAAAATCCCCAGCATTCAGCGGTAACACAAAGTTCCACGCCGCTACCACTTTCGCATTATTCCCCACCAGTGACAAAGTTGTATTGCTGTCAGGCACATTCTGTCCATTCACCATCAACCAAATATCCACAACATCTGTCCCGGAGTCCGTCTTATCTAACTGCGCTGAAAACTGAATGTTATAAACGCCAGTATTTGCGACCGTGATCTGCGATCCACCCACAATACTAATACCCGGCGAAGTTGCGACCGTATTATTCAGCGTCATAATCTGACGATCAGTGTTATCTGTATTTGGCTGGATTTGGTCAGAGTAAAAAGACCCGTAGGATAATAGTGTGGAAGCGGTTGGAATTTTTGCCGTAACCCATTGGCGCAAAGACTGCGCGATGTAAAATGCCACGCTTGGTCCTAGCTGCAATATGCCTGTATCACCGCTTACCGCATTTATGGTTGATGACCCGTCTGAGAAAACCCGCAAGTCGGTTGTGGTATTATTGCATACCAACACGACTTTGCCGGGGAGCGCCACGGGCAACGTCACACCCGCACCGCTTGCTCCGACAGTCGCAACATTCGCAATAGTTTCAACAATCTTTATGCTGGTCGCCCGCGTCCCCCCGACAGTAGCCGTCAGAGGCTTGCTATACGACCAGATCGGGTTCCCAATCACCTCATCCAGCGATTGTCCGTCTTGCAGTCTTTTGCCAAAATCAAACGGCTGAGGAAAAGTCATAGCAAAAAGCCCTTTCGGCTACACAATCTTACACGGAATTTTCACGTCCTGATCGTGCGAGTAAACCGCACAAACTCTATGATACCCGTCCGCGATGATAAGCGCATTGATGCATCGCACCAACAAAACCGGAGACAACTTTTTTCCGTTCTCGATCTTTTCGAGAGTCTTTTCGACCTGCTCGTTTGAAATCCCCGCGTGGGATAGTTTACTGGCGCGAAAAATATCCTTCGCCTTGAAATATTGCACACTTTCCCGGCGAAGTCTATCCGACAAACCTTTTGCTGTTTCACGCCCAAAATGCAGCATCAAATATTCTTCCGCCGCAGGATAATTGTGGTCCTCTGGCTCGTCAAACCAATAAACAGCTTTTGTCAAGGCTTGGCCCCCTTTTGCTTTTTGGTTGGCAACCACCCACATTTCAACGCCACGCCAACAGCGTTATGTTCGCGGATCTGCGCAATCGTCGGGGCTGTGTCGTGGCGGGAATAGTAAATCGCGCGAGCGGCCTGACAGAACGAAGCCCCCTGCAGCGCGTCAGTCCCGTCTGAACCCGTCATCGTCTGACACGCTGTCAGGGTCGGCAGCAAGAGCAGCCCGCACAGCTTCGCGCGCAGCAACGGCCACTTGCGCGTCATGGACTGACTTTTGAAGGGCATCAAGGCGCTCCTGCACTTTTCCAGCATCCGTTAAATTCCGTGCATAAAGCCACTCAAACACTTTGCCAACGGCGCTAAATAGCGCCGTCAGCGTAGCGATTAACGCCGGGATCACTAGCTTTTCGTTCCGCCTGTGACGTTCCAATCTTTCGCCGCCACAAGGCCCAAGCCAATCAGCGCGTTCTGCAGATTAGCCCAATCCAGCGTTTTCGACTGCCACGTATTCCACACGACCGTGACCAGTGCGATGATACCGGGGATCGTGGTTTTCCAATTCGTCAACATTTTTATCTCCTCAGTTACAAGGCCGTGACGTGCCGTCACGCAACCAGCATTCCACAAACTTCGCATCATCCTTCGTGCTTTGGCATCCGGTCAACAAAACTGCCGTTCCGAACAGCACCAAACACGCCAACGTCGCGCAAATCACAAATCTTACAGTCTCTTGCATCATTTCCCCGCCCCCGTCGATGCGGACTTTTGCGCGGTCTTTTGTGCCGGTGGTTGCGCATTTGCCTGTAAAAGCGCGTCTTTGAACGACCGTGCGTATCCGGCGATCAGTCTCGCCCGATCCGTCCCGTTAATAATTCTTCGCGCCGTCACGTAATCACACTTTCCAACTCCGATGTAGTCAGAGAGTTTTTTCCCCGTAAACATCCCTAAAATCATCCCGCGAAAGCATATATCGAGCGCGACCGGCCATTCCAGCGCTTTATCAGGCGGATCAACTTTGAAAAGTTTGTAATTCCGCTCCCAGGTGATCTGCACCAACCCTCGCCCGTAAAACGGGTAATAGGGTTTTGATTGGAGATATTTCTGCCCGCCCTGCTCCCGGATGGGCTGCATTTCAAACGCCGTTTCATGCACGATCGTCGCCAGCACATAGGCGAGTTCGGCGTAAGACATTTTCGGCCACTTCGCATCCCGGTAGGCAAGGATCTGGTTCATCCCGTCCACCTGTCGGGCGGTCAATCGCCCCCCGAAAACCGCTCGCCTGACCCGCTCAAAGAAATATTCCATGTTCATTTGGAAGCCTTTCGGGCGGCGCGCATGTTGTCCACGAGATTAGGATAAGGTCTCCCCGCCGCTTTCGCCGATGCCTTGGCGCTCGCCTTTTTCGCAGGGGAAAGTGTTTTGGGTTTCCCAAGGGCCTTGGGCCGGGGTTTTTCCCACACAGGTTTATTGTGCGAACCCATGTCAGCAGTTCCACGCCCGGAGCGATTTGTTGATGCGCGAGTTCGGGTCTTTTGCGGTTTTTTCGCTCGTAAGTTTTTTCTTCATCCCAGACATCCTCGCGCAGAAAGACTTTTTCCGCCCCGCGTCTTTTTCGTTTTTCGGGTTAGGCGCAGGGGGCTTTAAGTTATGCCCTTGCGCCTTGGCGCTTGCGCGCCCTTTGGCGTTCAGGCCGCCCTTCGGGTCTTTCCCTTCCTTGCGGGTCCATGCCGGGGTTTTAGCCATTTGGTTTCACCCTTTTCGCCATGTATTCTGCGCGAAGCCTGTCGCGTTCCGCAGCTTCCGCTTCCCGCCGCGCAATCGCCGCATCCGTCGCATCGAACTTCGCTTGCGTGATCTCGGATTGCGTAGGAATTGGTTGAGGAGTGTGGGGCACGTAAGGCTCCCCGTCAACGTCGAGGCCGGGGGGCATCCCAAGAGAGTCAGCAAGAAGGGGCCTGACCGTTTCGGGAAGCTGCGGAATTGAGGGGAAAGAGTTGCCCGGTAGAGCCGCAGGCGCCTGGGTTGGGTTGGTGGGGAGTGGTGTGGGGGTGAGAGTGGCGTCGAGGGTTTCGGGCTCGGCGGAGGCTGGGGAGACAAAGTTGATCTGGAGCGCCAAGCCGTTTCCGCCCGCGCCGACTGCGATTGCCTGTTGCGGGTTGGGGCCGCCTTTCGCCGTCGCGATGGAGCGGTCCGCCATGGTCGTGAACAGATCCATAAGTTCGCGCTTCGTGAACTTTTCGGGCTCCGCTTCAAACCGCTCTTGCAGTTCTTCCAGCACGCTGGTCCCCAGCGCCGCCATTCGCTGATGCACGTCCACGTAGACCTCGTTCAATTCCTCTGCGTAGAAAGAGACGAGTTCTTGGAAGGCCGGGTCGTTTTTGAGGTCAGAGATGCGGGCGACGGTCAGGCCGCAGAGCGTGGAGCATTCCAGCAAGCTTTTGCCCGAGGCCACGGCTTTAGCAAGGAGATGGTGGTTGTAGCGGAGCGTCTTGATCCGCGGCACCCCCTTTTGCCCACTCCCCGCGTGGTCCCACATGCTCGCAATGTCGGACTCCGAGAGGTGCCGAGGTGGGCCGTAAGTGATCGGGGCGGGGCGACGACCCTTGCCGGGGGGTGCAATATACATAAACGCTCCAAATGGTTAGTGCCATCTGGGAGCGAGTATATCATGGGTCTGACTGCAAGGCAACAAGCACAAAAGGGAGGCTTATTTAGACCCATCACCTTTTTCATGGCTCAGACAAATGTGGGTTCGGCAAAGCATTACTCCAATCCCCTGCTGGGCCAGTCCCCCGTCAAGCCTTCGGCTTGAGCCTTTTAGACTGGGAGGGGACTCAAAGCCCCCGCACCTCTCTCCACAGCGCTATTGCCTCGTCTGGCGTTAGCTTGCGCCCCAGCGCTGCCTCGCGCTCCGCGATCAACTGCTCCCACATGCCTGCTCCTTTCGTCTAATCATGCACAATAGGTATCAGGTTAGGCCCATCATGTCAATCCATCCCGCCGAACAAAATGCGCCCAAAGGCAATTTAATGTGGATCGATCCGGGATCGATAGAAACGGCCCTACATGCGACAATCGATCCCTTCTGGTGCTATCCTACCGGATCGATCCGGGATCGAACCCGGATCGAACCCTTGCCCGTTTTTGTGCATTAGCATGGGCCTAACATTATTTTCAAAATTCTTGCAGATTTTGCTTGCAATGTGCAAAATTTGCTATAAGGTTAAACCCATCGAATCGCATTGTGCGTTTCGTGAGCCCTACCGGGTTCTGCTGTTTGAAATTGTGAAACCCGATAGGGCATAACATGGAGTCTATGTTATGTCGTCTATCAATCTTTCATTCGCTGGCTTTAACGTCAACAGCGCTAACCTTCCTGAAAACTCGCTCGAGCATCTGCTCCAGTTGGGCTTTTCAACCGCTATTAAAAATTCGATTGCGGGCGTGAAGGCAGGCGTTTTGGGCAATGGCGCAAATCCATGGTCCGACGACGACATAGCTAACGAATGTAACCGCCTCGCCATCACTGGTGGGGGCCGGGATGAGGAAACAGCCGCTAAGATTTGCGCCGCTATTCAACGTGAAATGTTCGAGTCGATCGTTTCCGGCGTGGCCCGCAAATTCCGCGCCTCGTCCCCGCGCATGTCCGACGACGACAAGCTGCGCCGCGCAATCGCCATCGAGTTGCTTGAAAATGTGGCGAAAGCAAAAGGCAAGGCGCTTCCCAAGCGCAGCAAGCCGGAAGAAAAGGAGCAATTCGAATCCTTCCTCGCCAACGCCTTGCAGAATGCAAAATTCGCCGCTGCCGTCGAAAAGGAGTTTACGGATCGCAAGCGCAAAGCTGCCAAGCAGTCCGACGACTTCGCAGATATATTCTAATCAACAAGCCCAGCCGGGTAACACTGGCTGGGCTTTTTTTTGCTCTGCATTTTGCCATCACGCCGGAGGCATTATTTTTTGCTGATTTTAAATGGTAGGAAAATGGTCAGCAAATGGTTTGTGAAATGGTAAATGGTAGGGAAATGGTGGGCAGATAAATGGTGGTGATAAAGGCGTCTCCGTTTACCGCAAATAGCGCAAACGGCCCCTTTTCCCAGTTTGACCCTTCCCAATGGGCTTAACCTCAAACCCACCCTATACCCAGTTTCAAATGGGTCTAACCTTTCAAATCTCTCTAAATATATATTTTTAAGCAGGTTAAGGCCATTCTACTGCTTTAATTATATATTTTTTTTTAAAAATCGAATGTCAACTACAGCCTCCATGTCTCTAACCTTAGACCCACCGCCAACCAGCAATCGAGCATAATAGGCCAATTGCGCTATTTACCTTATACGACGACGCCTATATAGTCCCCATACCAACCCGCCAACAAAGGAGCCCGACAATGGCAATCACCCTTGCGCGTTCCGCGCAAACCCAGTCATCCTCAATAATCTAAGGAGCTTTTCAAATGGCAATCACACAAGAACGAGTCATAACAATCCTCTCCGCTTTCCGCCGCACATACGACGCCAACACCACAATCAAACGCTCGATCCGCGACATAACTTCCACCCTTACATCCACATCCAGCCTCGACGACTTCCGCGAAGCGCTCCAATCCGTTCAATTCCTTGCCGACCTCCACACAATCTCCGAGCCAGACCTTTCCCTCCTCGTAGCCGAAGAGCAACACTTCCGTGCCGCTTTCCGTAAAAACCAGCGAACCGCCGCATACGCCCGCCGAAAACGCGCAGGCATCCCTGCAGGCATTTCATTTTCTCCAGGCATCCAGCCGTCCACCATCAGGCACGACATCTCGGACGAAGAAAAAGCTGCCCACTACGAACACGCCGAGCGCGCAGTCTCAATCGGCCTCACAGCCCCCGACCAGTTTTCCGAACTCAAAGGCAAAAACGCCCCAACATCTCCACACTCCATGCTCAAAGCGAAGCCAGTTGAACTTTTAACCTCGAAAAAACCAAAACGCTCCACAACTGAACTCTCCACCACAGACATGATTGCAAAAGGCTGGATATCGCGACTGCAGGCAGACAAAATGGCGCAGGACGCAAAACGGCGAGAAGTCAACATGCCTCCAGTTTACGACGATCCGTCCGACGACTCGATCCCGCTCACCCTCGACGACCAGATCGCGCTCGGCTACGTCGATCCTTCCAACTGCGACGAAGGAGTTTTCTAATGATCCACGTTACCCGCTCCATGCTGCCTTGAGGACAAACTGTTGCGACTCACTGACGTAAAATTCGACGACGACATATACCCAGCCCCGCATTTTTAGCATTGACCTTAGACCCATGACATGCAATAAAAGGCAACGGGTGATTTGTTTTTCGCCCGTTGCCCAGTGACCCCGCACAACGCCCAGCGTTTAGGACTCTCACATGCCCACAACCAACTCCCAGCGCAACCGCCACCAGCAGTCAATCCGCAAAAGCAAAGACCAGCTTTTCGCCTACTATGACGCCCAGCCTGCCGCCACGCGCAAGCTATTCCAAGACTTCCCCGAAAACCTATGGCCCGCCAGCTATTCCGACCACTTCGCTGGTTTTGCCGAGGCCCACAAGCGCTACCTCGCCAACCTCCACAACATCTGGGGCGCTGACCATCCTGCCGTCATCGCTGCATCTCAGCAAGTCCAGCTAAAACGCAACCGCGTAGTCTCGACCCTCACAACTGATGACCTCTCAGATCTCTTTTAACCAGTGCGAAGCGATGCCTCTGCACCTCTACCCCCAAACCTGGAGCCATCCCATGCAAACCAGCCTCTCCATCACCACAGACCATTTCCATCTTTACTCCCACGGCAAAGGCACAGCCTACACTCTTTACAACCGAGGCACTCGCTCCGACCTTTTCATCCAGGGTGACGATGCGCTCGACCTCGACAAGGAGATCCGTCTGTTCGAGGACGCAGGCTATTCATACGACGTTATGCTGTCCAGCATTTGGACGCAGCTTTCCGGCAATTTCCCCACCATCTAACTTCAAAACCTGGAGCCCTCCCATGTGCAAATACTCAGTCGAAATGACCGATACTTTCGCTGGCGAAGCTAACTACTGCTGGGCGCATCGAGTCGAAATCGACGCCCCGGCCACAGCCACCTCCCAGATGCTCATTAGACGAGCCAAAAAGGCCCTTGGCCTCGCGCCCTGCCGTCACCGCACGACAGACTGGGGCGATTTGATCCGCCTCGACCTCGCCAATAACCCCATCTGCATTTTCATAACCCCAGCGGCCTAAAGGCCGCTTCCTTTCAGGAGCCTCCACCATGCAGTCCCCTATCACCACCCTCCCCAACGGCGCAGTCTCTTGGACTCCCGCCCCCGGCGACATTTACCTCGTGACCGGCAAAACTCGCGCAGGTAAACGCTTCCGCTTTCAGACACCCCTCTGGCCTGTCGCGCAAGCCATCAACGTCTGGCGCGGCACCAAGTGGCTCGTCCGCGACGACCGCCGCTTCATCATCCAGACCATTTCCAACTAACAGGCAGCAACATGCAAGACTCATCAATTCACATCGGCAAATCTGGCGCAGTCAGCTATTCCGGCCCCGACGCTGTCGCATACTTCCGCGCCCGCTCAATCCGCTCCGCCCTGCAGCTCTACATCAAGACTGACGGAAAGGTCATCCCAACTCGCGGCATGGGCATAACCAACATGCTGCGCGTTGCAGGCGAGATCACCAACACCAAATACAAACGAACGCAGGCCGCAATGGCAATCGACGACCTCACTATCTGGATCGCCACCATGCAATCTGCTCTCCCCATAACCTCGGACGAATGACATGACCGACTCTCCCGCCGAAGGCGCTCCAGCCGACACGCATCGCCCCCTTTACATCATCGCGCAGGACATCCGAAACAACTGGCCCAAGCCGCATTTTGCGGCTTTCCCTTACATCTACGCCATGCGTTCTCTAAACCAAATCACGGAGCCCTACGGCCTCGACTCCGGCACCAGCGTCGTCGCTTACTTTCTATCCAACGCCTCCACATGGCGCGGCCCAGAAGCCCGCCGTATCAAACAGGAACTTAGAGACATTCTGAAAGGACAAGGCTATGAGTGACAAATACAACGGCTGGACGAACTACGCCACATGGCGAATCAACCTGGAGATCTTCGACGACATCGACCTTTCTGATTTCATCGATGACAAACCATATCTCGCTGACGCTGCGCTTTGGTGCCGCGAGTATGTCGAACAGCACCTCGAAGAAACTGGTGACGGCCTCGTTCTGTCCTACGCCCTCGCCTTCATCTCCGACGTAAACTGGCACGAAATCGCCCAGCATCTAATCAACGACGCCTCTTACCCCTCACCAGATGGAGATGAAGAATGATCGCTGACCTTTACCCAGACGGATCGCAGACTGCTATCCGCGTTCTCGTCGCCAACCTGCAAAACCCCAACTTCAAAATCACAAAAGACGAGAGGCTGGACCTCGAACAATTTATTTCTGATTTGCAAGAGGCGCTCGATAACGAGGCCGAACGCCAGTGGTTGCTTCGCAATTCTCACGGCTAACAGGAGCCTAACATGCAGACCTTTCTCCCATACGCTGACTTCCCCATGTCCGCCCGATCTCTCGACAACCGCAGACTCGGCAAACAACGCGTTGAAACGCTGCAAATCCTCAACGCCCTCACCAACCCCTCTTATGGTTGGCAGAACCATCCCGCAGTCAAAATGTGGAAGGGCCACATTCCTCACCTTGTGCTATATGGCCTTGCGATCTGCGAGGAGTGGAAACGCCGGGGCTTTAACGACACTTGTGCGGAGAAAATCGCCGCCCACATGCCAAGCGGCGAGGCCGCTTCCCCGCCCCCTTGGCTCGGCGACGCCGATTTCCATGCCTCCCACCGCTCAAACCTTCTCCGCAAAGAGCCCGCGCACTATTCCCAATGGCATTGGATCGACGGCCCCGACCTTCCCTACATCTGGCCCGCGCCCTAACAGGCGCACCCTTTCACCTCTCAAAACCTGGAGCCAAAATCATGCAGACCGGTATCTTTTTCATGGGCCACGACTTCATCCTCGACATCGACTGGACGCTGACCCATCCGGGCACTAAGCCGCAGCTTTACGGCCCGCCGGAGAATTGCTACGAGGGGGACGACCCGGAGTGGGAAGTCAATTCGATCCACCTCAAACTCGACGATCCCGACAAACCGGACGCCCCGCTCTTCGAGGCGACTGGCGCGCTGCTCGAACTCCTTGCAACCCATCGCGCAGTTGACGACGCGATCCTCGAATACGTGAGCGAATGGGGCGAAGATGAGGACACCTATCCAGACGAGGACTATTACCGTGACCGATGAGCGCAAGCGCAAAACCCTAACATTCATCTGTGCCGACATGGACGAGGCATTCGTCATCATCCGCGCCTATAAGCCTGAAAACTTCTGGGCGCAGATCATCTGCCTATCCCCCGGCAAAGTGGAACTTCATCTCCGCCCTCTGGAAGAGAAAGATTACTAATATGGCTCTCGCCGCCGTCGCCATAGTGCTCGCGTTTGTGTCTATGTGGCTTTTGTTCTCGATCATCGCGTATTCATTCATCTATGGCTCGTTTATTTTCTCGTATCTCGTGCTCTGGGATGATGAAACGCGCCACGCCATCTGCCCGCACGGATTGTGTCGGGCGATTTTTTACGACGAATGACGCCAGATTGACGTTTCGTTGTTGCACGTTGTCCCCCGTTGTGCCATTATGATATGAGGGTTTTCGCCCTTTGCCTTATGTTACCTCATACCCGGCGCTTTGCGCCACCTCGGAGCCTCGCATGTCACGAACCGCCCCTTACCACGCTGCCACCGCCATCTATTCGGAAGGCGATTTCATCTATCTGCAACTCCGCGCCACGAAAGGCTACACGCAAGAGCTTTCCTTCCCCGCGACTCCCGGCGGTATGGCCGCTTTAATGCGCGTCCTGCGGGAACGCGAGATGGCGCAAGCCTCAACCCCGCATCGCATCGCAGGTCCGACCATGCCGATCCAGCATGTCGTCAATTCATGGGCTCGTGATCCGAACGTCGAGGCGAAAGCCGAGCGCGCCAAGGAACGCGCCGAGCGTGAACGCTTCGCCCGCAAACCTCTCACCGAAAAACTGAAAGACATGGAGGAACTCTTTAACGACCCCAACTTTGAATTTTAACGCGAAGCGTTAACCCCCTCTGCTACTCACTTTCCAATGTGCCTAACACCTTGCAACTTAGGAGCCTAAAATGACCCTTTCCCAGATCTTCTCCAAACTCAACATCCTTAACGCTGAAGTCACCATTTTCCGCAATACAACGTCTTGGACGGGCGACGATGAACGCTGGGGTTGCGTCATCACTATGAATAACGAGGGAACCGAACTTAAACTCAAAGCCGTCGCTGCGAACGGAGACGAAGCTATCATCAAAGCCTTCGCAAAGCTCGAAACAATGACGGCGAGCCCCGACATCATCAAAGCCCTCAACCTCCCGTTGCTTTCCGCCCCGCAGGCCGTCGCGTGACGCATACCGTCTCCGACATTCTGAAAGAAGTGAGCGCCTTGTGCGCTCACTATCCCAATCAAGACCTTGGCCCCATCTTGCGTCAGCTATTAGCCCTTTGGACTCGACAACTAAACTTACACGCCAAAGGCAAAGCAACGCGCCTCACCCCCGTCGAAATCGACGAGATTATTTCATTCATCGAACAAAAACTTGCGGAGCATCCTTATGCCTAACGATCCACCCCACATACGCCGCGACGCACAAAAGCTCGCGTATGACCGCACAATCGAGTCCATCAACCGCACATGCGACACATTCGGTCGTCACCCAGACATGCTCGCCGCCGTCGCATCGTCCGCCATGTCCGCCGCGTTTATGATGCTTTACTGCTCCGCGCGCCTCCAATGCGGCGAAGTGCCGCCTGAAAAACTTTACAAAGTCTGGGGAGAAAGCATGGCGAAAGAATTTGACCTTATACAAAAAGGTTTCAACATCGCCGCTGACTTCACCAAAATGACTCCAGACGAAAGAGCAAAGTATGACTCATGACACTGACAACGAGGAACGCGAACTCATGCGGAAAGCTGTGTCTGCACTTCAGCCCGTCATCACAGGCAGACCTCACATGCTTATCGTAGGTTTTGATCTACCGGGAGGCATGAAACTCTGTGCGATTTCCAACGTGTCAAAAAACGATCAACTCGCCATGATGGAAATGTTGATTGAAGGTTATGAACCGACTCCTGACAACATAACACTAAACTGAAAGGTAAAAGCATGATCCCCAACGCCAACACATTCGTCGTCCCGCTCGTCGGCGCACATTTCCGCCCCCCGGCGAAAACCATCATCCAGACTCTCCCCGCCGGTTACGTTTTGGAACTCCGTCCCGAGCCGTCTAACCCTTACGACGCAAACGCCGTCGCGGTCTGGTTCGACGCCTCGCACCTGTCGCAGGACGCAAAGGACGAACTCGAGTCAACCCTTCCGGGAAGCGGAGGAAACCTCGACGACCTTCTCGAACAACGCTTTTGGCAGCTTGGTTATCTCGCTAAGGAACACGCTGCGGTCCACCAAGAGCGCCTCGCGTTCGTCATCGAAGGGCATAATGAGGATGCTGCAGTCTCCGGCGAGGGTTTTCTATGGAGTGGCTTCCCGTGCAAACTTTCGTTTACGGGTTCGGGCCAGGCCGCCGTCATCTTCAACATTTGACGAGCGCACCATGCAATTCAAAATCTTGAAAGGCAAAAAGCCGGAGCCTCTCACTCAATATCCCTTCGCAAGCATGGAGATCGGTGACGCTTTCTTCATGCCCTGTTCTTATGATCTGAGGCCCAACTTTTCAACACAGGTGCACAACGCAGCTCGACGCTTCCGCGAAAAGCACAACCCAGGCTTTAGAATAACAATCCGCTCCACCCACAACACAAAAGGCTTCGGCCTTTTAGTGCATCGCATTTCGTAACCCACAACTGAAAGGTATCTGTCGTGAAACCAACTCCCGAACAAGCCGCCATCATTCATGCCGCCACGCAGCCGCAGTCTCTGATCGTGAACGCCCTAGCAGGCACCGGCAAAACCACAACCCTCACCATGCTTGCCAAGGCTTTGCCCCCCGAGCCTGCCCTCGCTCTCGCCTTCAACAAGAAAATCAAAGAGGAACTCGAAAAGCGTTTCCCTAAGAACTTCAGCGTTATGACCATGAACGGCCTCGGCCATCGCGCGTGGAGTTTCACGATCAACAAAAAGAAAATGCTGATCGACGCGAACAAGATCGGGCGACTCACAACCGACGCGCTCAAGCCCTTCCCCGAAAGCAAGGGCGAATGGTCAGCAATCCGCACACTTGTCGTCATGGCGATGCAGCGGGGACTCGTGCCGTCCCAATTCCAGCACGCAAAGTCCCTCGTCCCCGACACGCCCGAAACATGGGAAGCGCTCGACTACGAACTTGACTTAAACCTCACAGCTGACGAGCGCAAGTTAGCGCGTCGTGTGTTGATCGCCTCCATCGAAGAAGGCATGAACGGCTGCATTTCATACGACGACCAGATCTACCTCCCTGTCGTCTTTTCCGGCGCGTTCCCGCGTTTCAACACAGTGCTCGTGGACGAGGCCCAAGACCTTTCTCCGCTTAACCACCAAATGCTCCGCAAGGTCGCGGCAGGTAAACTCATAGTCGTGGGCGATCCCCGGCAGGCCATCTATGCGTTTCGCGGCGCAGACCACAATTCCATGACGAACCTCAAAACCCTCAAATCCGAATGGATCGAACTCCCGCTCAACACCACGTTCCGCTGTCCGCAAAGTGTCGTGGAGCGCCAACACGTTCACGCCCCGGCATATCGCGCCGCCGATAGCAACCCAGTGGGCTCCGTCAACACGTTTCTATCCGGCGAGGAATGGACATGGGGCGCAGTCGAAAGCCTTTCCCACGGCGAAATTGCAATCCTCTGTCGAAACAACGCGCCGCTTTTAAGCATGGCCTTTAAGTTGCTCCGCAAAGGTTTGGGCGTGAACATGCTCGGACGCGACATTGGCCGGGGGCTGTCGGCGCTTTGCAAAAAGCTATCGCCCGATCAGGCCCAGTCCATCGACCTGTTCAAGCAAACGCTTAACAGTTGGTTCGAAACCGAACGGTCAAAAGCGGAAGTAAATGAGGACGCGACGAAGCTCGACTCGATCACGGACCGATACGAGTGCATTGTGGCGGTCATCGAAAACCGTTCGCCGCGCACAGTCCGCTCCCTTGTGTCTGAACTCGACAACTTGTTCGCGAAAGACTCCGGCCTTGTGACACTCGCCACAGGCCACAAAGCGAAGGGTCTGGAATGGGACACCGTGATCCATCTCGATCCGTGGCGCATCCCTTCTAAGTGGGCCAAGAAAGAGGACGAAATCAAACAGGAGCACAACTTACAATACGTGCTCGAAACTAGAACAAAACACACTTTAATTCTGGCAAACCTCAAGGATTTTTCGTGATGACCCCTCTGCATTTCCTCGACCCATCCCGCCCGCGCATCTCCGGGCTCCCCGCGTTCCGCACCGACATCAACCCCGGCGGACTCTCGATCATCCCCGGACTTTACTGCAGTCCGATAGGCGACGGCACGGAAGTGGAAATCTCCGGGTTCTTTTCGTCCGGCCCCAACCGCTCGACCCGAAAAGTGCTAACAATCCGCACGGATTGTTTCGCAGCGTTCTGGACACGCTGGTTAGCAGATCCCGAAGGCGTGGCGGAACGCGAATTTGGCTGGAAACCGGCTTCGCCTGTTAGCCCATCGCCAGCACCTGTCACCCTCGACCTCAACGATCTGCTCGGAGACTTCTAACATGACTCGTATTGCAACTTCGATCCTGTGTTTGTGTATTGGCCTCTGCGACGGCTACACGACTTTCTACGGCCCTCAAGGCCAGTTGGCCGGATCGGCCAACACCATCGCAGGTTATTCCACATTTTACGGCCCGCAAGGCCAGTATGCTGGAAGCGCAAACACCATCGGCGGCTACACCACCTATTACAACTCCGAAGGCTCACTTGCAGGTTCTTCTTCCAACCTCGGAGGCGAAGAATGACTCCGGATTTTCAAGAACGTCTTAATTGGAGTGAAATCCCCGTGCAGAATAAATCTGACGACCTTATAGATCGCCTCCGCACAGATACGCCTAACTATAAGACAGATTTCGAAGCCGCCGACGCATTAGAGGCGAAGGGCAGGCGGATTGCGGAGTTGCACAAAGAGGTTCGCATTATGGACAGCGAATACAAAACAGCCACCGCCCGCATCACGGAACTTGAAGCGGCGCTGAATAATCTGATTGAAGCGGCGGAAGGTCTTAGTGAAGACAACAGAATGACGAGAAACGAGCGCATAAAATGGCTGAGTGAATTATGCAAAGCGCGGAAATCTTTGGGGGGAAATCATGGATAACGAGCATTACTTAGACATGATGGCTGCGATGGCGATGCAGGGACTTTTATCAACTGATGAGCGCATTCCCTACGACGAAATCGTCACAGACGCTTACAAAATTGCAGAGAAAATGTGGGAGGAACGCGAGAAACTCCGCGCCGCCCGCGCCGCTTATCTGGGAAAGAAGAATGACTGGAAGTGAAGTTGCTATGGTGTTCTTGGCGGTTCCTACTTCGGCGGTAGTCATGTTCGTAATAGCTGCTTTAATTAGCGCCGCCTGCTCCGCTTTGGAGAAGAAAGATGACTGACGCCCTGATTAAATCGCTGCGCCGTGGCGAAGATGAAGGCGTTGACGGATGGTGGTCAACGATGTCCGAAGCCGCCGACGCATTGGAGAAACAGGCGCGACGGATTGCGGAGTTGGAATATGACGCAACGTATCACGAAAGTAATGATGAGGTAATGATGCGGGATATT
>Ga0181352_1000171_pt1 | contig 31229 bp, 53 predicted proteins | sample Fa13VDMLBSN_FD_130103 | JGI IMG/M metagenome (GOLD analysis project Ga0181352, IMG submission 130103) | Freshwater viral communities from Lake Michigan, USA - Fa13.VD.MLB.S.N | ecosystem: Environmental > Aquatic > Freshwater > Lake | place: USA: Michigan | collected 2013-09-23 | reverse complement strand
GCGAAGCTGTCGGACGGAACTTGCAGTTCCGATCCGTCACATCTATTCCACGTGCTTTAAGGTATTGCTTCGCGGATTCAAGTTTATCGGTATAGCTTTGAGAGTGCGTCATTTGAGATTTCCTCAAGTTTTGCTGCATGATCTGAATGGTCGTTTGTTTTTTCTTCCAAGACTCTAATAACATCTGCGGCCACCCTTAGTTCTTCGCACAGATTTTTAATAACGTCCCTGAGTCTATCTGCGATGAGTTCGTGCTTTACCACGGTATGTCATCCTTCATCGCGCCTACGGTTCCGTTGTCTTTACTCGGGGCGTTTTCAGTCCGGCCCATGACTTCTTTGCCGATCTTCATACGGATAAACTTGTTTCCGTTTCTGTCGGTTTTGTTATAAACGTCAAGGTAGTGAGTCTTGCCATCCGGAAGGACTACTTTCCCTCGGAAGTCTGCGTGCCAGTCTTCCTTCTTCTCGTTGAGGAACGCGGAACCTTCGCCTGGTTTCATTTCGTATGCCATATATCACCTATGAGTCAATTGATAAAACATCTCGTCTACTTCATCGAGGAACTGGATTGCAGCTTGCTCAACCTCTTTTTTTTCTTCCTGCGTGGGCTTGTAAATCTTGTGAAACAGTTGCATTCCTCCTGGGAGTCTAGGATCGAACGCAACAAAATGAACGAAGTCTCGACCAGTGCATAGACATTGAACAATCATCTGCGCTTTATAGTCTGAAGGAACTTCATCATTAAGTAAATACTCCAGCATCGTTTTTTCTGTCGGGCATTTGACTTCGATAAGACCTCCGTCTGAAGTCAGGCCGTCAGGAGAAGCTCCGAAGTTTTCGATAGTAGGATGATTGACAAACCCAACGTCTTGGATCAAAAGACCCGTGTGCTGCTCGAAAGCATCCTTCGCAATCGGCTCATGCTCAATGCCGTGTTGCATTGCATCATTTACATACTTTGGGACGATCCTGTTAGTCAGGCGCTCCAGCAGTATTTCCTTCTTCAGATCCCACCGCTTTGAGGAGTCCTCTGGCTTCTTGCCAGGCTTTGCTTTGAGGAATGACATAGCAGCAGACATACGGGAAGCCGTGAGCTTCCCTGTACGCTCTGAGTGCCATTCTCCGGTGTTCTGGAGCTGATTGGCTTCTCTCACTGAAGTTTTCCTTTCATGGCGTCTTTAACGTCTGCGACAGCAGCTCGTTCTGAAGGCGTCATCTTTTGATAGATTTCCTTCAGTTCATTCAGGTTTTCGCAGGACTCAAGCATAAATTTCAGGACATCATGGTCGCGGTCTGTTTCTTTCTTTTCAACGACTACTGATGCTTTAGGCTTGGATGCCGCATTACCGTCATCGTCTTCTGGCGCAATCCCACAAGCCGCCTGTAGGCTGTAGCGACGGGCATAGGTCAAAGCACTACCATAGCCCTGGGGATCTTGCTTTGAAGCTGGAACATGCAGACGACCGCCTGATACATGCTCGCCAGACTCGTGCATGAAGATGGTTTCTACGATCACCCCGTTATCACAAGGATGCGTGAATTGCATCAGCATGATTCCGTTGTTGTTCAAGGCGTCAATCACAGCCTCGACACACGCAGACAGATCCGCATACCTGCTGCGGAAGTGCGGGTTAGTCGAAGTCTTCAGGGCGGGCCCAAATTCTTTTTGAGCCTTTACCAGTGCAGATGAGATCTCTTTCATGCTTCTTCCTTTTCGTTAAACGCAGACAAGTCTTTGGTGAAAATCCACAGCTCTGAATCCACCCCATTGTCCGTAATTGTGATGCGGACATACGGGCCAGCAGCGCCCTCTGGGTTTTGATTCTTGACTACCCTTGTTACTTCTCCAGCGAAAGTTACTTCAACCATTGTTGCCTCCAAATTTGTTCCACGGACATTTATGCAGAGTGCATTCCAGCTCGTAATAAAAATGGTCGCCAGTAGCGAACGGATCGTGAACAATGTTCACGAATTCGCAGTCAGCACACTCAGGTATATTGCATACCCCGCTGCCAGGACGGTGCGGGAATTTATAAGCACTGCAAGTGCAGTTCATGCTATCTCCTGTTTTTCATCCGGTCTTCAGGTTTCGACCGTGGAGGCATGGTAAACAGTTAAATCATGTCTGTCAACATTTATTTTATGTTAGTAATCAATAGTTTATAAAAAAGATGAAAAATAACTTGCAGACAGATGGATGATGATAGACAATCCTTTTGCCTGTGAAAAAAACAGGTCGCTCTGTGGTGGGGCGTGAACAGGAGGTAGAACCCTTACTCATGGGTTTCGGTCTTGATGTGCGACTTACCTCCTGTTTGCGCCCATCTCCACCGCGACCTGAACCCAGCAGTAAGGGTTTTTTCATTGGCCGCACGAAAAGCCAGTGCGTAAGTAAGAAGGCAACAGTCGGGGTAGAGGCCGCAGGATAAGTAGCTGCGGAGCCAGGGAAGACACCTGCCATACCCGAACCAACTGGTCAAGGCCAGCGTTCAGAGAGTGGTTACTTGATACGACACCTTGCATATCCGAAGTATGGATGAGTCACCGAAACGCCAGTTTCGTGGTTGGTCTATTAAAAAAAAGATTGACAAGGTTAAATTTAAGAGTAATCTACGGATTCCTTAAACGGAGGACATATGGAAGACTTCGATAAATTCTGGGAAGCATACCCTCGCAAGATTGCGAAGGGAGACGCTAGAAAAGCGTGGACGCAAACACAAAAGATCCGGCCAGAGCTGGATTTTATTTTGCGTGCGATAGAAGCTCAAAAGGAGACTTGGGAAAATCCTAAGTTCATCCCTTACCCTGCGACTTGGTTAAGAGCTGAACGGTGGGATGATGAAGTGCAAGTGCATTCACCTAAATCCAAGTCGATGGAAGCCATCATCATGCTGGAGAGGATGAAACATGGCTCCCATTAATCCTGCCCGTGGTAGTCAACTTCCGCAGTCAAAGCTGACGGAAGAAGATGCCAAGCTCATTCTTAAGTGCGTGGAAGAACGTGAGAAGCTAAGACACGAGGCCGCACAGTTAAGCAATTCCATGCTGGCTAAGAAGTTCGAGGTTCACGTTAGGACGATTGAGCGCATCACTCAGCGGAGAGGATGGATTCATGTCTAACTGGCTGCGGAATGAAATCATTGAAGGAATCCAAAGACTAACTGCTTTAAGATTAAGGAACTGTCCTGGGACTGACCTCCTACCTGGGACTGTTGAAGTGTGGTTTGATGTGATTTCATCTCGACCGGTTACATGGGATCAAAGGCTGGATTCGGAAAGGATCAAAACCGCTTTTAGGGAGCTGTGCGCAACGATAGATCATTGGCCAACTCCAGCGGATCTTATAAGAGTCATGCCTCCTAGAAAGCCAGCGTTGATGCTGACGTATCAAGAAAAAACACAGCACACGCCGGAAACAAAAAAAATGCTAGATGACTTAATAAAGAAGCTAACCAAAAATGCTAACCAAAAAACAGATTAAAGCTATAAATGATGTTGTTGATCAGAAGATGGGCAATAAATTCTGCTTTAAGTGTAATTGCCATCGTCCGTTAGAAGGCGGCGGATTAGTCTTCATCAATAAATCTAACCGTTTTCTCTGTAAATCATGCCTGGAGGTGCGTCGTGGAGTTAAATGAATATCAAGTCTTAGCAATGAAGACAAAAAAAGCACTCGGAGAGTCTTTCGACCTTGTGCATTCTGTTTATGGGCTTTGCGGTGAAGTCGGAGAATACGCAGACGCCGTGAAGAAGCATCAGATCTACGGTCGAGGTTTTGACATCGAGAACGCTGCGGAAGAAATTGGTGATGTTATGTGGTTCTGCGCGTTAGCTTCCGAGTGTTTGGGGATTGACTTAAACGAAATTGCCAGGCGGAATATCGAAAAACTAGCTAAAAGATATCCTGATCGATATTCGGATGAGTTAGCAGAGAAGCGACTTGATAAGCTGTGATCTACAAGGTCATGTATATGACTTTAACTGTGAGGAATGCAAAACACGGTTCATCCTTACAGAGCCATGTAAAGTTTATCGCAAGGCTTTAGTAGATCATTTTTCTAAAAGATACGGAGAGTTCCAGAAATGGAAAGAGAGACCCCACTGCTCTTGTCAGGGAAGGTGCGCAAGAAAGGCATTTATCACTCGTTCACGGTCCAGTTGAGTGATGAGCTGAAAGACGCTATTGTTTTACAGTCTATGATTGATTGTCTAGAGTCGTTCAAGAAAGACCTTAAAAGTAAGGTCAGGGTCTTTGACTACGACCCTACTAAAGACAAGAAGATAATTAAAGAGCATATCGACGCGCTCGAAAAAATCATTAAACTGTATCAGCTATGAAAAAGAAACTTCCGACGTTATCGGCCCTAGAGAAGAAGCTCGACAAGATCTTTTCGGAATACATCAGAAGGAAGGATGCTGATCACGGCGGGACTGTAGACTGCTGCACCTGCGGGAAGCTGTTTTACTGGAAGGACGTTGATGCGGGGCATTTTGTTAAACGTCAGCACAGGTCGATCAGGTGGGACGAGAGGAACGTTCACCCGCAATGCACACGATGTAATCATTTCATGGGTGGTCGGCAGGACGATTACGCGCAGTTCATCATCAGAAAGTATGGGCAGACCGTTTTCGATGAGCTGATGTTACTTAAATATCGTTCGGTCAAGCACACAAGGGCTGACTTAAACGATATGATTGAGCTTTATCAAGATAAGTTGAGCAAGCTATGAGCGATGAAATTGATAGGGCGAATGAGTATCAAGACCACATAACAGATCGGTCGATTAAGTATATAAGACAGAAATCGGATCTAAAAAAAGGCGTCCCGGGTGATTGTGACCTGTGTGGCGAGCATTCAATGAGGCTGGTGGATGGTGTGTGCGCCCCATGCCGAGACAAATATAAACTTAAATGAAACGAGATCTGTTAGCACATCATGTTAAGCGTGTCCCAAGATGCACGACCCCTGAACAATTCTCAGAATGGAGGAAAGCCGCCAGATACTACAAGCCGCCGTTTAATATATGGTTCTGTCAGGATTGCACGCCGAGTTTTCAGAGAAAAAACATTAAACAAGGAACGTGTGATCATGAGTATGTCCAGTTCTACACGAAGAACGGAGAGATCGAGGGATTTATCCCTACATCTCAATACGACAAGCACAACAAACGTTTAAAGGATCTCAAAAATGACCCAAGCAGACTGTCTATTGCGGCATTTGAAGAAACATCCGATAACGACAATGGAGGCGTATCAGAAATACGGGATAACCAGGCTGGCGAGCAGGATTTATGATTTAAGGAAGGAAGGGTATGAAATAGTAGGCAAGATGATGCCCGTAAAAACCCGCTATGGGTCAACCACTGTGAAAAGGTATAAATTGAAATGACGCAGACCGAGAAGATCATCGAAGCATTGAAGGGTGGGAATTACACTGCGAAGCAGCTGCAGCAGATGACGGGGACTAATAACATCTTCGTTATCCTGAATTATTTGGGCAAAAAAAATAAGATAAAAAAGGAAAAAATGCCTAAAACCATCCAATCAAATGGCCCGAAAACTGTATTTGTTTACAGTTTAATAACTGAAACCGCGAGCCAGGATGCCTAAAGGAAGGCCCAGTAAACCTGACTCTAAGTGGCTAAAACGCAGGATCACCGAACCTGATCGGGCGATCCTGCTAGCCGCTGGACACGGGAATATCAGTCGCGGATATCACGAGGTTTTAAGCTTCTATGCCTACTTTTACCGGCTCGGATATCGCCCCCATTACCCAAGAGAATGCCTAGACGTAAGTATTTGTCTAAACAATAATGATTCTCAATTACGCAAGCTGTGGTGGAATGATAAGAGTTACAAAGAGAGACCAGACTTAAACGGCCCCGAGGATGCGCCAGAATGAGCCAGGATGAAATGATTGCGAACCGAGGATGGACAGCCTAGTAGAGAGAGACAAGAAAGCCTATAACGCATTCTAGGTAATCGAAACAGGAAACAAGAAAACAGAAACGACAACGATAAAGTTAAAGACTGAAAAGAGAATGCAGAACCTTGCCCGAGCCATATATAGTTAGTGACCGCTAACTTAAGCATAAAAAAAGAGAGAGCCGAAGCTCTCCCCTTTGATTTGGTTGATATTTTTCTGCTATCCGCGCAGGATCACGACCAGCAGCGCCAGGATTGCCGAGATCAGCGCCATCATAGGCTGATCCACAGCGCCCACAGAATCCAGGCGCCGAACAAGGCTCCAGCGGCCAGGTGGGCGAGAGTTTCGAGTAGTTTATTCATGATTAATCCTTTTGTTGCACTGCACACAAGGGGGAAAATGCCGAAAAACACGGGGTTTTATCTGGTCGCGTGTTGCGGCGCAATATTAACGATACCAGTAAGTAAGCTCGCCAATGTCTACACAGGAATAATCAGCGCGCAGATTGTTGGCTGTAGCTTCCCAATCAATTGCAAGGTATGCCGGAATATCGCGCGGCAGATCGCCAATGTCCTGCACAAGCTCGCGCATTGCATCGACGAAATAAGAATCGCTGATAAGTGTCACCGGGTACCAGTCACCCTGCCATTGCTCATCGCCGCCGCAGCCAGCAAGCTCGGACATGATGCCTTCCAGCGCGGCAAGCTCGGCGCGCTCATCGGCCCAGGTATCGGCAGGGCCGCCGTATTCATTGGCGGGGATGTCGGATTGTTCGCGCTCATCGCGCAATTCCTCGATGCGCTCGATGATGTCGCGGATGTCGATGATGTCTGCGGTAAGGTCAAGTGTCGTTTCCATGTCTGATATCCTTAAGTTAAGGCGCAACACGCGCCCCGATGCACCCGGTGAAGGGCGCATCAAGTCGAGTGTTACTTGTGCTTTGCAATGGCGCAAAAGGCTCTGTAATAGTCTCTCGCCATGCGAGCATCGTCAACCATTACCCTGTCGTGCAACTCTGCGCCGATGCGACATTTAACGACATACCAGCAACCATTGCGCTCCATGCTGGCGCAGTTACCATTCTTGAACAATTTAAGTTTCATTGTCTGCTCCATCTCTGAAAAGCCGGAAACCGTCCGGCGGCGGTATTGCTTGCAATTAGTTTAACAGTCCTGCCGAATTGTTCAACCGAAACTTTTTGACGACTTTGTTAAATTGTCTCAGCATCCATCCAGCGCTCCAATACATGCACGGATCGTGCCAGCGCATTCGGACGCAGTCTACAGAGGGAAAGCGTGTTCGTGGCTAAGCTCGACGTGACAATCTGCGTCACTTTGTGACAACAATTATTGTCACCCGCCGTTTCGGTGGCAGATGAGAATGATTCTCGCCAGGACTGGACTGAGTCTAAAGTTAGCGCTTACTAACATAGGGGGGGGGAGGGGGTCGGCGCTTACATGAAAAATTGCAGGTGCCCCCGCCCCACAAAAAAAGCGAATCTGGTATTCTTAGCCATCTCACCCCTAGCGAGAAGAAATGGAAACTGAGACTATTACGGAGATTGGGTCTTCATTACCGAAGAAGCGTGGCAGACCTAAGGGGTCTGTGAAGATGACGCTTCAGAGGGTAGCTGACAATCCTGGTTTATTGAAGACTGAGGGTGATAAGTTAAAGGAGCTGAAGGATTTGCTGGTTAGCTCTAGGGGGAAGGAAGTCGTAGAGAAGGCGTTAGAGATTGCGATGAACGATGAACACCCTCATCAAGGAGCGATGATTAAGCTATGCATGGATAGATTACTCCCTGTGAGCTTGTTTGAGAAGGAGAAAGGCGTAAGGAGTGCGGTGACGATTAACATTACTGGTTTGGACACTCCGCAGATTATTGAGGGAGAGAAAGTTGGCTGACCTTAATTTTAGTCTTTTGCCGTGGCAAAAAGAGGTCTTTCAGGACAAGACGCGGTTTAAGGTTATTGCTGCTGGTAGGAGGTGTGGTAAGTCTCGTTTAGCTGCGACTACTTTATTAATTGAGGGATTAAGGTGTCCGCCTGGGAGTGCTGTTTTGTACGTCGCTCCTACTAACGGCCAAGCCAGGCAGATTATTTGGAATGTTTTATTAGATATTGGAAGGGGGGTGATCCAGGGTAGCCATATTAACAATATGGACATTACCTTGATTAACGGGGCGATGATTTACGTAAGAGGTGCGGATAGACCCGATACTTTGCGGGGTGTGTCTTTAACCTACGCGGTTTTGGACGAGGTGGCTGATATCAAGCCTGAGGCTTGGGAGCAGGTTATTAGGGCGTCTTTAAGTGATAAACGAGGGCGCGCGATATTTATCGGCACTCCAAAAGGCAGGAATTGGTTTTACGAGTTGTTTAAGTTAGGCCAAAGTGGTGAGGATGAGGAATGGAAGTCTTGGCACTTTACTACGAAGGACAACCCTTTAATAGCGCCTGAAGAAATTGCTGCTGCGAAGAAGACCTTAAGTTCTTTTGCGTTTAAGCAAGAGTACATGGCTTCGTTTGATAACAGTGGTACGGATATCTTTAAAGAGGGCTGGATTAAGTACGGTTCAGAACCGAATGTGGGTAGTTATTACATTGCTTGTGACTTGGCTGGATTTGAGGACAGTGCCAAAGCTGCTGGAACCGGAAAGAAGCTGGATGAGAGTGCGATTGCGGTTGTGAAAGTGACTGACGACGGATCTTGGTTCGTGAAGAAAATCGAACATGGCCGTTGGGACATCAAGGACACTGCGTTTAACATTCTAAAGTGTATCAACGACTACAAGCCTTTGAAGGTTGGCATTGAGCGAGGGTCGTTGAAGAACGCGGTTTTGCCTTATTTAAGTGATTTAATGCGTAAATATAATGTATATTGCCACATTGAAGATTTAACGCATGGAAACAAGAAGAAAACTGACCGAGTGGTATGGGCTTTACAAGGTCGATTTGAGCATGGGAAGATAGTCTTAAACGAAGACGAAGATTTTGATGAGTTTGTGGATCAATTATTGATGTTTCCTTCAAAGGGAGTCCACGACGATTTACCTGATGCCTTATCTTATGTAGATCAGTTAGCAATTACTTCGTATTTTGAAGACGAATCTACTGACGAATGGGAACCGATTGATATTATCGCGGGTGTGTAAACATGGAAAATTTCGAGCAACCGTCAGAAAACGATAAAGAATTAGTTGCTTTTGTCGTAAATCACTGTGATCGCTGGCGAGATTATCGAAATTCCAACTTTTTAGACGCTTGGGAAGAATATGAGCGTATTTTCCGTGGCGAATGGGCTGCGGAAGACCGGACGAGAGAGTCCGAGCGTAGCAGGATTATCACTCCTGCTGCCCAACAAGCCGTTGAAACGCGTCATGCCGAGATTATGGAAGCCATTTTCGGCCAGGGCGACTTCTTTGACATTGACGATGACATCAAAGACGTAAACGGCAACCCTCTGGACGTTGAGATGCTTAAAGCTCAATTGATGGAGGACTTCAAACAAGACAAAATCCGCAAAGCTATCGACCAGATTGAGTTGATGGCTGAAATCTATGGCACGGGGATTGGTGAAATCGCCGTAGTCACTGAGAAAGTCTTTGAACCCGCTACCCAACTAATCCCAGGCCAACAAGTTGCCGCGATTGGCGTGGTGGAAAAAGACCGGATTGGCGTAAAAATCGTCCCGGTTAACCCTAAAAACTTCCTTTTCGACCCAAATGGCACGTCGATTGACGACTGTCTTGGTGTAGCGATAGAAAAGTATGTTTCTATCCACAAGATCGTCAAAGGTCAAGAAGATGGTGTGTACAAAAAGGTAGAGATTGGTACCGCTCCTGAAGACGACCGACTGGAGCCGACTCAAGAGTTAGTCCAGTATCAAGATGACAAAGTAAAACTGTTAACTTACTACGGTTTAGTCCCTCGTCAATACCTGAAGAAAGAAGAATCCACCGTAGAGTTGTTCCCTGAAGACTCGATTCAGGACGAATACGAGGATTTAGTAGAGGCCATCATTGTGATTGCGAACGATGGCATTCTATTAAAAGCTGAAGAATCGCCGTACATGATGAAAGACCGTCCTGTGATTGCTTACCAGGACGACACCGTTCCTAACCGTCTGTTAGGCCGTGGGACGATTGAGAAGTCTTACAACATGCAGAAGGCTATTGACGCGCAAGTCCGTAGCCATCTGGATTCTTTAGCGTTGACGACTTCCCCGATGGTTGCGATGGACGCAACTAGGCTTCCAAGAGGGATGAAGTTTGAGGTCAAGCCTGGTAAAGCGATTTTGACCAACGGCGCTCCGTCAGAGATCATTTTCCCGTTCAAGTTTGGCAACACAGATCCCAACAGTCTTGCTACCGCTAAAGACTTTGAGCGGATGCTCTTACAAGCTACAGGTACGTTGGATTCTCAGGGGATGGTTTCCCAAGTCTCCAGGGATGGGAATCTGTCTCTTGCTGTAGCGACGATCATCAAGAAATACAAGCGGACTCTTGTAAACTTCCAAGAAGATTTCCTGATTCCGTTTATCAAAAAAGCCGCTTATCGGTACATGCAATTCGACCCTGAACGCTACCCGTCTGTGGATATGAAGTTTATCCCGACTGGCACGTTAGGAATTATTGCTAGGGAATACGAGCAGCAACAGTTTATCGGTCTTCTACAGACTCTTGGGCCGGATACTCCAGTGCTTCCGATTATCCTTAAAGGCATTCTGTCGAACTCTAGCCTGCCGAACCGGTTTGAACTCATTGCAATGCTGGAGCAGATGTCTCAGCCGAATCCTGAAATGCAACAGCTTCAGATGGCGAAAGAACAGCTTGCCCTTCAAGCAGCACAAGCACAAATTGCTGTGTCTACGACTCAGGCAGAGCAGAATCGAGCCGAGGCGACCAAACTTGCCGTTGAAGCGCAGCTCATGCCGAAAGAAATTGAGGCAAAGACTCTGTCTGCGGTCACGAAGAATCTTCCCACTAACGACGATCAAGCATCTAAGGAATTTGACAAGCGAGTCAAGATTGCCGAGTTGATGCTTAAAGAAGCTGACATCAAGAACAAGTCGAAGATCGTTGAGCTTCAAATGTCCAAAGCCAAAGACAGTATGTTGGACATTGAGAACGACTTTCTGACCGAACTGACTTCTGCACTTGGCGAGAAAAAATGAGCGATATTAAAAGCATTGTTCAAAATATGGGCTTAGAGTCTTTATCTGCCGCAGATCAGATAAAGGTTCTCGAAAGTGTAGAAAACACCGTCAAGCAATCTAAAGCTCAACGAAATGAGCTGATCAAAAGCAATATTTCTGTTGTTATCCAAGCCCTTCAGAAGATTGAAGCGGACATCAAGTCTCGGTATGACGAAGTCGGAAATAAGATCTCTGAGCGTGTCGCTTCTATCAAAGACGGTCAAGACGGCCGCGATGGTAAAGACGGCCGTGACGGAAAAGACGGAATGCCTGGCCCCGCTGGAGCCAATGGCAAAGACGGCTTAAATGGTAAAGATGGCAAAGACGGCGAAGACGGAGTTTCGGTAACAGACGCCAGGATTGACTTTGACGGCAGTTTGATTATCGCCCTATCTACTGGTAGGGAAATCAACGTCGGCGAAGTCATGCCTCTGGAGTTATCCGAGAGAATCAAAGTTATCACGAACGGCGGCGGTACATCTCAAGGTGTATTAGATACTCTAGCAAGTCTGCAAGCGCAGATTGACGCATTAGGCCCGCCAACTGGTACGGTATCTGTTAACGATGGCACTGCTGCCGCTCCGTCGATTAACAACATCGGAGATACCAACACAGGTATCTACTTCCCTGCTGAAGACACCATCGCTTTCACTGAGGGCGGTGTTGAGTCGATGCGGATTGATAGCAGTGGCAGGGTTGGTATCGGAACTGCTTCACCAACGCAGAAATTAGATGTTTCTGGAGGCTATTCGCTTCTAAATGGTCTGAGAATTAGTGGGGCAGATACTTCAAATACGATATATCAAGCCACTGGAACTCTGGCTCTTTCAACAGGTAGCGCAAGCGGAATAACTTTTGCGACTAATCTTACTACTCGTTATTTGATTGATTCGGTCGGTGTAGCTGTATGGTCAGTCAGCGGCACAGAAAGCATGCGCCTTAATACTACTGGTTTGGGTATTGGGACGAGTTCGCCGGGCACTAAGTTAGATGTCGTAGGAGCAGTAATTGCTCGCGGAGATGGTAGTTCTGTTTCGTATTACGTTCCTGCAGGACAAGCAATTAGGCAATCTGGATCAGGAACGACGTTATACCTTGACCTATCTACCAGTGGATCAGCCGGATCGCTTGTTGTCCGCAACGGTTCTGGATTTTCCACGCAACTAACCCTCAACTCATCCGGCAATCTCGGTATTGGAGTTAGCTCCCCCGCTCAGAAACTAGACGTATTAGGCAGTGGTCAGTTCAGGCCAGCAGCTACGCAAGACGCAGTCATCATCGCTGGTCGGGCAGGCGGAACCTCATCCTACGCGGCCACCATCACGCCAACGACGCTTTCTGCAAACCAGACGATCACGATCCCGGATGCCACCACGACGCTCGTCGGCACTGATACTACACAGACGCTTACTAACAAGCGGATCACTTCAAGGGCTGTCGCTGCGGCTGCAACGAGTGGTAACTTAACTCCCAACGGCGACACGACCGATGTTTACAACGCCTTTGGATTGACTGGTGCAATTACGATGCTTGCGCCCAGTGGTACTCCGACAGACGGTCAAAGATTAATGCTGCGTTTTGAAGATAACGGCACTGGTCGTGGTATTACCTGGACGACTACAAGTGGTGCATATCGCGCTGTTGGCGTGACGTTACCTACTACTACCGTTGCATCAAAAATCACTTATGTTGGCTGCGTATACAACTCCAACGATGTATTTTGGGATGTTATCGCTGTTGTCACCCAAGCCTAAAGACAATGAAAATAGACATTCAATTTGAGACTAAATACGGCAAGTTTGCCGATGCGTTATATCTTCCTGACGATCATAATTTTAACGCAGATGAAATCAATGCTATGAAGCAGGCCAGGCTAGATAACTGGATTTATTTCATAGAAAACACACCCCCTAACCCGAATCCAATACCTGACGAAGAAGAATAACAATGGCTGATCGTTATTGGGTTGGCGGCACCGCTTCTTGGGATGGAACCGCAGGCACAAAGTGGGCTACCACTTCTGGTGGTACAGGAGGGGCAGCTATCCCTACTAGCGCGGATGATGTTTATTTTGATGCTAATTCCGGCGCAAACACCGTCACCATAGCGACCGGCAACACCGGCGCAAAAAGCATTAGCTGCACAAGCGGTTCTGGCAACTTTACCGGAACGCTTACTGGGACTGCTGGAATTACTGTATCTGGTAGCGTCACGCTCGTTTCGGGGATGACGTTTTCCTACACCGGCACACTTACGCTAAACGCAACCGGAACCATTACTAGCGCGGGCAAAACTTTTGGCGCTGTCACTGTAAGCGGTTCAGGTATAACAGTAACGCTTGGTGACTCTTTTGTTTCTTCTGGTGCGGTGCAGCTAACGCAAGGCACATTTAACGCCAATAACTATAACTTTACTGCGGCAGCTTTTAATTCAAATAACACAAATACCAGAACAATTACGATGGGTTCTGGTTTGTGGACGTTAACCGGAACTGGAACAATCTGGACAACTAGCACAACCACCAATCTTACTTTTAATAAAAATACGGCAGATATATTGCTGTCTGATAACAGCACTACTACGAGAACCTTTAATTCTGGCTCATTAACGTTTAACAAATTAACTATTGGTGGAAATACATCAACTTCTCAAACGAACGTAAACGGAAATCCAACACTTAGCGAATTAGCGTCTACAAAAACCGTTGCTCATACTATACAGACAAACAGTGGCATGAGTGTAGCCACTTGGTCTATTACAGGAACGTCTGGAAATGTAGTCACGATACAAAGTAGCGTTCCTGGAGCCGCAAGAACTTTCACCAAAACTGGCGGTGGATTTTTCACAAACATTGATTATCTCAATGTGCGTGACATGATTGGTTCGCCTACTGATACTTGGTATATCGGATCAAACTCAGTCATTAACGCCACAGCGCCAAACGGTGGTTACAACGTATTTACAACGCAACGCGCATCTAATGCGGTTATTATATTAACGGACGCAACAGGAACTGCAACGTGGACAGTTCCATCTGATTGGAACAATTCCTCTAACACCATTCATCTTATTGGATCAGGTGGTGGTGGTGGTGGTGGTAAAGTTTCCGGTAATAATCGAGCCGCTAGCGGTGGTGGCGGTGGTGGTGGTTATACAAAGCTGACAAACCAGTCTCTTACTGTTGGCGCAAGCATTGCGTATCAAGCCGGAACTATAGGTTTTGGAGGCGCTGCTGGTGTAGACGGAAACGCTGGTGGTACAACTTCATGGAACTCTGGCGCATCCACCGCTGGTGGTGGCGGTGGCGGGCAGTCAACGACTACCCCAACATCTACAGGCGGAACTGCTGGAACTGGAACCACATTTAACGGTGGCGCTGGTGGTAGAGGAGCATTTGGCACTGTTGCATCTACAGGCTACGGTGGTGGCGGTGGTGGCGGTGCTGGCGGGCCTAATGGCGTGGGTGGTGCTGGCGGTATTGGTTTTGGTTCAACTACCGCAGGAAACATTGCTGGCGGTGGTGGTGGCGGCAATGGCGGCGGAACTGCTGGTGGTAATGCTTCATCAGCAACCGGTGGAACTGGGGGCAATAACTCTGCTGGCGTTGGTGGCGGCGGGAGTAATGCAAGTGGTCATTCTGGTGGCGGCTCCGGCGGTCTTGTTGGCGGCATAAATATTTTAGGCGGAAACGGAATTGAGGTATTTGGAAATGGTAGCGGTGGCGGGGCTGGCGGCAACAACGCGAGCGCAAACACTGGTTCTGCCGGTTTCTATGGCGCTGGAGGCAGTGGTGGTGGCGTTTCACCCGTAGGCACCGGTATTGCTGGCGCTGCTGGCGGGCCAGGCGCAATTATCATAACTTACGTGCCATCTACCGCAGCCCCTAGTGGCGGAAACTTCTTGTTTTTATTCTAAGTGAAGGATTGACCATGACGACTATTACTTGGAACATTTCTCAATTGGACTGCTACCCACAGGAGTCCGGTCACACAGATGTTGTCTTTAACGTTCACTGGCAATGTAACGGAGTGGATGGTGACTACAATGCACAAGTTTACTCAACCTGCGCAGTCACTATCGCCCCAGACACACCGTTTACGCCCTATGAAAATCTGACCCAAGACCAGGTACTTGGCTGGATTTGGGCGTCTGGAGTGGATCAAGCCGCTACTGAAGATTCTGTTAAACAGCAGATTGAAAGCAAAAAGTACCCACCTGTGATAACCCCGCCCCTGCCGTGGGCCTAAGCAGCAAACAATTAAACTAACACGACACTTAAATGACACCTGAACTGCAGAAATACTACGAAAGCCGCTTTTCTATGATGGCTACCGAAGGGTGGAAAGACCTTATAGAAGATGTGGACAATATGATAAATTCGCTTAACAATATAAGTGTCATTGAAAACGATTCTCAATTAAAGTATAAACAGGGCGAGTTAAGCATCTTGACATGGCTGAAAAATCTCAAAGAGATCAGCTCGATGGCTTACGAGGAACTGAATGAAAAGAATGTATGAATTTGCCTGTGTTAATGGGCATCGTGTCGAACGCTACGTTGATTATCAACACAATAGCGTTGAGTGTGACTGTGGCGCGGCAGCAAACCGCGTAATTTCTACTCCGTTTATCAAATTGGAAGGATGGTCTGGCTCATTTCCTACCGCTCACGGTAAGTTTGACCGGATTCATCGTGAAAAGCTGAAGGCGGAGCGTCGTTCAAACTCATAACCAATTTGGCGAGTTTAATCTCCCACAACCAGAAAGGCGGGAAAGGTATGTTAGTTGACAAGGAAAACGAGGTTCTTGAAGACGTTAGTGAAGTTTCTGACCTGGCAAGCACCGTTGAAGAAGTAAGTTCGGATATCCCTGAGAAGTACAAGGGTAAATCTCTGGACGACATTATCAAGATGCACCAAGAGGCTGAGAAGCTGATTGGAAAACAGGCCCAAGAAGTTGGTGAAGTTCGGAAACTTGCTGATGATCTGATCAAGCAAAACCTTGTTGGTCAAAAAACTACTGAGCAAAAAGAGCCTGAAGTAGATTTTTTTGAAGACCCCAAGAAAGCAATTGCAAGCACTGTTTCTAGTCATCCTGATGTGGTCGCCGCAAGGCAGGCTGCGTTAGAACTGAAGAAGTTGCAGATTCAGCAACAACTCAACAAGGAACACCCTGATTACATGGATGTTGCCCGTGACCCGCAGTTTGCGGAATGGGTGAAGTCCAGCAAAGTCAGGTTAGACCTGTGGGCCAAAGCTGACGCTGAGTATGACTACGATAGCGCAAACGAGCTGCTTTCTACCTACAAGCAAATTAAAGGAATCAACGCCAAAAAGACGGAGCAAAGCGGAGAAAAAGTCCGTAAACAGGCTCTGAAGGCGGCTTCCGTTGATGTTGGTGGTTCGGGTGAATCTTCTAAACGAGTCTATCGCAGGGCAGACCTTATCCGTTTGAAAATGACTGATCCTCAAAGGTATGAAGCACTTGCTGATGAAATCATGCAAGCATACTCAGAGGGTCGCGTACGTTAATTTAGGAGATTAAACCATGCCGTTTCCTACCCCTGCAGTAACTACCACCACCGCAGCAACCTTTATCCCGGAAATCTGGAGTGACGAGATTGTCGCTGCCTACAAGAAAAACCTTGTGGCGGCGAACCTGGTCAAGCGGATGAACTTCAAGGGCAAAAAAGGTGACACCGTTCACGTTCCGGCCCCGACCCGTGGCTCGGCCAGCGTGAAAGCTGCCTCGACCGCCGTGACCCTGATTGCGGCGACCGAAACCGAAGTTCAGGTGCTGATTAACAAGCACTATGAATACTCGCGTTTCATCGAGGATATCGTTGAAGTGCAAGCTCTGTCGAGCCTGCGTTCTTTCTACACGGAAGACGCCGGTTACGCCCTTGCTCGTCAGGTTGACACCGACCTGATCCAACTTGGTCGTGCCTTCAACGGCGCTACCGTTGGCACCGACGACTACGCGACCTCCAATACCTCCACCAAAGCCTACATCGGCTCTGACGGTACGACCGCGTATAACAGCACCACCTCGAACGCCGCTGCCCTGACCGACGCCGCGATCCGCCGCACCATTCAACGCCTAGATGACAACGACACCCCGATGGACGGTCGTTTCTTCATCATCCCGCCGTCGAGCCGCAATACCCTCATGGGTCTTGCTCGCTACACGGAACAGGCGTTCACGGGTGAGGCTGGTTCGGCCAACGCGATCCGCAACGGCGAAATCGGTAACCTGTATGGCATCCCCGTGTTTGTTACCAGCAACGCCGACATCGGCGCGGGTAACACCAACACGGATCGCATCTGCCTGATGGGTCATCGTGATTCGATGGTTCTGGTTGAGCAACTCGGCATCCGTTCGCAGACTCAGTACAAGCAGGAATATCTGGCGACGCTGTACACCGCCGATACCCTGTATGGTGTGAAAGCCATGCGTACCGCTGCTACCGTTGGTGCTGCGCTGTCCAGCTCGGCGTTTGCTCTGGCTGTCCCGGCCTAATACAGTCCCCCCTCAGAGATGGGGGGGGATTTTTCCACTGTTTTAGGAGAGATTAAATGCCTGCTGCTACCTCTGTAGTTTCGCGTCGCGGTAACGACCAGTTCCGTGGTGTTTATAGTGATACCTGGGAAGTTTCCTGCCTTCTGAATGCCAGCAACTTGGCTGACGGTGCCGGTGAAACCAATACCATTGCTGTTCCCGGTGTGCGTCTTGGGGATATGGTTATCGGTTTTTCTTCCTCGGTTGATCTGGCCGGTATTACGGTTACGCCGTATGTCAGTGCTAGTAACGTGGTTTCCCTGCGTTACCAGAATGAATCCGGTGGTGCCGTAGATCTGGCTTCCGCTACCGTTCGGGTTGTTGTCGCTAGGATGGTTGACTAAAGGCGGGGGCTTCGGCCCCCGTTTTTTTCGAGAGGAAAAGATGGCTGTATTTAAATGTCTGCAAAGTGGCAATCTGGTAGAGTTTGTACTAGCGCATGACATTGAATCAATGCGTGGTCATGCTGGTTATGTCCGTGTAGATGTTGAAGAACAAGAAAAGCCCCAAGAGCGGGTAAATATTCCGATGTTTGCGCCAAAAAAGAAGATTGGCAGACCTAAGAAACTTTAAGGAATAATCATGGGTTTATTTGGCTATCAGTGTCCTGTTGCAACGCAAGATATTGAGATCAACCTCAAGAACCGGAATCATGCGTTTAAGGAATACGGATACGGCCCTGCTAATCCGATGGAGCCGAATGAAGCCTTTTGGCTGAAAAAAGCCAAAATGTATAACTCTCCTACCGACGAAGTAAAGAAAATGCGGTGCGGTAACTGCGCTGCGTTTATCCAGACTCCAGAGATGATGGAGTGCATCTCTTCTGGTATGGAGCATGGCGAAGAATCCAATGGCTACGAAGAACAAGTCATGGAAGCCGCAAAACTTGGCTATTGTGAATTGTTCCATTTCAAGTGTGCTGCCGACCGCACTTGCGATGCTTGGTTAGTCGGTGGCCCTATCACTCGGAGCGAATATGAAGAAGAATCAGAAGAAAGTGGCGAAAGTGATGCGTGAATACAAAGCCGGGGAGCTTCATTCTGGTAAAAAAGGCCCGGTTGTTAAGTCTCGCAAACAAGCTGTTGCTATCGCCCTTTCTGAAGCAGGCATGGCAAAGAGGAAAAAGAAATGAAAGGCTTATACGCAAACATCCACGCCAAACGCGCCAGGATCAAGGCTGGCAGCGGCGAAAAGATGCGGAAACCCGGAACTAAAGGCGCACCCACTGCCGCCGCTTTTAAAGCCTCTAAAAAGACCGTTAAACGAGGTCGCAAATGATTAAACGTGGCAAAGAGTCTTTCTCTGGATTTAATAAACCAAAGAGGACTCCTGGTCATCCGACCAAAAGCCACGCTGTTTTGGCGAAGTCCGGCGAAACAGTTAAATTGATTCGTTTTGGGCAGCAGGGGGTATCTGGATCTCCGGTAAAAGCTGGAGAATCTGCTGCCGACAAGGCTAGACGGAAATCATTTAAGGCTCGTCACGCTAAAAACATCGCCAAAGGTAAGTTAAGTGCGGCGTGGTGGAGTGACAAGACAAAATGGATTATACTGATACCATTCATAAGTGGTATTGAGTATATTAATTATGTTGCCAATAACGGATTCTAGAATTGAGCCGTATCAAAACAAATGGAAAGCCATTTGTTATTGTGGGAAAGTTAGTTTGTTTTCCACAAAATCATCTGCTTATAAGATGGTTGCTAGAAATGCGTGTCGCTATTGCAAAAGAGACTACCGCAATGTTGATGGCATAATTAATATATATAAAAACAGTCATGGGAAATGGTGTTCAACCTGCTCATGTTGCGGAATAGAACAAGCCTACACTAGAAAAGATCACGCCAAACAAAGTGAACTTGCAGACTGGCAATGTAAAGCATGCATTGCTAAACAAAAAGGGTTTTCAAATAACCAAGCAATTGGAAATAAAAGGCGTTTATATAATCGTTTTAGAAAATCAGCTAATACCAGAAGAATTGCCTGGGAAATTAATTACGAACAATTTATTAAGTGCTTTACTGGAAAATGTGCTTTAAGTGGCTGGAATATAAGCATGGACGCCAAAAATTGTACGGCCAGTTTTGATCGTATTGATTCAAAAAAACCATATGAATTAAACAATGTGCAGTGGGTTCATATTATGGTAAATATGTGCAAGAATAAATATAATCAGGGCACATTTATCGAAATGTGTACTGCTATAGCCAATCAAAATAAAGTGGTAAAGTCTCTGTAATTCTGTTATTTTCCTTATATATCCAGGTGACAACCCGCATCCGGGCCTCCTAACCACAAAGGACAACGATGCGGGAATATTCTGTAGGCGCAACTCCCACCGCAGGAACAACCTCGACACTGTACACAGTGCCGACTGGTTATCGCGCCCTCTGGAATCTTTCCTATATGCACAACACTTCTGGTTCTACCAAGAACTTGACACTTACTTGGTATGACTCTAGTGCAACGCTGACTTACGATATTCTTAGTCAGTACAACTTCAATGCCAAAGATTATTTAACGCTAGATGGCAATGCTTTAGTAGTGCTTGAGGAAGGCGATCAAGTCAGAGTTACGCCAGAAGCCGGTAGTACGTTTACCGTGATTTTGACGCTTCTTCTTAAAGGAAACCAACGAGAATGAGTACAACCTACTTACAAGCGGTTAATGATGTTTTGGTTAGGTTGCGTGAGGCTCAAGTCTCAACGGTATCCCAAACCACGTATTCTGCTCTCATTGGCAAGTTTGTCAATGATGCCAAACGTAATGTAGAAGACGCCTACAACTGGAACGTCCTGCTTAGTAATGTCACGGTGTCTACCGTTGCTGGTACTAGCACCTACGCTGTTACCGGAAGTGGCTTGAAGTTTCGGGTGATTGATGCGATCAACGTGACCGCAGAAACGCCTTTGCAGAATGTGTCCTATGTCGAGATGAATAGGTTTTTGAGCTTTGGCAGCCCTGCTCAGACCATTCCTACATACTACGCGTTTAATGGTGTTGATATCAATTACGACACCAAAGTAAGCCTATTCCCGGTCCCTGACACCGCTTACTCGCTTAAGTTTTCGGTCATTATTCCTCAGGCCGACTTATCCAGTGATGCCACTGTCATTCAGGTTCCCTCTGAGTTGGTTATTCAAAATGCTTACGCTAGGGCATTGGTTGAGCGTGGCGAGGACGGTGGATTGAATAGTTCTGAGGCTTACGCGCTTTACCGGCAAATGCTGTCGGATTACATCGCTCTGGAAGCGACTCGTTATCCTGAATCCCAAGAATTTGTCGCTGTGTAATGGCTCAAAATATACAAATATTTAGCATTGCCGCACCTGGATTCTTTGGGTTAAACACCCAGGACTCTCCACTAGATTTAGCATCTGGCTTTGCCTTAAATGCAACTAATTGCGTTATTGACCAATACGGACGCATTGGCGCTCGCAAAGGGTATACGAAAGTCAACTCCTCTACCGGTGCCGCTGGCTCTAATGACATTCAGGCTTTGCATGAGTTAATCGAGGATGATGGCACCAAGACCATCCTGTTTGCCGCCAACAACAAGTTGTTTAAGTTGGATTCTAGTAACGCGGTCGTTGAGTTAACTTACGGCGGTGGTGGCACAGCTCCTACGATTACCGCAAATAATTGGTGCATTGCAACACTCAATAACATTGCGTATTTCTTCCAGACCGGCCACGCCCCTTTAATCTACGACCCTGCTGTGAGCACCACGACGTATCGCAGGGTATCGGAGAAAAGTGGTTATCTTGGCACAGTTCCTAGCGCAGATATTGTAATCAGCGCATACGGTAGATTATGGGCGGCTAACACTGCGACTGACAAGACTACCATTTACTTTTCCGACCTTCTTGCAGGGCATGTCTGGAATACCGGAACTTCTGGAAGCCTGGACATTGCAAGGGTGTGGGGAGAGGGCGTAGATGAAATCCAAGCGTTGGCGTCTCATAATGGCTTCCTGTTTATTTTTGGCAGGAACCAAATACTTGTTTACGCAAACGCAACAACTCCGGCAGACCTTGTCATCCAAGACTCAATTATTGGAACAGGCTGTATCGCAAGGGACACAGCCAAGACGATAGGCACTGACGTTCTGTTCCTGTCGAACACTGGCATTCGGTCGCTGATGAGGACGATTCAGGAAAAGTCGCTACCTTTCAGGGATCTTTCCAAGAATGTCCGTAACGACTTGATGTCCATTGTTGCTGGTGAGGACTTGGCAAAGGTTAAGGCTGTGTTTTCTGAACGCAATGCGTTTTACCTGCTGACACTGCCATCTGTAAAACAGATTTATTGCTTTGATACTAGGGGGCAGCTACAAGACGGCTCCCTACGCGTCACTGTTTGGAATTCTATTGACCCTAAGTCTTTATGCTCCAGGTCAAATGGAGATTTGCTGTTTGGTAAAACCGGATACGTAATGAAGTATTCCGGTTATCAAGACGACGGATCGTCTTTCAGGATGCAGTATTACACCAACCATGCAGACTTAGGCAATGTTTCTCAGACATCCATTCTGAAACGCCTGTCGATTGTTGTGATTGGCGGCACCAATCAAATGGTAACGTTTAAGTGGGCATTTGATCTGACTGGAAACTATCTTTCAGATAACGCGCAGATCCCGACGCAAGGTATTTCTGAATACGGTATAGCGCAGTATGGAGCCAATGCGGTGCCTGTTTCGTATTACAGCAATGGACAACTGATTCAAACGCTCACGGTATCTGCCTCTGGAGCTGGAAAGCTAGTGCAGACCGGATATGAAACAGACATCAATGGCGCAGCGTTAAGCATTCAGAAAATCGAGATTCAGGCTAAAAACGGAAAATATAGTTAAGGACAATCATGTCGAACTACACCAAAAGCACCAACTTTGCGACCAAAGACACCCTGCCTTCCGGTGACGCCAACAAGATTGTCAAGGGTACCGAGATTGACACGGAATTCAACAATATCGCTACTGCTATTGCGACGAAGGCTGATTTGGCAAGCCCGACGTTTACCGGCACCGTTACGATCCCGACTCTTTCTGCCACGACCGGCACGTTTTCAACGGCTTTAGCGGCGACCTCTGGTGGAACCGGCAACGCTAGTTACGCAGTTGGCGATCTGCTTTACGCCTCTACGACCACTGCCTTATCCAAACTGGCTGATGTTGCTACTGGAAACGCGCTGATTTCTGGTGGTGTTGGTGTTGCCCCTTCATACGGCAAGATTGGCCTGACTACTCACGTTTCTGGAACTCTACCTGTTGATAATGGTGGAACTGGTCTTGCGACTATTACCGCTAACAACGTGCTTCTTGGGAATGGCACCTCTGCTTTACAAGTTGTAGCGCCTAGCACTAGCGGTAATGTGCTGCAATCAGATGGTTCTACCTGGACCTCAACTGCAAAACTTGTTCTGTCTACCGCTCAAGCCACTACCTCCGGAACCTCCAAAGAGTTTTTGAGCATTCCGTCTTGGGTTAAACGCATTACTGTGATGCTTGATGCTGTTAGCTCGAATGGAACTACTGACAACTTAATTATCCAGCTTGGGTCAACTACTTACACAACCACTGGATATGATTCTTCAATAGGCGCAATTAACGGGGCCACAGTCGGCGGCAATTCTGCTACCAACGGTTTCCTTATTGCTGTTATGCAATTAGCGTCTTTTTCGTACTCTGGCTCTGTCGTGATTACGTTAATGGGCTCAAATACTTGGACATATACATCAACGTTAAGGTACGCATCAAATGCTGTATATATGGGCGCTGGTCGTGTTGCGTTGTCCGGTGCGTTGGATAGACTGAAAATTATGAGCAGTGGCACCGATGCGTTTGACGCTGGTTCAGTAAACATCATGTATGAGTAAAAAAGAACAAGTTATCGTTAAACCTGAATACATTGTATATATCGAACGCGTAAGAGATTTAAAGTTTATCCACATGGATGTATTCAAGTGGAGCAAAACGGTCAAGAAAGAGTTTGCTAAAGATTGGAACGATTGGGCTAGAAAGCAGCAAGAACCGTTATACGCAATGCCGTTTATAGATGATGAAAAGATGCGTAAGTGGGCGGTGATTACAGGATTTAAGATATTAGAGCATCACAAGTGTTTGGACGGAATTACTCGAAAGCTGTATATCTGGAGATAGATTATGGGTTCACTTGTTGGAAGCGCATTAGGATTTCTTGGTGCTCGTAAGCAGGCTAGTTCTGCTGAATATGCAGCAAATGTTGCTGCGAATCAGCAACAAGAGGCGGCTCGATTAGCGGCAGAGGAAGCCAGGTTCCGTCCTATTGGGATTACGACGCGTTTCGGTGCGTCGCAATTCGGATACGATCCAGAAACCGGCAGGGTATCCTCTGCTGAATATACAGTCTCTCCAGAGCTTCGCGCCCTACAAGACCGTATTATGGCACTCAGCGGCCAGCAACTAGGCTTTGCTGAACAAGCTCCTAGTTTATATGCGCCTCTGACATCTGCCGCTACCGGACTGTTTAACCTCGGTCAAGGATATCTCGCAGAAAGCCCGGAACAAGCCGCACAACGATATATTGCACAGCAGCAAAACCTTCTCGCCCCTTCCCGTGAACGACAGTTTGCCCAACTGCAAAACAGGTTATTCCAGGCCGGTAGGGGGGGGTTAGCCGTAGGCGGAACTAGCGAGCGTCCTAGTGGTGCCGCTGGTCTTGGCGCAGCATCTCCTGAGATGGAAGCATATTACAACGCCCTGGCGCAGCAAGATGCTGCATTGGCCGCGCAAGCGATGGAGCAAGGGCAACGACAAACCGCTTTTGGTGCCGGTCTGTTTGGGACTGGAGCCGGACTTCTTGGTGGATACGGTCAAGGCTTGGCTGGTTCGTACGCGCCGTTTTCGACTGGTCTTGGAACTGCAGGAAACATTGAGCAACTTGGCATGGAGCCTCTCACGATTGGTTCTGCGTTGGGTGGACGGATTTCTAACCCTGCCGGTGGTCAAGCCCTTCTGCAAGGCGGGATTGGCGCAGCAAGGGCTTTACAGCCAGCCTTGAGCATGAGTCCTTTAGGTTCGCTGTATAGCGGGTTGGGAAGCGCCGTTTCTGGTATGGGTGGATCTTTAGGCGGTCTGTTTGGCGGTGGAGGAGCTGTGACCCAAACCACGCCAGGATCTTTGGGTTCCGGCACTTTTGGAATACCAGGTATGCAAATGCCGTTTGGGTTTAATTAAAGGATTTAATCATGGCGCAAAGTGACATCTTAGGTTTATTCGGACTGACGCCTGAAGCCTTGCAGCAATCCCAAGCGGCTAGGGATCGCGCAGAGGCTTTGCAATTTGCCCAATTAAGTCCTATGGATAGGGCTTCCTTTGGCTTTTACCAAGCCGGGCAACAGTTAGGTCGCGGTGTTGGATCTCTATTAGGCATCGAAGACCCTCAACTGCGCATGATTACTCAGCAGCAGCAGATTTTGCGTGGCGTTGATCCTAACGACCCGGAGTCTTTGGCTCAAGGCGCGCGGAATGCGGCTCAAATGGGGAATGCTGCTCTTGCCGCCGCTTTATCTCAACAAGCTAATGCTTTAGCTGCTGGTATTGCACAACGCCAGGCTAACCAAGCATCAGTTGGATTAAGAGAGGGTCAACTAGCATCATTGCAATTGACTCAGGCGCGTGAAAATCAGCTTCAAAATGCTTTGTCTCAACTTCCGGAAAATGCTTCTGAAGATCAAATTCAGAATGTATTACGGCGTTACGGTGATCCTAAAATGGTATTGCAAGCGTTGGAAAGGAAATCTCTTGCCGAGTCTCAGGCGCAAGAGCGTGCGCGCATGCAAAAGGAACGAGATGACCGCATGGCTCAAGAGCGTGAGCGTGATCGTGAGTTTAAATTGATGCTTGCTAATTTAAGCGCACAACAACGTTCAGCTACTGGTGACCTTCAGCGCCAGTTAATTCAAGAACGTATTGACGGTTTGAAAGCAAAGCAACAGGAAAAAATTGACAAGCAAATGGCATCTGCTGAAGGCGTTGTTCGCGGAACCGATGTTGTCTTGTCAAAAATTGACGAGGCTCAAAAACTTCTTGGTAAGACTACAACTGGGCTTGGCAGTTATCTTTCTGTAATTCCTGGAACGGATGCTAGGGCATTATCTTCTACACTTGGAACTATTAAAGCCAGGCTTGGTTTTGACCAATTACAGCAAATGCGAGATGCAAGTCCTACTGGTGGCGCATTAGGCCAGGTTGCCGTAAAAGAATTGGAAGCATTGCAATCTGCTATTGCGTCATTAGATCAAGGACTTGATCGCAAGACATTAGACGAAAACCTTAAGCAAATTAAGAGTTCTTATCAGGCTTGGAGAAACGCAGCGCTTGGAAAATCCGGTAATGCTCCTGCTCCTACGCAATCTCCTACTCCTACCGCTCAACCTATGCAAGCTCCTGCTGCATCTGCGCCATCTGTAGTTAATTGGAGCGATCTTTCGCGTGGAGGAATGCGCTAATGGATATTAGGCTTCCGAATGGAGTGGTTATTCGTGGTGTTCCTGAAGGCACATCCGCTGATGATGTGCGAAACGCTGCTATTTCCGCAGGATTGGCGACAGAAAAAGACTTCGGAATGACTGCTGCGCCACAAAACGAAGTTCTGGCTGATACTTCGGCAGTAACTGGACGCATTCTTGCTCGTCGCAGAGTAATGACTCCAGAAGAACGCGAGGCAGAAAATGTTGCAATTCGCCGCAATGTAACTATCCCTGCTTTACAGTTAGGCGCAGGTATAGCTGCCGCACCTGCTGCTGGAGCTGCCGCTGGTTTGCTTGGGCTGTCAAGGCTTGCTCCTATTATTTCTAGCGGCGGTTTTGCTGGAACAACAGGAACAGGTGTTGGGCTATTGGGGCAACGTGCATTAGGTGGAGCAATTGCTGGTGGAGCTGGAGGCTTGGCGGCAGAAACCATTAGCCCTAAAGAATCCGATTTTGGCGGTGCGTTGACTACAGGCGCAACAGTTGGCGCTATTGTTCCTGGAGTAGCCGCTCCTGTCGTTAAACAACTTGCCAAAGGTGCTGGTTGGTTGTTTGACGCTTTATCAGGCAAGTTAGGTGAAGTCAGCGCGGCAAAGATCGCAAGAGATGTTGCTGGCGGTGATATTAATGCAATTAAGGCTGCGAATCTTGCTGCATCTCAAGGTGATACTGCTGGACAGGCTTCCGCTGGAATTGAAAGCTCTACTTGGGCGGCGTTAGACAATCTTGCAAAAACTTCTAATACTGGAAATTGGTGGACTCGACGCCAAAGCGTTCAAGAAGCAGAGATTAATAGTGCATTATCTAGACTTGCTGGCGGCGTAACTCCTACTGAATCTTTAGGTGTGCAGAGCTCCGCAAAATCGGCATTGACAAAAATTACCACTCCTATGAGAGAGGCAGAACTTCAAGCCGCAGGCCCGATTAAGACTGAAAACATTATTCAATCATTAAACGCAAAATTAGCTAATCCAGACATTGCCACAAACAGAGATGCTGCCGGAGCGTTACGCCGTGTTGCGTCAATGCTCAAAGAATTTGCTGATGAGTCTGGAAACATTAGCCCTGAGGCTTTATACGCCATCAGAAAAAATGGTGTCAGTGGAGCTATCGCCGATTTAAATCCAGGCGCTAGTGACAATACGCGTCGTCAATTGGCTCAATCTGTAATGGTTGAATTAAAGCCTTTAATTGACGAAGCTATTACGAACGCTGGTGGAGCAAATTGGGCCAATTATCTCAAAACGTTTGAAAAAGGCATGAAAGCCATTGAGCAAAAGCAGATGTCTGAGTATGCCAGGAACCTTTACGCGTCTGGTGATAAAAAAGGCTTTGTTGACTTAGTGAAAGGAAATAATCCTCAGGCAGTTGAGGATATTTTTGGCACAGGCAGATTTGATTTTGTGAAAGAAATGGGTGGTCAACGCCCAAAAAGTCCTGCTTTAGAATTTATTAAAATAGCAGATAAAGTCGAAAAAGAAATAAAGGTTTCTGCTTTAGCTGCTGAAGGCAGAAAACCGCTTGCTCAAATTTTCTCTGACAATCAATCCAAATTACTTGGCGTTCCTGTCCCTCCGTTCTTGAGTCGTCCAATTACTGTTACTCGTGAAGCCTTGAAAGAGTTTGAGGGCAAGGTAAACCGCAAAACGATGATGGCTTTAGAAAACGCCATGCAATCAGGGCAGTCTGCCAATGAATTGTTAAGCCTTTTGCCTACCGCAGAGCGTAATCGAGTGTTGATGATTATGAGCAACAGCAACACTTGGAACCCTATTGTGCAGCGCGGAATTACCCCTGCCATTATGAGTGATACGGAAGAATAATCATGGAAGACATCAGCCACCGTGAGATATACGAGCGTCTTGTCGCAGTTGAGAAAAAGGTTGATAGGGTAGAAGAAAACACCAAAGGCATGGTGACTGCATTTGAGGCCGCAAGTGGCGCTTTCCTGGTATTGGAATGGATGGCGAAAATCACTAAACCGTTGATTATCGTCTGTACGTTTATCGCAGGAATTGTTATTTCAATCCAGTCTATGAAAGTTAAATAGCCAAAGGAAGATGATGAATTGGGCGGACTTACTAAAAGCGGTAATCCCGATTGTTGTGGCTTCCCTCGCGTGGTTGCTTGGTGAGGTTTCTTCTTTCAATACCCGTCTGACCAAGATAGAAGGGCAGATGCCATCCCTGATTACTCCTCAAGGTACCCCGACAGATAGCCCATTGTCCGCAGAAGCTAGACACAAGCTAAAAGAAGAAATCTACAAAGACCTGCATGATCTTCAGGTTAGGGTAAAGCTCATGGAAGAAAGGCAGAAATCCAAATGATCACGCTCCTGTCTACTCTTGTATCTTTTCTAGCCGGTGGTCTTCCTAAACTCTTAGACTTTTTCCAAGATAAGTCCGATAAGAAACATGAGTTAGCACTTACTAACTTACAGAAGGAAAAAGAGTTGGAGATGGTTAAACTCGGCTTTGTTGCACAGCAGCGAGTTGAGGAAATCAGGACGGATCAGATTGCCATGCAGACCGCCGTCCAGGAGCGCGAATCCCTCTACAAGCACGACATTGAGATCGGGAAGGGTGCGAGTCAATGGGTAGTGAATCTTCGCGCCTCAGTGCGTCCTGCCATTACCTACGGGCTTTTCCTGATCTTCTGCTTCGTGGAAGTTGCTGGTTTCTGGTACGCCACCCAGGTCGAGGCCGACTTTAGCGTGGTTTTAGACCAACTGTGGGATGATGAAACCCAATTGATTTGGGCATCCGTGGTGGCGTTTTGGTTTGGAACCCAGGCGTTTAGTAAGAAATGAAGGTCAGCCCTGAAGCAATAAGGGTTATTAAACACCATGAGGGAGTTAAATTTAAGCCTTACCGCTGTCCTGCGCTACTCTGGACGGTTGGTGTAGGGCATGTAATCGACCATTCGCATATATCTGTTCCAATCGAGTCTAGGAAGGCTTTAGCGATCCCCGAGGGATGGGATAGGGTCTTGACACCAGATGAAGTGGATAAGCTACTTACGGACGATTTACGCAGGTTTGAGCAGGGTGTTCTTAGACTGTGCCCTGCTGGTCTTAATCAGTCTCGCTTTGATGCGCTGGTATCCTTTGCTTTCAACGTAGGACTTGGGAATCTACAGAGGTCTAGTATTCGGATGAAGCACAACAGGGGCGATTTTGAGGGCGCAGCTGATGCGTTTTTGATGTGGACGAAAGCCGGTGGCCGTGAATTGCCTGGATTAGTTAAACGCAGGAAAGACGAACGGGCAATGTATCTGTCATAGTGTCTCACTAACATGACGCGACTTAAATGATTGATACCATTGAAGAACTTTCTGAATCAATTTGTGGCAAAAAGATTGAATCTTTAGAGTTAAATGAAGACGGTCTCCATTTAACTATTGATGATGGAAGTATCTTAGTCATTGCTGGTGGTGTTTGCATTGGTCTGATAGAGCCAAACGTAACATTGCAATGAATCATCCGTACCCATTGATTGAGGTTGTTTGGGATGACGCAGCCAGTGGCGCTGGCTGGCATGAAATACAGGAGGTGAAATTTGAGCCGCAAATTGTAGTGACTGTCGGATTTCTGATTGCCGAAAACAATAAATACATAATCATCGGCCACACCTATTCAGAAGGTGCGTATGTGGGAGACTTTCAGATTCCTAAAGGAATGATCATTTCCAGGAAAGTCTTAAAGAGGGCAGCCAAAGGAAATAAACATGCCGCGTAAATCAACAGATGATGAGTTTATCAAAGTGTGGAATGAGTGTCATTCTCCCGCTGAAGTGTCTAAAAGGTTAGGCATTGATGTTTCTAAAGTGCATTCGCGCAGGAGGGCTTTAGAAAAGCGGTACGATATTCGTTTAATTACTATTGATAAATTAGGCAGGTCAACTTGCGACCAGAGTATGTTTATTACTGCGGATCGCGTTGAAGTAAAGCTAAACATTGAAAACGGCGTTGTTCTGGTTGCTGGAGATCAGCATTATTGGCCGAATCATGTGCCTGTGATGCACAAGGCTTACTGCCTTTTGTCAAAAAAATTTAAACCATTTGCGCAGATCTGGAATGGCGATGCTTTTGACGGCGCGTCAATTTCTCGACACCCTTCTATCGGATGGGAAAACAAGCCCTCTGTTAAAGAAGAACTGGAGACGGTCAAGGATAGGTCTGACGAGATACTGAAGGCTTCCCCTAACTCCAAGCGTATCTGGTGCGCAGGAAACCATGACCTTCGCTTTGAGACTCGCATGGCTGCGGTGGCTCCGGAGTACAAAGGCGTATTCGGGATTCACCTAAAAGACCATCTCCCATCCTGGACTCCAGCTTGGTTTGTGAGTATTAACGAAGGGCAAGAATCTCACACTGAGATCAGGCATAGGGAAAACGGAGGCGTCCACGCCGGATACAACAACACCCTAAAATCCGGGGTTAATATAGTCACGGGCCACGACCATCGAGCTGAAGTGGTTTGTTATGACGACCGTCGGGGCCGGAGATATGGGGTTAGGCATGGCATGACTGCCGACTCATCCAGGGATGGGCCGTTTGTTAACTATCTTGAAGGCAGGAAGGTCAACTGGCAGTCAGCCATAGCCGTTTTAACTTATCGAAATGGGGTTTTACTACAACCTGAATTGGCGCTAAGATTCGATGATCAATCGTTCCAGTTCAGGGGCGAACTTATTAACGTCTAGCTACCGCGCCGCCCTCCTCCACGGCGACTTTCCCCGGTCTTGAGCCGGGGTTTTTTTGTCCTGACGGTTCGTTTCTTTGGAGGCACGTTGAGGGGAGGGTATCCATCGGGTCTCTCCAGTTTGTAAGGGGCTTCTTCTTCATCTCTCCTCTTGCGACTTGCCATAAACTCAAGCGCTGCGGAAACCAACACCCGCGTAAGAAAAAGAACGCCGAGAGTTGAAAAGATTATCAAAAGTACTTCTGTCAATTTAGCTTCTTCCATTATGTCCTCCAAATGTAATCACGCGGTTGAGTAACAGCTTTCTCCTTCTTGCAGCAATCGCAGGTGCCGGTAAAG